>JACCDR010812642.1_pt1 | contig 42870 bp, 66 predicted proteins | sample 7446431 | NCBI WGS metagenome assembly JACCDR01 (sample SAMN15323443, study PRJNA562643) | freshwater metagenome | isolation source: river surface water | place: USA:Blue River Watershed | collected 2017-08-17
AATCCCGCTGATGACCGGAAGGCCGGCAATGACCGGCGCGGCGCCGTTCAGGGTGGTGGTCAGGCGAAAGGCCATGCGAAGTCTCCGATCAGAGGGGGTCGAGGGCGACGGCGGACATGACGCTGTGCCCAGCGCTCGGCGACAAGGCGACGGTGCTGGTGAAGGTGCCGGTCGAAGCCGCCTCTTTTTCAGCGACGGACACCGAGAAGTTGTCGAATGTCTGCTCCAGCGCGAAGTAGACCCGATCCCCGCTGACGAAGCTGCCAGAATAGGCATGGTCGGTCATGACCACACCCCGGTTTGCGGTGATGGCCGCGACATGGTGCCCTGCCGGGACAGCCGCGAGTGTGGTGCTGAAAGGCGTGCTGAGGCTCGCCGAACTGTTGACGATGGCGCCGGTGTTGGTCAGGCCGTTCGCTTTCATCACCACGATCCGGCGTTCTTGGGAGGTGAAGTTCGCCGTTTCGGTGACGGTCAGGTCAGAGGCGCCGGTGGTCGTCACCCAGTAGATGAACGTCCCGACGCGGCCGGTCTTTGCGGCGGAACTGGACGTTAGCAGCGTCGAAGTCAGGCCGGTCCCGGACAAGGTGAAGGCGCTGTTGTTCGAAACGTCATGTTCCGACGCGAGGCAGACCAGGTAATCCCCGGCGCCGGCAAAGACCCCGGAAGTCGTCTGCGATGGCGTGCCCCCGCTGCGAATGTCGGTCTGTTGCGTGTACGCGGTTGGCGCTTCAAACCCGACCGCGCTCGGGACTGTGTTGGTCACGGCGCCGTCGCTGATGCTGGCCAGCGGGTTGCCCTTGCCGTCTTCCAAGTCGCCGCCGGAATAGTTGACGGTGATCGTCTCGCCGCTCAGGAGGCCGGTGACGGTGAGCGCGATGCTCGAGCCGGTGATGTCCACCGCCGAAGGCGTCTGCGGCGTGCCGTTCCGCTCGACAGACCAGTTCGCGGTGCTTTCGGTCCCGAAGATGTTCTCGGACATCGTCAGAGTGACCAGCGTCCCCGCGCTGTTCGTTGTGGCGCTGGACAGGGTCGGCAGGGTGAAATCGAGACCCGAGACGGTGACGATTTCCACATCCGACGCCAGCCCGCCGTCGCTCTCCCGGATCAGCGCCACCGCCAGCCGCGTTGCGCTGTTCGACGTGGCCGTGAAGCCGGCGATATCGACATTGGTTCCCGGCGCGGCATCGGCAAATTCCAGCGTGTTCGTGCCGCCGGACCCCGCGTAAAGCTGCGCCGCAGAGACAGTCAGCGGATTGGTCCCCGTGGCCATGTAGACCCGGAAGCCGACCGTGCTGCCGGTATAGGCCAGTTCCAGTTGATCCGGCGCGCCGGACCCGCCCGGGGTGAATATCGCACCCGTCAGGACCGGGGCGGATGCGCCCCCGCCGGCATAGACCGGCTGCGACAGTGCGAGAGATAGTCCGACGCGCATAGGGGCGGCTCCGTCAAGAAGGTCGGGGTGCCGGACAGAATGCCGGCCATTTCTTTCCGGTCAGGCTTTGGCGCGGTTGGGCACGAGCCAGACCATGATCGGGGTCAGGGCGACGATGACCGCCTCGACCTTCGCGGGGTCCAGGGTGATCCCGGCATTGAGGAAGGTGTTGGCCATGTAGACGGCGGCCATGATGAGGGCGACAAGCGCCTTGTCAAAACGGGTGAACATGCTGGTTTCTCCGGTCAGTTGCCGCAGCTTGCGGCGTGAGCGATCTGGGCGATGGTGAGCGCCCGGCGGGCATCGGCGACGCGGGCTTCCGCCTTGGCCACCTTGTCGGCGTCGATCAGGTCTGCGCCGGTCAGGGCCGCGACCACGGCTTCCGCCGCCGTGACAGCGCCAGCGGCGCGGCCGAGGGCTTCGGCGGCCTTGAGGCATTCGGGCGAACCGGGTGCGCAGGCGGCAAGCGCCAGCAGGCCCGCAAGTGCGAGGTGCTTCATCGGGGGTTCCTTTCGGGAGTGGGGTGGGGTAGAGTTGTGCCGTTGCAAGCCCGGGTCTGGCCGATGGAGGCTACGATGTAATCGCCCCGAGACTTCTCAGGACTTGGTGCCGACATCGGCGTATGCGGGCGGTCTTTCGGGGCCGCCCTTTTCCGTTGCCGCCGGGCGTGCTAGGGTGGCGGGGTGAGCGGCGGCAAGCGCGGAATGCGACCCGTTCGCGGGAGTGCCGTTCGATACGGCTAGCCTAAGTCCGGGTAGCGCCCGGCCCGCTCACTTCCATCCCCGCCCGATCTGCGGTATCCTGCGCCCGTGAGCGGCGTGCCTGAGCGGTCTAAGGGTGAGGGACGCCAACAAACCGGTTCGCCGGTTCGCGGGTTCGAATCCCGCCGCCGCTCACAGCTTCCCGCCGCGCATCGCGTCCAGAAACTTGCCCCACCACGTCTTGGCCGGCGCAGGCGCGGCAGGGGCTTCGTCGGCGCCCTGTGCAGCCCGGAAGCGCGTATCCGCATCCATCGCCGCCAGCGCCCGCGAGAACACGTCAGCATAGCCGGCAATCGTCGCCGCCTTGTCGGTCCCGTTCACCACGCGCCGCATGTTCTGCCACGTCGTATAGTCGGACATGGACTTGCCGGTGAAGGTGCCCAGCCGCATCCCCTCAACGCAAATCTCGGCCGCCACGCGCGGGTCTTCCGCCCGCTCAGGGTTGCCGATCAGGTCGGTGTGCAGCCGGCTCGACCAGTCGGCATAGTTGCGGCGCCCGGTGATCTGGACATACCCGCGCCCCTTGTACCGCGCGCCGTCGCCGGGCTGGGTGTTGCCCAGGTCGCTGCGGCCTTCGTATGCCTTGCCGGTGGCGTATTCTTCCATCGTGCGGAAGCGGTCGCTTTCATGCCATGCCGTGCCCAGCACATAGGCGCGGTGCTTCTCGGGCATGTCGGCCGCCAGAACGCGGCGCAGAAGCACGTCGATCCGCGCGACCTGCGCCTGCGAGAGCGGCCCGAACGCGGCCCGGACAATGTCGTAAAAGGCGGCAAGGCTCATCGCTCAATCCTCATACAGGTCTTCGACGTTCTCGGCCCAGACCGCTTCAAACTCGGGCGGCAGGCGGGTTTGCTGGGCCGCCAAATCAGCGAAGACAGCGGCAAGCGCGGCAGCAAATTCCTCATCGGTCATCGTCATCCCCTCAAAACGTCGCTTCCGGCCGCTCGGGCCAGTCCACAGGCGCCGGCTCGATGCGCGGCCCGGGCCAGTGCCAGTCCTTCGCCCGCTCGCGGTAGCAGGCGCACTGGTCGCCCGGCAGGCCGCAGTTGCCGAAGCAGACACCCGCAAGCGCGGGGTGCTTGCCGGGATGCGGGGCTGGCGGCGGGCAGCAGCCGCACATCAGTTCAGGCTCCCCGGAATGGGCGCGGCCGGCGGAAGCGTCACCTCGCCGTTAACCCCTGCCGCCACCAGACAGCCGATCCCCGAACCCGCGCGCGTCGTTACCGCAGTCCAACTGCCGCCCGCCGACAGGTAAACCAGCGTCGTCATCTGGCCGTCTTCGGACAGGCCCGCGAACACCTGCGCCTCGGCATACCGCTCCGCCAGCCGCGCAATGATCGCATCCATCGGGGCGCAGTTCTGTTGCGCCTGCGCCACCGCAGGCAGGGCCGCGACCAGCGCGGCGACGATCAGTCTCATGGCGTTCATCTCTCCTGCGCTTGCTTCTGCGGCGGCTGTGGGGAAGCCGAAATGACTTCCAGCAGCCGCCCCATCCGCGAATTGTGGTCTATGGCCGCGCGCAGGGCTTCCTGTTGGCGGGTCACCTCGGCCTTGACGGCGCCCAGGTTATCCAGCGCTGTGTGCAGCGCAGGCGGATCGTCGTCGTTGTCGGATCGCTCCGGCAACGCCAGCGATCCGAACAGGCCCCGCAGAAACCTTTTCACCTGACGGCCCCCTGCACATAGGCGATTGCCTGCTTGAGGATGTTCAGCGTCTCGGCCAGTTTCGCCTGACCATCGAGCGCCTCGGCGATGCGCTTCTCCTGCAGTTCGTTCAGCCGAGTTTCGAAGTGGGTTCGGTCAGCGTCCCGCGCCGCGCGTTCGCGGAGATATGCCGCGATCATCCCAACGCAACCGGCGGCCCACGGGCCATAGGCGCCCAGGAGTTGCTCGATTGTCATCGGCCGATCCTCCGCCAGACGCGAAGGCACAGGCACACTGACCAGCCCGCCACGATCCAGATGAGCAGCCGGTGATCCAGCGACAGAAGCGTCTCGCGGCCGCTCGCCTCGACCTCGTGCAGCGGGAACAGCAGCCCGCCCGATCCGAAGGCAACCATCAGGCTGTCAAACCAGCTATCGCCGGCCGTCCAGCGCTGCGAAAGCCATTCGATGCCGACCATGTAGCCCAGCACCACAACCGCAAAGACCTTCCACCGGTACGGCATTTCTCCCGCCGCCTCGCGCCATGCCGTCACCACGAAAATCGCCAGGATGATGCCCAGCATCGTGTGCCCAAGCTGATTGGTCAGTTCTCCGTAAGGGTCGCTCCGAAACGCGCTCGGGGCGGTCAACACCTCCCAGAAGCGCCAGCCTCTATCGTCCATCGCAGTCTCCTTGTCCCGCCTAGAAAAGGCTGGGGTGGGTGCCGGCTGTCACGCGGCGTCGTTCGGCGGCTTCTTCGCTTCCGCCAGTTGCTGTTGCAGGCTGGCAACCTGCGCCTGCATGCGCGCGGTCTGCGCGTAAAGGTCCGCAATCAGGGCCAGAATTGCCGCGTCGCTGTTCACTTCGCCGTCCATCCTGTGTTGCCGGTGCCGGAGGTCTTCACATAGAGGGTCGTCGTCGCGCCGCCGTCAAGGCGGCTGAACAGAGCGCCCACGTTGGCCGTCACCACGCCCTCGGGCGTGCCGTTGCCCGTGGTCCATGTCACCGTGCCGTTGCCGTAGCCGGTGGTCGCCGTGACCGTGCCCGTTGCCGCAACGCCCGCGCTGGCGGTCAGCAAACCGCTCGCCGTCACGGCGCCCGATGCCGTGATTGTGCCTGTGACGGACAGGCTGGCGCCGGCGGTCAGCAGCCCGGACGCTGTCATTGCGCCGGTCGAAGTGATGACGCCCGTCACCGCCAGCCCGGTGGCCGAGATCACCGCCCTGTTGCCGTTGCCCGTCGCAAATGTCATCGTGTCGCCGGAATGGGCGTACTGGATGCGCCCAACGTTGCTGTCATCCGGATCGCCGAACGCCAGGTTGCCGTTGACGTTGTTGGGCGTCAGGATCGTGATCCCGCCCGCCGCGTCCGCCTCGAATACCGCGATGCTCGCCGCGCTGTTGGCGTTCACGCCGCTGCTCGTGCCTTGGTTGACATGCAACTTGGCGTTCGACGTGCTGGAAATCGGCCGGTTGATCGTGACTTGCCGGTTGTCGATATCGCCGCCGATGGTCGGCGTCGTGACCGACGATTGCCCCGAACCAATGAATAACTTGTTGGTCAGGTCGGCGGCGGTATCGGCGGCCCGGTAGCCCAGCGCGATGCAGTTGACCAGCGTCGTCGCCGTCGCCGCCGCTTGCGACCCCATCACCGTCGCCTTGATGACGTTGAAGGTCGTATTGTTCGCCAGCACGGCCACGCCCGCAGCGTTGCCGGCCTTGAAGCCCACAAGCGCGCTGTCCTCGACCGAGTAAGCGGATTCAAGCGCCTTCGACCCGACGACAACCGTCTGATTGGTGACAATGGCGCGGATTGCGGTGTTGTTCCCGACGAAAACGCCGTCCGTGTGCCAGAGCGCCTTTTCGCCCGCCGACCGGCCCAGCGCCGTGACGCGGGTCAGTTCCAGCCCCTGCGCCGCCGACTTGTAGCCGACCGCCGTAACCGACAGGGCCTTGAGCGCGTGAATGGCGCTGTCCCGGCCAATGGCAACGATGCCCGCAACCTGGTCCGTCGTGCTGGCCAGCAGCGAGGATTTGACGTTGCCGAATGTCACGATTTCGTCGCCGACCGGCGTGCCGGGGTTCTCATAGACCGTGGCCACCGTGCCGTCGAGGTACAGCGCCCGGACGTTCGGAAGCAGCGTTTCGAACCCCTTGTTGCCCCATACTTCCGGGTCATCGTCGGTCGGATCGTCCTGGACGCCTACGTCCCAGAAGTCATGAAGTTGGGCGGCCGGATCGCGCGACCCAAGCCACTTGCCGGCGTTGTTGCCGAGCAGCGTCACGCGGTTGCCGAACAGGTATTGCCCCGCGCTGGCGCCGAACGCTTCGCAGTAGTTCGCTTCGTCCGCGAACCGCCCCGCCCAGCCGCCGACAAAGGTCGTCCGCGTTGCGGCGGTCAGTTCCTCGCCCGCGCCGTCGCCGACCCCGGTGTTGAAGTTGTCGTCTGCCGGGGCAATGCCCGCAAACACCCGCCCGCCGAGATAGACGTTGCGGCCCCGGCGGTCGTTGTTGTGCAAGGGTCCGTAGATCGGCGCGGGTGCGTTCGATGCCTGATAGGTGTCGGCATCCGTGAAGGGGGTTTCATTCCCGAACCGGACATAGCCTTGGCCGAAATACAGCCCGGTAGGCTTGTACGTCGCGGCGGGGCAGTAGTAGGTTTTCCCCGGCGCCAGATAGATCGGGCCGCACGTGCCCGCCACCTGCGCCGCATCCGCCTTCTGGAAGGCCGCTGCGTCGCTGGTGATGTTGTCAGCCGCCGCGCCGTAGAACTCGGGCCGCCCAAAGAAGGGCGCATCAACCCGGAACGTGGTCCCCGCCGCGCTGGTGTGGTGGATCGGCGCCGCCGTCACGACTTTCACCTGAAAGCCGCCATGCTCCAGGATGCGGACCACGGTCCCGGCGGCAAGCCCGGCCGTCACCGTGCTGTCGCCGACAAGCTCGGCGATGGTCGCAAAGGTGGTCAGGCTGAACTGCGTCAGGCGCGCGGCGCCGGCCAGATGCGACGCATCGCCAATGGTCAGGACGGTCGCGCCGGGGGTGGCGGTTGTGATGGTTCCGCTAATGGGCATTGCTCACCGCCTCAACGATTTCCGCATAGATGACGTCGCTGCTCGACCGTTCCGCGCCGTCGAGACACGAGAAGTCGAGTTTCCAGAGGCCCAGCGGAATTTCCATCTGGGTATAGGTGGCGTCCACGTCGAACTCGCCGTCCGCCGCGTCCGTCACCGTGATTGTCGCGGTCAGCGTCTGCCCCGTGTCGATGTGTTCCCAGATGCACCGCACAGTGCAGCCGGTCAGGTCGCGCGGCACGGTCTGCGCGGCATCGACCCACCAGACGAAATCGCCATGGAAGGTGTCGCCGTAAGCGTGCTTGAAGTCGGCACGGGCCATGGGTCAAAGCTCCGCGTAAAAGACGATTTGCCAGTCGCTGTCGGTGATTTGCGTCGTCACCCCGGTCGTCGCGTGCAGCAGCACAAAGCCGCTCGCGCCGAACCGCACGTTGAGGTTTGTCGCATCCGGGCGCACCGTCACGCCGAAGCTGTTCGTACTGGTGGACGATGTGGACCCCAGCGAAATCGGCACGATATGGCCGGTCGTGTAGCCTAGGTTGGTGTTCACGTTCACCAGCCATGCGCCCATCTTCGCCGCGTTCGGCACGGCGCCCAGCCCGTGCGCGATGGTCAATGACCCCGCCGCCGTGATCGTCTGCGCGGACGATGTGAACCGCCGCCCGGTGAAATACTCCAGCGTCGGGATGGTGTACCACGTGCCCCACACGCCGGCATTCTCACGCGAAATGACGATGGGCAGCGTCCCCACCGCGCTCGCATCGAAGCCCAGCGCAATCCCGTTGTTCGCGCCGGTGCGCATCATCAAGAGAATGTCGTCGTTGGCGATGCCCGACCAGCCGCCGGTTGTCGCGCTGGTCACAGGGTAGACGCCGCCTTCCGTGATTGCGGGAATGCTGCCCGTGAAGTCGGTGGGCGAGGCGTAGAAGGCATCGAGGTAATCGCGCATCCCCGCCGCCGTGGTTTCGGCGGTCAGGTCAAAGCCGGCGGCGCTGATCTGGTAGAGGTCGTCGTTGATGTTGTCGATTGCCTCTTGGACGTTCGTCGCGGCGTTGTCCGCGTGCGGGTCGTAAGGCATTTCGTTGGCGCTGGCCGGGTCGGTCGAAGTCTCCGGCGCCGGGGCATAGGTGACAATCTCGGTCCCGCCGCTGGTCTCGATTTCAACGTCCGTCCCGGTCAGGGCATCCGTGAAAACTTGCGGAAACCGGCCCGCCGCATCGCTGGTGACAAAGGTTCCGAGCGGGGTTCCGTCCGCGTCGTCAACCGCAACCGGCGTCGAGGTGCCATGCGTGTAGAAGCGCGCCTTGGCGCCGGCCAGCGGCACGCCGTTGGCGTCGCAGATTTGATCCGGCAGGATGATTTGCGTGGTCATGGCGTCTCCGGTATGGTGCCCCACATGGAACACCCGATAGATCGTCTGATGCGCCGGCTACGCCCGGGCATCTATGTGGCGGGGATAGTGGCCGCCCCATTTTTCGTGCTGACCTATGCGGGCGCGATTGCCGCCTATGCGGCCTCGTTCGGCGCCGCCTTGGGCGCCGGGGTTGTCATCGCCCAGGTTCTGGGCTGGATAGCGCTCGGGTCGCTGCTTGATGCCCGCCGAGAACGAGATTGCCCCCCAGCAAGCGGGCAATCGCCGCCGCGTCCGCGTCCTTGATCGGTTGACCGCTCATGGCGGCTTGCACCGTGGCAAGCGCCTGTTCCGCCTGCGGACCGCGCAGATAGGTCAACGCGGTCGCAATGTCCTGATAGATTTCCTGCCGCCGCAGCGCGTCATAGCCGGGCGTGCGATTGGTCAGGAACTGGACGATTGCCTTCGTCCCCTGCACCGGTTCGCCGCGCAGAACGCGCCCCGCCGGCCCGGGCGCCGTGGCGTCGTCAATCGCCCGCTGCCCCGCAAGACGCGATGCCGTGGCGCTGTTCCGGGCCACCGCCGACCGCAACTCAAGGTGCTTCGCCGCCTCGTCCATGGCCGCCATCAGCACGCGGGCGCGTTGCGGCCCCAAGGCCGTCTCCAGCTTGTCCCGGTTTGCCCGGCTGGACAGCGCCTTGACCGCCGCCATCGCTTCCCGCGCGTCCGTGTTCGGGTCGGTGATGGTCCGCTGAACGTTCGCCAGCGTGTCGTCGATATACGACCGCAGCCCGCGCGCAATGGCCGCCTTGCCTTCCCGGCTGGCGCCCTGCATCAGGTCGGCCACTTCCTCGCGCGTCGATCCGGACAGCAGCAACCGCCGGCCCATGTCGAAAGCGTTCTGTTCCGCAATCTTGTCGCCGCCGATCTTCACCGCTGTCTTGTAGGACGGCACGGCGTCCGAAATCGCCGCCGTCAGGTCGGCCGCCAGCCGCTTTGCGCGCAGCCCCTGCGCCGATACACGGCCCGTCACCGGGTCGGTTTCGTTCCGGGCAATCGTGCCCAGCGCCTTCTTGATCTCGTCCAGTTGCTGGACGTTCGGCATTTCCCGGAAGGTCACGGCGCCGTCAGGGGCGATTTCCGCCATGATCTGGCGGTTCTTCACGCCTGCCTCACGCATGGCGTCGTTCGCCTCGGCAATCGCCGCTTGCAGCGTCTTCGGCGGCACGCGCGCCAGCACGCCTTCGATGTTCCGCCCCGCATCGGCGGCATAGTCCACCGGGGTCGCATAGGCGCGGTCATAGGCTTGGCGCCGCACGCCCGCTGTCCGCATCGAGATTTCCGAACTGGCCGCCTTGGTGCCTTCCGGGCGCCCGAGAACGCCGTCCAGGACGTTGACCAGCCGGGTATTCGCCCGCGCCGCCCGCGCTTCGACGGCATCGCGCCCGATCCGCGACGCCGCACCGCCGGATTGCATGGCGGTATCGAGCAACTGCGCTGTTGCCGGGCTGGCATCCGCCAGCATCGCATCCCCGCCCGCGCGCCGCAGTTGCGCGGCGGCAGCGTTCAGGTCATCCGCATCCAACGCCTGCCGGATCACGCGCGCCGCGTCCTTGCCGATCCCCAAGGCGCCGGCAATGGTGGCCACGTCCTGCCCCTTGAGGCGCCCAACCAGCGCCCGCACGCCCGAGACAATGGGCGGCATCACCGCACCCGCCGCCGCGCCGAACGCCGCGCCTATGCCCGCCCGTGACGCCGCCTCGGCCTGCCGGCTGGCCGGGTCAGTGCCGGCGCCATAGCCCGACACCGCCCCTTCCGCGCCGCCCAGCGCCGCGCCAGCGCCAGCGCCAATCGCCATCCGTCCCGCAAGGCTTCCCGGCATGGCCGCGCCCGCCACAGGCGCCACCGCCGCCGCCGGCAAGCTGCCCAGGATGCCGCCGCCGATGCGCAGCGCCATCGACGCCCCCGGCTGTTGCCGTTCCGTCGCCGCGTTCACATCGCGCATCAGTTGCCCGCGCCCGCCCAAGGCATCGGCGGCTTCGTCGATCCATTCGCCAGCAAAGGGGATGCCCTGCGCGGCCTTCACGCCGTACCGGACCGCATCGGGCGCCACGTCCATCAGCATCTGGTCGCGCGCTTGCTGGTCAAAGCCGGCCTGTTCCGCCGCCCGCTCAGGCGATAGTTGCAGGTCGCCCGCCTTTGCCGCCGCGATGCGTTCCTGATCGCTCATGCCGCCTTGCTGGCGCTGGCGTTCCCGCTCGATGGTGATGCGGATTGCCAGCAGCCGGCGGCGGTCTTCTTCACTGCCCGCCAATGCCCAACTCCTTCATCCGCGCCTCGAACGCGTCCAGTTCGGCGCCGCTCAAGGACATGTAGTCGAAGTTCAGGATGTCATCGCGCGACATGCCGCTGAACCGGTTCGCGCCTTCGGCCGCGCGTTCCGCGTCGATCTCCTGCGCCAAGACTTCCGCCGTGCCCAGGCCCCGCCGGATTGCGCTTTCCGCGCGCTGCCGGGCCGACCGCTTCTGCGCCAGCACTTCCGGGCTGTCGCCGGGCTGCGGCAGGTACATCGGCCCGTAAAGCTGAAGCTCGCCTTCCGTGACCGCCGCGCCGGTATCCTTCCGCAGGACGCCCGCCAGCCATTCCCGGCCCGCTTGCTGCGCCTGTTGAAATTCCGGGCTGACGAGGCTGTTGCCGATCAGCGGCACATTGCCCGCGATGCTGTCCTGATAGCTGGTCAGGGCGCCTTCGAAGCGGTCGAGAAGCGGCGAGACGCCGGTCATCCGCTCGTAGAACACCACGTCCTTGCTTTGCTGTTCCGTCAGCTTCAGCGGCGGGCGGCCTTGCGTCATGATCGGGTTGCCCGTCGCCGGGTCGTAGACCGTCATCCCGTCCGCTTGCTGCGCTTGCTGGTACTGCTCGCCGGTAATCAGCCCGGCCCGGAAGTCGGCCGCCAGCTTGCCTTCCTTTGACAACGGCTCGGGCGCCTGCGGCTGCATCTGCTGCCAGACCTCAAGCACGCCTTCCGTTGCCGCCGCCAGCGCCGGAAACTGATCGAACGGCATCGCCGCAGGGTTTTCCCCGTGTTGCGTCAGGATGCTGTCATAGAGTTGCTGGTTGCCCTGCGCATGGGCAACCGCCAGCGACTTCATCATGGCCGCCGTCTGTTGCGCCCGCTGCGCCACAACCGCCGCATCCTGTTGCGCCGCCCATTGCGCCGCCGCCTGCTTGGCCTGCTCCTTGGCCATGTTCAGGCGTTCCTGATCCATCGCCAGCGCCGCATCGGCGCGCCGCTCGCCCGCAATCGCCCCGCGCACGCCCAGCGCCGCCATCGGGTCAAGCCCCGCCAGCCCGTTCAGCGCGTTGCCCTCGCCCGCCAGGATGCCCGCCCCGTTGTCGCGGTAATAGGCCCCGAGCGCATTCGACCGCGCAACGTCATTCACCGCACCCGCCGCCTGCGCGCCGCCCATGAGCGCCCCAAGGACGTTCACAGGCTGGCCGCCAAGAATGATCCGCGCGTCAAGCGTCATAGCATGAAGTCCTGCACATTGAGGGCATTCCGCCACTGCGGCCGGGCCGCCATCATCTGGCCCACCAGCGCCAGCCGGTTGACCGGCGCAGGCTGTTGCGGCATCGGCGCGGCGCCCAGCGCGTTCGACGGACCCGTGGTCCCGAGAAGCCCCGCCGCCTTCTGCCGGTGCCCGCCCATCTGGTCCCGCACCTTGTCGGCCACAGTCCCGGGCGCCCCGCCGTTGTTCGCGTCGCTGGCGTTGTAGCGGCCCACCCGCCCCGCGTTGACCGCGCTGTACACGTCCAGCAAGCCCATGCCCGGCTGCACCCCGGCGCCGCGCATGTAGCGCACAATCGCGCCCTCGGCCCCAAGCTGCGACCCCGCCGGGTCGGACCAATCCACCCCGTATTGCCGCGCCTGCGGTTCGCCGAACTGGATCAGGCCCCGGTGCTGGCCCCATTGCGTCGTCGGACCGGGCTGCGCCGGGTCAAACGTGCCGCCCGTCTCGTAGGAAATGACCGTCGCCAGGTCGAGCGGGTCAATCCCGAGCGCGTTCGCAGCCTCGATGATGCCTGTCCGCAGGTCCATCTCAGCGCGCCTGATACCCGAGCATCTTGTCGAACTGCCACGCGCCCAGCGCGTTGCCGATGCCCGCGTTGATCGCGTTGCCCATGCCCACAGCGCCGGCCGCCTGCGCGTTGCCGATGTTGCCATACGCCTGCCCGGCGCCGGTCGCGTAGGATTGCCCCGCGTTCGCGCCCAGCGATGCCGCCGACAGGCCGCCGCCCGTCATGCCGCCCAGCCGGTTCAGCCAGTTGCCGTATTCCTGATTGGCCATGCCCATGCGGTAATCCGTCAACGCCTTCCCCGTCGCGCCGCTGAACAGGTTGCCGCTCGCCGCCGCGCTGCCCTGGATCGCGTCCTGCCCCTGCCGCACCGCGAAGTCATAGCCGGGCGAAGCCTGAAATCCGTCATAGCCGCGCGGGCGGTCGCCCAGCCCCATCTCGAAATTCAGCGCGTTCAGCGCCCGCGTGCCGCCGCGCAGGAACGGCGACAGGTCGCCCCGCGTCTGGTCGTACATCTCGCGCTGGAGCGCGATTTGCTGGCCCGCCGCCGCCTGTTGCGCGCTCGCCGCGCGGTTGGCCGCGCCAGCCTGAAACAGGCCGCCCAGAAGGCCGCCAAGAAGTCCGATCATGTCAGGGGTTCCTTACTTGTCCATCACGGTCAGCGACCCGGCGAAAACCGTCGCCGTGGCGGCCGATGCCAAGATGCAGTGCAACAGGCATGTGCCGTTGTAGAGGTGGATGCCCGGATCGGGCTGGCGGTACTGCGCCGCCACGTTGGCGACGGTGGTGCCCAAGAACAGCACCGGCCGCGCGATGATCAGCGAGATTGCGCCCGACACCCAGGACGTGCCAAGCGTGATCGCCTCGATTGACCTCACACCCTTGTCGCCTGCCGCCAGGTTGAACCAGATGACAGTCCCGACGACAGGCGTTGCCGGCAACTGCGACCCCACCAGCGCCGCCAGCGTGGCCGTCCGGCTGCCCGTGCCGTCGCTGTTGGTGTAGGTGACGGTCGCGTTGCTCGCCACCGCCGCCAGCCCCAGCGCTGTCGTCACCAGAATGCCGATCATGCACCCTTCGCCATTGGTCGCCCCGTTCACGTCGCGCGCCGGCAGGGTCGGCGTGGTGATCGCCTGCGCCGTGGTGGTCGTGACCGACAGGCCGCTGTTGACCCAGAGACAGTCGAAGAACAGATGCGAATGGTTGACCGACGAAGCCATGTCGACCTCGGTCAGGTAATTCGCGCCCGTCGCCGGGTTCTGGATCGGGATGCAGCCGAAGTCGGCGCTCACCGTGCCATCCGTCGCCCGGCCGTTCACGCCCGGGGTGCCCGGCGCCCAAGCGCCCGGCCAGCCCGCATCCTTCCATGTGCCGTACCAGTAGCCGGTGGCATCCGGCGCTGTCCCGGTCTTCAGGAACGCCACCGCGCGCCCGTCATAGGCGCCCTTGCCGGCGGCAGGGTAGGGCGCGCCGTTCTTGTCCAGATGCTGCCAGTGGCCATCCTCGCCAAGCGCCAGCACCTCGCCCGGCAACAGGATCGCCTTCGCTTTCATCGACGGCGCGGTGCCGTCGAAGGCCTCGACCGTCACCGTGTTCGTCACGCTGGCATGGTCGTTGGCGACGGTGCATCCGCGCACGTTCCGCTGCGCGCCCGATGCCGGTGCCGCGACAACGGTTGTCGTCGTCGCGCTGGTGATCGCCGTGCGCTGCCGGTCAGGCGTGACCGTCGTTCCGTTGAAATCGACCCAGGACGCCCAGACCTCGACCTGACCGGCCGCGCTGGTGATGACGCGCAGAATGTCCGATGTGGAAGCGAGGTTCAGCACGTCAGATTGCCCACCCAAGGATAGGGCTGCTTCCGCCCCCGCCAGCCGCCACAGCCGCCTCGACAAAAGCCGTCGTCGCAACCTGCGTCGTGTTCGTCCCGGGCGCGGCGGTCGGCGCCGTGGGCGTCCCCGTCAGCGCGGGCGAGGCCAGCGGCGCCTTCGCGTCAAGCGCCGCGTCCAGGTCAGCCTGATCGCCCAGCGTGCCGGTAATGTCGCCCCATGCCGTCGCGCCGCTGGCCGCTTCCGTCGCGTCGATCCGGCGCGACAGGTCCTCAAGCACGCGATACCCGTCCAGCGTCAGTTGCCCCGCCGGGTCAACGTACCGCAGCGCCAGCGTGATCGGAACTTCCTGCGTCATCCGAGTTCCAGCGCAATCTCCGCCTTGCGGGCTTCATCATCGTTCAGCAGATACCCCGCGCCCGGGACCATGGCGCCGATGCCGTACTTGCGCAGGATGGTGATCAGCGCCGGGTCCACAACCGCTATGGATAGGCCGCCCTCGTCTTGCACGAGGTATCCCCCGAGCCCTTTTGCGCGAGTGCGTTCAGCCGCCTTTGCTTCATCGGTTGCAGCGTTATTGTAATGCGGCCAGTTGCGACGGTACACATCGCGCCCGGTTTTCCTTGCCGTATCGTAGTCGATACTCGGCGGATCGTTTTTCTTCGTATAGGCCCACCGCCCATCTGGTAGGCGATCCACGTTATAGAAATCATCATCAGCAAGCCCGGCCGGCGCGTTCTGCCGTTGCCGCAGTGCGTCCCAAAAAGTCTGCGCCTGATCGCCAGTCCCAACAAACCCGCTCGGCAAGGACGCAAACCAATCTTGTTCGTCTGGCGTCAGGTTTAGGCCGGCAATACGACTGTCATCAATCGTAACTTCGTACATCGTCGGTTTGCCGACTTGGTCAATCGGCCACTCGGCCCGGCCTGCGCTAGCGCCTGCTTTTGCGCCTTCAGGAGTTGCGGAAAAAAACGATGCACCCCTAAACTTTGACGGGCGAAACTCCAATATGTCCGGCGCCATGCTTTCGTGGTAAGCCCGTATCCCCATCCCCGCCGACCCGGCCGGCGCCCGGAACGGCGCAGCAGCCCCGCCCGCGTCCAGCGCCGTGCCCCAAACATCGCCCAGCGTCACAGGTTCGCCCGCCGCCGCACGCCCAGGCGCCGTCAACCCGCCCCAGACAGCCCCGGCAAGCCCGCCCAACGCATTCCCCAAGCTGCCCAGCGCATTGCCCTGCATGGCCGGTTGCGGCGGTCGCGCACCGCCCGGCTGCAGCGCCGATGCCATCGGCACGCCCAACGCCGCCAGCGCCCCCGCATCAAGCGCGTTCCGCCCGCCCGGACGCGGCTGGTCCCAATACCGCGCGCCCAGCGTCGTCTGATAGACCGGCTCGCCCAACTCCGTATAGCCGACAATCCTGTCAGCAGGGCCGGCATCCATCGGGCGCGCGAAATAGTCCGTCATGCCACTTCCGCCCGCGCCTCAATCTGCACGTCCGCCGCGTCCGTCACCGATACCTCGGCCGTAAAGTGCCGCCCCCACCCCAGCGCCCGATGCTCAACGCGCTGCCGATAGGCGCCGATCACGCCCAAGGTCTTCCGCTTCACATCGCCCCAGGTGCGCCCCCGGTCCCGCGAGAACCGCAGCATGACCTCAGGCGCATCCGCAAACTGGCCGACGTTCGCAAACATCTCGAACAGCGAAACAACCGCCTCACCGTCCAACGTCCGGCTCCGCGCCGTGCGCTTCAGCGGTTCCCCCGCATCCGCACCCACCCGCGCCAGCCGCCGCAGCGTGCCGCCCGTCTCGCCGATGACCCAATGGCCGTAAGCCTTCACCGCCGCCCGCGCGGTCCAAGGGTCATGTTCGACCCCGCTCGCGCGCCTGTGCCATTCGCCCATCGACGCATCAAACACCCAGGACGCCCGGTCATGAAACCGGATCACGCTGCACTTGTGCCCTTCGTCTTCGTAGTAGAAGCAATCGGTCGGCGTTCCGGCCGCAATGTCCGTCTCCACCGCCGGGAAGCTGGTCGGTTCCAGTCCCGCCCCGCTCGTCCGGTACGCAATCCCGTCCGCGCCGACCATAAACGCGCCGTTCGGCGTGGCCGTCACAAGCCCGAAGTCCTTCAAGCCCGTCTCGATCACCGCGCCCGGCACACGCAAGAACCCGGTGGCGGTCGGGTGCCAGACCTCAATCGAGGCTTCCTTGAACAGCCAGAGGAAGCCGTTGATCGCCATGGCCCGGATGATGTTGTCGTCGCGCCCTTCCGCCGTGGCGAAGTCCAGCGCGCTGAATGTCTTGCCATCCGCCAGCGCCGACCAGCCGAACCGCCGGCCGTTCCGCTCCGTCACCACCGTCCGCTGCCCGATGAACGCCACCGACCCAACGTCCGAGAATGCGCCTGTCGTCGGGCTGGTCAGCGTCGCGCCGTCCCAAACCCGGTACTGCCCATCCGCCGCCACGCACACGTCGCCATTGTTCCCGCACAGGGATGCCCGGCCCGATCCCACCGCGCCCCGGTCCTGCGCTGTGCCGCCTCGCGTGATCCGGAACAGCCGCCCGCCCGAGACGACGAACAAGCTGCCGTCCACCGTCCCCATGGCGTCAACGAATACCTGCCCGGTTTCGGCCCATGCCACGGTCCCCAAGACCGGCTTCAGCACAAAGCCGCCTTCGTAGGCCTCCCGGTAGCAGTTGACCAGTTCGGACGTGGCCGAAGTCGGGTTGTCGCTGTCCTTGCGCGACTGGCCGACAAATTCAACGCGCATGGTCAGTAGAATTGCGCTTGCAGCGCCGTCAGGTCGCGCTGGGTCGGGACCGGCCCTTCCAGCAACGCCTTCACGCGCAGTTTCTGGACGGAACGCGCCGGACCCGGAAGCCCGTATTGCGGGGCCAGTTCTGACGCCAGCAAGCCCGCCACGGCAAGAAACAGATCGTCCTCGATTTCGTCGGTCGAGAAGTCGATCCCCATTTCGTCCATGAGGCCGTCCAACACCGTGCTGGCGTTCCCGGTGGTATCGCCGTCCGGCACTTCATCATGAGCGACGATCCGGACCTGCCTGCAAGCGCGGGTGATGATGTCACTGCGGGTTTTCATCGGCTGTCACCTTGCGGGGGCGGCCGGGGCCGCGTTTGGCCGGCGCCGTGTCATCTTCGGCCGCTTCCGCCACCAGCTCAAACATCGCCGGCATGCGCTGCGCCTTCTCGGCATACACGCCGTCAAGGTCAATCTCGCGCCCCGGCGTCAGGGTGTACCCGTACCAGATCGCCGCAACCTTCGCCTTGAATTTCATACGGTTCGCCCCTGTGAAAGCGGGCGGCGAGGCTAACCCCGCCGCCGCGCGGTTCAGTCCATGCTGTAGAACAGTTCCAGCGTGATCGTGCCGCCCGTGTTGGTCGCGGCATCAAGGATCGTCACGATGACATCCAGCATCCCGCCCGGGTCGGTCGAGACGCCCGAGACGTGTTCCCATGCATACTTGCCGTAGTTGGCGATGTCCTTGATGACGTTCGCCGTTCCGGCCGCCGCCGCGCAGTCGATCCCGTCGTTCAGCGCGTCAACGTCCGTCGTCACGTTGCCGTCCACGGCCTTGAGGCCGATATCCAGCGTCGGCGAACCCGACGAGGCGAGGTCATCGAACGACAGCCGCGACAGGCCATGGATGCGCGCATTCGAGGGAATGCGGATCATGGTGTATTGGCTGTTGGCGTTCGCCGCCGCCGCGACTTCCCGCGTCGAGGTCATCGTGATCGTTCCGTAGGCGGTGCGCGCGGTGCGCGTCCCAAGTTGCACGCGGCTGCGCAGCGTGCCGTTGCCGGTATCGTCGGCCATTTCGTCGCTCCTTCAAGCGAAAAGGGAAATGCGGACGCGCCACCACGGCGCGCCCGTCAGGTTCACGCTCAGGCCGTGGCCGGCGCCGAGTAGTAGGTGTTCACCATCCCGTGCTGCACACCGTTGTAGACGAGCTTCGCCGTCGCGCGGCATTCCTCGATGGCCAGCTTGTGGAAGAAGCCATAGTCATCTTCCGCCGAAGGCTTGGTGCGCGGCTTCTGACCCCACAGCATCGCCACGGCTTGCGCGCCGCAGAAGAAGCCGGGTTGCACGTCCGAAGTCGAACCGCCAACCCCGGTCAGCACCGGGATTTCCGGGATTTCGCGGATCACCACGCCGTCCCAGATCAGGTCGCCATCCTGGAACAGCGGGTTGTCGATCCCGCGCGTCCGGGCGTCCCGGTTCGCCGCCACGATGGCCGTGTCCGTCTTCAGGTCGCGGAAACCGCGCGAACCGACGAAATACACGTAGTCGTCGCGGCCGGCCGAAACCGACTGCTTGACCGGCCGGATTTTCCGGTCGGCGGTGCGCGCCACCATCTTTGCCAGCGACACGTGCCCGGAAGTCAGGCGGTCGGCCGTGGTGTCGATGTTGCCCAGCGCCGTGCTGTGGTCGTTGGCCGAGTGGTTGCTGACCGCGTTGCCGAACAGATAGCGGTCAGTGTTCGCCGCCAGCCATGCGTCCTTGGTCGCTTCCGCGATGGCCGCGTACCACTGCGCCGGAGTGCTGGCGCCAGTGCCGGACGTGGCAACCTTGCCCTTCAGCCAGCAATCGCCGCTGAAAGCCCACAGCGCCACGATCAGGTCGTCACGCAGCTTCTCGGCCGCCCAGGTCTTGAGCGCCATCTTGCCGGCGTTCCGCAGGTCCATCGCGGTCCAGCCCTCTTGCTGGCGGCTGACCTTGAACGCGTGACGGTTCCAGTTGACGGTGAATTGCTGGTTGAAGTTGCCCAGCGCTTCTTCGGTCCCGTCAAGCTGTTCTTCATCGCGGACGCCCGAACCCTCGAGCTTCTCGATGAACGGCACGTTCAGGTAGCGGTTGCCGTCGCCCAGGCTGTCCTGCGCATGGACGAGGATCGGCATCATCGACCCCTCGCCAATCGCGCCGCCCATGAACGGCTCGAAGGCGTGATCGCGGACGTACTCGGAGAAGAACCGCCGGTCCCAGACTTGGGCTTGGGAAGCGGCGGCAACGGAAGTGGTAGCCATATTCAACCCTCCTTAAGGGTCAGATGACGCCCCTCAGTCGTGCGGGGACGTTCTGGATGTTGCTTGGTTCCTGCCGCCCGGCGGCCGGCGCGGACGCCAGCGAACCGGGGATGACGGCAGGCCGTGTTGCGGGTGACGGCGCGTTCAACTTGGCTGCGATTTCCGCGAGGAACGTCTGATCGGCCATCAGCTTCGCCTTGGTTTCGGCCTCCAGACGCGCCCGATAGGCCGCCGGGTCGGTGCCGATTTCCTGCGCCAGCTTGTGCCGCCGGTATTCCTCGACCGCCGCGTGATACGGCGACGGGTGGTTCAGAAGCCGCTGCGACAGTTCAGGGTTGGCGTCGAAAAACGCATGGGCGGCCTTCACATCGTCCGCGCCATACTCCCGCTCGGCCAGAAAACGGCTGATCCGCAGCGTGGTGCCTTGTTCGGCCGCCGCAATCCGCTGTTCCAGCGTCATGCGCTCGTGCGCAAGACGGCCTTCCGGGTCTTCGATCAGGTCGATGGGCTTGGGCGCGGTACGCTGCGCCTCCATCGCCTCCAACCGGCTGCGCAGCGTGCGAAGTTCCGCCTCCGCCGCCTGCCGCCTGTCGCGCTCGTCAAGTATGACCTGGATAGGCACTTGGCGCAGTTGCGCCTCCTGCACGGCTGCCGGCGGCGCAGCGGTTTCGCCCGTGACGACCTGTTCCGGCGCCGGTTCCGGGGTGGGTTCGGCTTCCGGCGCGGGGGTGATTTCCGCAGCCGGCGCTTCCGCCGTCACCTCGGGGGTGGCCGTGTCGTCATCGTCCAGAAAGGACAATCTGCCCTCTGCCATCCGTCATCCTCCATTGCGTAGGAAGCACGAAAGCGCCCGAAAGCCCCGGCGGCGGGCTGTGCTATGCGCTGCACAAGGCGTTGCGCCCGTTGACCCCGGCGGCGGGTGTTCTATCGCGCTGCGGCAGGCCTCGGCGCGGGCTTCTCCGCCACCATCCGCCGCGTTTCCGCGTCAAATTCGGCAACCGCGACCTTGCGGGCCTCAAACGGCACCTTGGCCGATTCCGTCCGCGCCTGCGCATAGGCCAGCGGCACCTTCGCCCGCTCGACTTCCGCCTGTGACGCGGCAAGCGCCAGCTTCTGCCCTTCCGCCTGCGCCCGGATCGCCTCCGCCTGCGCCTTGGCCTGTTCCCCGGCAATCGCCGCCATGTCCTTTTGCGCAGCCGCCTGATCGCGCATCGCCTTGGCCTCAAGCCCGGCAACTTCCGCCTCGGCCCCGCGCGCTGCAAGCTGCTGTTGCACTTGCTGCATTTGCGCCGTTTGCGGGTCAGGCTCCATCATTTCACGGATGCGCTTCTTGTCCGGAATATCCGCCATCTCAAGCAGGACGTGCGGCGGGATAACACCCGGGTTTGCCTGTGCAAATTCCGCAATCCGGTCGAATTGCTCGTGCCGCAGGGTCACAAATTCCGGCGTCATGCCGACGATGATATCCATGTCCATCTGCGCCGGGCTGTTGACCTGTTGCAGCCCCATCGGGCCGGCGACAACCTGGTTCAGCCCGATGAACTGCGGCGCGTCCTGCTCATCCGTCACGCGCACCCAACGCGGTTCGGTCCAGAATTGCCGGATGCCAGCCCAGATTTTTCGATACACCCGCTCAGTCCAGTCGCGCAGGCTGTCATAGATCGGCGCCAGTTCGGCGAGGCCCGCCTGTTGCTGCGCCATGATCGCGCGCCCGCTGTGCTGGCCCTCCAGTTGACCCATAAGCGAGGCGTTCGGCCCCAGCATGTCGATTTCCTGCTTCGCTTCCGTCAGAAGCTGCGCATGGCCTGCAACTTGGTCCGTGGTCGGGATGAGGTCGAATGCGTCCCGGATCGACGTCGCCCCCGGCGGCAAGACGCTTTCGTCAATCGGGATGTGGCCGTCCGCTTTCGCCAGTTCCCGCTTCAGCAGGCCAGGATCAACCGCGCCCTTGAGCGCCACGGTCTGGCGGCTGTTCAACAGGTGCAGCGACTTCGATCGGCGCTTGTTGACCTCGTCCTGCAGGCTGATCAGCGAGCGGACCAGCCCATAGCGCCGGTTTTCCCGGTCCACATAGGCTGTCATCAAGACCATAGCGCAAGCGGGGCGGCCTTCTTCGTCCAGATACGGCGATGCCTCGTCGTAGATGTCGCCGCGCCCGGTGAAGATCGCCAGCCGCCATTCCCCGCCGCGCTGATAGTACATCTGCACCACGCGGACACGGCGCATCTTGGGGTCAACCCACGCCATCTGCCCTTCTTCGCGCGGGCGGTCGTCATAGGTTTCGTCGCTGAACGTCGATTGCGTGTCAAACAGCGCGCGAAGCTCGTCCGCGTCGCCCTGCCAGAACGGGCGGCAGTATTCGACGGCGCTGTCTTCGCTCATCCACTTCTGGACGCCCATATAGCTGGCGTCGCTGAAGTCCTTTTCGCGGCTGTTCGGGTCGAAGAATATCTCCTCCCACCGCAGCCGCGTGAGGCAGGGTGTCATGCCGTAGCGGTCGCGCTTGGCGCATACCTCGACCCCGCCATAGCCCTCGATCAGCAGGTTTTCGAACGCGCTGGACCGCTTCACGTCGAAGCGTTCGCATTCTTCGACATAGACCAGCGCCTTGGTGGCCACGTCGGCCGCATCCTGGTCCTGCGGATTGCGCGGCCATGCCTGCGGGTCAACGCGGCCCTTTTGCTCCAGCCCGACCATGGCATCAACTTTCCGCTGGATGCGGTTGTTGATGATGATCGGCTGGCCCCGGCGGCGGAGGGTGTTTTCCTCTTGCTCCGTAAGCTGGTGGTGGTCGTAATAGTCGCGGTCGCGCTCGGACGCGGCGCGGGCGGCTTGTGTCAGTTCCGCAGCGCGGCTGACCAGCTTTCGCTTGGCGTCGTTGTCGAGCATCGGGTCAAACCACCTTCCAGCTATCTTCGTCGGTCTCGGGCGGGCGGCTGTAGCCGTCCACAGGGCGCGGCAAGCGGTTGCGCGCTTCCTCGTCCACCGCCACCGGCACCAGCTTGCCCTTGCGGTGCAGCCGCTCGACCGCATAGCGCAGCGCGTCGATCAGGTGGTTATTGGCATCTTCGGGGATGGGCAGGATTTCCCCGGTCTGCTTGTCCGTCTTGTATGCGTACATGCGCAATTCGCGTTGCAGGTTCGGGCAACGCGGCGAAACCACGATATCCAGCCCTTGCAGGAAGGTTATGCCGTCTTCGACGCTGCCCTTGCCTTTTACCGCAGGGCGCATCTTGGGGATGCCGTGCCGCCGCAGGTAGTCGATTGTCTCGGGCCGGGCACTGTCACCACGCGACGGCCATTGTTCGATCCCCGTGACCTGGTGCAGCAAGGCGGGAAGCGCCTCGGTCGGGACGCCCACCTCGTAGGCTTCCCGATCAACGTAGAGCGTGCGCGGTTCCACAAGGCAGCAGCGCACGGCTGCGGTCGGGTCAACCGCAAAGCCGAAGTCTACGCCGTAGAACCACACGGCGCGCTCGGGCGGGTCCATCTCCGCCACGCGCCAGTTGCGGAAGATGCGCGCTTCCGATGCCTGCCGATAGCCGCCTAGCCATACGTGGTGGTACTTGTCCGGATCGCGCGCCTTGTCGCGCTCCATGTCCGCGCGAAGTTCTGGCGGAAACCAAGGGTTGGCGTCGAAGTTGACTTCCCGCACCAGCGCATCGTCGCTCTGGACGATATGCCTGCGCAACAGCACGTCGATAGGGTCTGTCTCGCTGTCCGGGTTCCAGCTTGCCCATATCTCGCTGCGGGGCTTGCGGATGGTCGGGGTCAGCAGTTCCAGGCTGCGCAGGCTGATCGTCTGGGCTTCTTCGATCCATGCCACGTCAAAGCCTTCGAGCGACTTGATCGCGGCAGCCGTGTGGTTCTGCATCCCTTTGAAGACGGCGCGGCTGCCGTTACGGCCTTCGATCTCGGCGTCCGTGACCTTGAAGAAACCACCCAAGCCGTACGCCTCGATCTTGTCTTCGATCAACAGCTTCACGCTGTCCTTGATGGAGTTCTGCACTTCCCGAATGCAGGCTATGCGGAAGCCCGGTTCCGACGCCATGCGCAGGACGGCAAGGCTGGCGAAGCAATGGCTCTTGCCCGATCCGCGCCCGCCGTGAAGTCCCTTGTATCGCTTGGGCGCGAAGTAGGGCTCGAAGTATGCCGGCAGATCAAGGCTTACGGAAGCCGACTGCAATGCTGAGGGGGATGTCTCCGCCATCGGGGCCACTCACCTCTGTCGCCTGCTTTGGCCTTCCGTCAAGGCGGTCGCCGATCTCTTTGTACGCCTGCGGATCGCCGTCTGCGGCTGCGGCCACTACGCGGTCGGCGATGACATCAAGCCATTTTGGCGACCCGCGCCCTTGGCTTTCGCGGTTGACGGCGCGGCGCAGCGCTTCCGACCAATCCCTTGTTTTGCTGCCCTGCATAAGTTTTGCCTAGCGATTTGACGGATAAGGGAAAGCCGCCGCCGGTTTCACACGTCAATGACGCTGACGGTTTGGCCCGTCTGTGTGAAGGCGATGTCGAGGGGGATGCCGGCGGGGACGTAGTGCGCGCTTGCGGGCGCGGCTTCCCCTGTGACGCTGGCATAGACGGCGGTCGCGCAGAAGATGGTTGCGATCTCGTTCGTGGTCGAGGTCAGCAGACCGCTGGCGGCGGTTGCGCCGGAGGTGATGACTTCGGACCTGCCGGCGCCGCGCCTGACGGGGGAGTTGTTTGGCCCCATGGGGTGGCTGAAGGTGACGTAGACGCTGGCCATAGGGCTGCCTCGCGGTGTGTGGGGAAATCGGCATAGCGCGGCACGGGAGCAGAAGCGGGCGATGTGTCGCCTAGTGCCCTGCCAGACGCGGCGCGCGCTTCTTGGCGCCTGATCTGCTGGGCAGATTACCGCGAAGCGGGCGCGTTTGCAAGCGCAGCAAGAAGCTCGTTGATCGCAACGCCTCTGGCCATGAGCAGCCCGCGCAACTCGGCCTCGATGCCCCACGGGATTTCCTGCCCTGCGACCCAGCGGCGCATCGTGCGGTCGCTGGTGCGCAGGTCTTCGGCGAGGGCAGATTGCCAGCGGGCGCCGTAAAGCGCCTCGCCGGTCTTGGTCAGGAATGTCAGGCGTTCGGCGGGGGTCATTCGTCGTCGCCCCGCGCCTGTTCGAGGGTGCAAGCGATGCCGTCGACCACATCCCACGCGATGGCGCCGCCGTTGCACTCCACTTCGTCCAGCAGGTCCTGCGTGGCGGGGCAGGTGCGGAACTGTTCACGCGCTTCGTCCGCCGTGATTTCTTCCCCGTGCCCATCGTGGAACGAGTCAACGTTGGCGACCGTGTCCGCCCATGCAGCCTCTGCGGTTTTGCCGATGCCGTGGATCGCATATCCGTCGCGGTCCTGAACGATGTATCCGGCGGCGGTGAAGGTGGCGGTCATCTGGGTCTCTCCCTTGACTGGCCGGGGCCTATCCCCTTGCCTGTGTCCTACCCTTAGGCCACGCGGCGGGGCGCGTCAACAATTATTTTTGCCCGCCTGTCCCATTTTGCGCGGCGGGATGGCTTTTCACTTCGCCACCCTCTCCACCTGGGCAACATCCACCTCGACGGCGCGGGCTGCCAGTCCGTCGATCCGCACGAATATCCGGGCGCCGTGAATGCTTTCCACCATCGCGGTTATGCCCCGGAACGGGCCTGAGACAAAGCGCGAGAGTTCCCCGACGCGGGGCTGCTTCAGCGCGCGCTCGGCGGCCTGCTGGGCTGCCATGGCGCTTTGCAGCGCGCGGATCGTATCCGGGACGGCGGCCATGTGCGCCAGGGTTTCGGGCGTGACGCTGACCGGCTTGATGCCCACCATCAGCGGGGTGACGCCGAGTTCCGCCTTGAGCAAGTCCCACTGCGGCCAGGCTTCGGCGAGGCAGAAGATCAGGCCGGGCACGATGCACTTGCGCTGTTCGACTGTGGACGGCGGGCGCTTGCGGGCGCTGAAGTATTCGCGCTTGACGGTTTCGGCGGGAAACCACGCTTCCCCGGCGCCGGCATCGCGCAGCTTGGCGGCGGCGCTGTCCATTTCATCGATGCGGCGGCCGGCGCGGATGACCCACCATGTCGGCGGGGTCTGGCCGGCGAAGATGCGGCGGCGGGGCGGGTCGGGCGGGAGTGTGTCGCCGATGCGCAAGGCGCGGTAGTCGGTCACGTCAGCACCCCCTGATTTTTCGCCGCTGAGGCGGGTTCAGCACCCCCGGCCGCTACCCCAACGCCCGAAACCCCCTCTTTGCCCGCCACGGGGCAAAAATCGGGGGTCTGCGGGGCTGCGGCGGCCCGGACGTAGAGCCACACATTCTTGCCCCGGTCGTTGATGACGCTGCCGACGCGCCTGACCTTGCCGCGCGAGGCCAGTCCGCGAATGCGCCCGTTGAGGTCGTGCGCGTCCATCCCGGTGCGGGCTGCAATGTCGCGGACCATGGACGGTTCATCCGTCATGGCGGCAAGGATGCGGTCTTCGATCCGGGCATGTGGCCGGACGTACTTGGGCACAGGCGGCAGGGCCGGTTGCCCGGGGGCCAGGTAGATGGTCTGGCTGCCTTCCCGCGACCTATCCGCCGGGACCACATCCCCCTTGCGGGCCATGGCGCGCAGCGTGACGCCTGCGACGTGATCGGTCATGCCGCAGTTTGCGGCGAGGTCGGCGGCCATGAATGGCTTTCCCTTGGCGGCCATGCGGGCGACGAACGCGGCGGGGGTTTCGGGCTGGCGCTTCATGTCAGCCCCTTCCGGGCATGGGCACGGCGGATGCCGTGAATGACTGTCGTGTGGTCCCTCCCGCCGAAAAACCCGCCGATCTGGTTCAGCGAGTAGCCGGCGGCGGCCATGGCGGCCATTGCGTCCTGCCGGGGCCACGCAAGGCAGCGGGTGCGGCCCGGGCCGATCATGTCGGCCAGGATGTAGCCCGGCGGGCAATGCCGCTTGGCGATCTCGCGCATCGGCTCGCGGCGGTCGTTTGCGAAGCTGCGGACGTTGCGCACGGTCGGGCGGAACGGCCAACCGGCAGCCATGATGCCGGCCAACACCTTGGGCAGGTCTGGCACGTCGGCGAGGGCGTCAGCCCAGAGCGTGACGGTTTCGCCGTCCGTCTCGCCCCATTCGGCGAGGAATGCGCGGATCATGTTGGCGTTACTCACGGCTGGCCTCCTTGGGGAATGTCCCCTTGCAGACTTCATCAAGCGCCCGGTCGCGCCACTCCGCACCGATGCCCGGAAACTGTTCCGCGATCAGCGCCGCGATCCGGGCGCGTTCATCTGCGGTGGGCGGTCTGCGCTCCGGTTCCACTGGCACGGGACCGCGCTTGCAGGCCGCCACCATCTGCCGGCGCGGGCCTGACAGGGCCTCGCAGACGCGCTCCATCTCGGCCCATGTCGGCCAGTATTGCCATGACGTGCCCACCGTTGCCTTGCGGGCCACATCGGCGGGATAGGCTCGCAGCCTGGAAGCGTAGGCTGTAAGGGCAAGCGCCTCACTGAACTCGTCACCTTTGCGGCGGGCCGTGATGACGGACAATTCTGCCAGCCACCCCTCGATGTCCCGCGTATCGGCCGGGGTCAGGAAGTTGGCGAGGTCGGCGGCTGCGGCGACATGGTTTCCCGCCGCGCTGACTTCGCAACCTACGGCGACGGTGTAGGACGGGGCGTTCTCGGGATACCGGCCCTCATACCGCACCCGCAGCGCGACGTCGTGCTGCGATGCTCGCAATGCTGCCGCCTGATCCATATCCGCCGGGGCCTGTGCTGCGAGCCAAGCTGCGATAGCGGGGGGCGATGCGACGGCACCAGTTTTCCCAACAGGCTTCCCACCCTCGGGCGGATTTGCTGGCGTCCCTGTCGCGCCGATCAGTCCAGTAAGCGTGGAAGCCACGTGCTTCATCTGTGATTGCCTCATCTGGGATGTTCTGGGAACGGGCGTAAGCCCAGCCGGCGTCGTTCAACGCCCAGTCGTCGGGAAGCCGCGCCTTGGGCGGCAGCTTTCCCTTGGGGGGAACCAAAGGGGGTTCTTCTTCTCTTATGATGGTTCTTAATGGTTCGGGGGCACCTGGTGCCGGGTTTTGTGCTGTAATCTGCCGGGTTTTCTCGGCACGTGGTGCCGGGCGGAACCTGCTGCCGGGTTTACCCGGAACCTGCTGCCGGGTTTTCTCGGCATATGGTGCCGGGTTTAGGCGATACTGATTGCACGCATGAGCCCCGCCGCCGACCACGGTTGACAGCCACCCTTCGGCTTCCAGCCAGCGGATGTTTTCCCGAACGCCGCGCTCGGAAAGGCACGTCTTTGCCGCAATGGCTTCGACTGACGGCCAGCATTCTCCGGCGTCGTTGGCAAAGTCAGCCAAGCACAACAGGACGAAACGGGCCGCCTGCTTCTGCGGCCCGTTGTCCCATACCTTTGACATCCAGCGGATGCTCATTTTGTCCCCGACTGTTTTTCCGCCGCCCGCGCATAGATGATCCGCAGCACGCCTTCGCGGCGCAGATGGGCGACAATCTCCCGCACCCGGTCGCGCGGGATGCGGTGCTTGACGGCGATATCCTCGACGCCAAGGCCCTCTTGCAGGGCGCGGAAAACTGTCGCCCTGGTTGTCACGCTAAGCCCCTCGCCCAAGGCACCATATGCCCCTTGCCGGTGCGCCAGAGCAGGTCGCAGACCTCTGCGATGTCTGCCCGCCAGCCCGGTTCCGCCAAAAGCTCCGGCCGGTGGTGACGGGCCCAGAGGATGGCGTCGAGCTTGTCGCAAAGGCGCAACTTGAGTGCATCGACCGGTTCAAGGTCAAACACCGGAAGCCCCATGGCAACCATCGCCTCGGCTTCGATCCTGTCGAGCACGGCCTGCAGGTCAGGGTTGGCGTTCTTCACCGGCTTGGGAATGTCGCCAACGGCAACCTCGCCCATATCGTGCAGGACGGCGGCCAGGTGGACCGGGTAGCTTTCCGGGAATATCAGCATGGCCAGAAGCGCCACGCGGCCTTGATGCCCGCCGATGGGGTCGCAGGTCTCGGCAAGTTCGGGGTGCCGATGCCAGCGGCGGGTGAAGGTGGCGCGCCATGCGGCAAGTATGTTGGTCATTCGACAGTCACCTCCACACTGATCTCGCCGCCCTTCTTGGACGGGCCGAATGTTTCCGGAAACGCGATGCGGAATGCCTTGTCGTCCAGTCCGACGGCATCGGCGATGCCGTCGATTGCTGCCTTGAGGCGCCCATGGACGTTCTGCACATCGCCGCGCTGCGAGGGCGGGCTGTAGGCCAGGACGATGCGCACGGCAGGGGCGCCGGTAGCGCGCTGCACTCCGGCCGCGCGGGCGAGGATGTAGGCGGCTTGGCGGTATGACTTGGTGGCGTTTGCCTTGGCCCAGAAGTTGCCCTTGGCGTGCGGGGTGAGGGCGGCGGGCGGCCACGGGATGGTGAAGCTGTAGATCACGGCGCCCCCACCTTCGCCACCAGCGCATCCCACTCCGCCTGCACCCGCTGCGCCCCCACATCGGCGACGGCGCGCAGCCAAGCCGCGTGTTCTCCGTCCAGCCACGGGCGGCGGATCATCTCGACGCCGTAGCGGTAGCCGGCCAGTTCGTCCGGCCGGCGCAGCGCCGCGATCACGGCCGGTTTCGGGTGCGGGGTCATTCTGCGGCACCCGTGTTAAGCCGCGCCGCCGCGCGCTTGCCGTCCCCCTTAACAAAGACAAGGACATTCTGGTGCGTCTTGCCGAGCTTGCGGCCAGCGAGAAATTGCTTCCCGACGCGCACAGGCAATGAACCGACGGCGGTTATGAGAATGGCCTCGTTGTAGTAGTGCAGCCCGGCGGCCCGGAAGGCTTCAACCGTGTCGCCGACAAAGTTCCGGTAATTGCCGCGCTTGTCGCGCACCTCACCGACCACAAAGCACGCGAAACGGTCCGGCGCCAACAGGCCGGCGGCGGCGGCAATGATTTCCCGATAGGCCGCCAGAAACGCGCCATAGGGCAGCGTCGAAATATCCGCCGGGTCGTCGCTGTACACTTCCAAGTCGGCATAAGGCGGGCAGCTAAAGATGAAGTCAGCATTTACCCCGGCCGCGCCTATAGTGCGGCTGTCCGCATTGACCCATACCGGCGCGGGGCCGGTTGCTATATGCGCTTGCGCTTGGTTTGCGGCCACTTGCGCGGCGCGCAGTTCATAGCCGAGATAACGCCGGCCCAGGACGCTGGCAACAATGCCGCGCACACTACCGCCGGCAAAGGGGTCGAGGACGAGGTCGCCGGGTGCGGAGAACCAGCGATAGGCGATTTCGCAGAGGACCGGATCGAAGATCGAGGTGCCCGAGGCCGTGGGCGCGTCCGAGGCGGCGTAGTGATCGGCCAGGAATTCCTCGGTCGTCAGTTCCCGGCCAAGCTCGGCCTCCTTGGCGCGCTTCTTGGCGTAGAAGGAGGGATCGCCCGAGGTGTGCGTGGACATCAGCACCCCGCCATTCTGCGGGGCGGGCTGCCCAGCGCCGACCACATGCTCGCCCCGCATGAGGTCTCTCACGTCGAACGCTTGCGATAAAAGTTGAGGCCTTTTTCCGTCACTTGCAGGTTGTCCATCGTCAGCCCCCCCCCGCCCAAGTTCCGATTTGATGCCGAGCGCCAGCCATTGCCGCTTGCGCTCCTGCCACCAGCCCTCCCGCGCGTTCAGCACAGAAAACGGCGGGTACTCCCAAGACGCGGCCAAAACCTAACCTTGCGGGTCCGGCTTGACGGCATCGCCGAACAAATCACGGTCAAACATTTCCGTACCTTTCGCAAAGGGCGGCCCGGCCGGCGGCAATCAGCGCCGCCGGGTCGCGCCCGATCTGTTGCTGGAAGGCGGGCCGCAAGTATGCCTCGCGCGCCGACAAGACAGCGTTGCGGGCCGCGCCTAGTTCCTGAAACTTTGCCGCAAGCAAGCACGCGGCCCGCCAGTCGCCGGCCGCCATGTGCGCGCGTAATTGTGCCAGCTTGGTTTGCATACCGCCCCCCTCAAAAAGCCCCCGGAGCCGAAACCCCGGGGGAGTCTGACAGGGAGGAAGTCATGCGCGCGGGGGACACCGCCCGCGCCCGGTGTTTGCAAGCGGCTTCGATCACAGCCGAGACCGAAGGACAGGGACCGCCGGGAACGCCATGGCGCAGGCGTCTTCGCATCGGCCGAAGGCGTTCAATTCGAGGATGTCGCGGTCAGCGATCACGAACGAAAACCGGAGCGATCCGTCGTCAATCCGGTAACGGACGCGCACCGTCACCCGTTCCGGCTCCTGTCCGAAGAACACCGGCAGGCGCAGGACGATGCGCTCGGGCAGGGTCACATTCCCACGCGCCTCGTTTTCCTCGCTGTAGGTGATCTGGCGTTGGCCATCATGCAGGCGCGTAGATTGCCGGAAAGTGACCTTCTTCAGTGCGTCGAAGGTCATGACCATATCCATGATCGTCGCGGCATCCGGTTCGATCACGTCAGTTGCACGGTCTTCCAGGAAAAGGCCCGCCTCGACTTGCGACATCATCTTGCCGTGCAGGCCGCGCCACGCCGCATACTCGGCGCCGAACTCGGCCTGAAACGATGCGACGTGTTCACGAAAAGCCGGATCGCCACGCGGCGTGTGGTCATCGATCACGACGCGGATCAGGTGCTTCACCGGGTCGGAGTACGCCATGGAGTTCTCCGTACCGAACCTGTTGACGTAGACATCCAGCGCGGCAGTCTCGCGGAAAATGTGGTTCGCCCGCGCCCGGTTCGGCTGCCCTTGGAACTGCTCGACGGACTGGACGCTGTAGCCATCAGGCAGCGCCATGAACCCGCCGACGCCATCGCCCCCCAGAACGGTCGCAGCTTGCAATGCCGACAGCGCAGCCTCGACCTCGGTTTTGTCTGCCATCACACGCCCTCCCTCAGAAGGGTTTCCTGCACATAGGGCGGCGGGGTGCGGCTGAGGTCGCCGTCCTTGCCGGTGAAGTAGAACGCCTTTCCGAAATCCACCTTCGGCGCCTTCGCGGCAACCGTCAGCGAGACTTCCAGCCCCCTGTCCCCGTTCGGCGCGACATTGATCGTGATCGAGACCGACCCTTTTCCGCCCGTACGGTTCACCGCCGAGATGACCTCACGCAGTTGCTCGTCGGCAGTCTCCACCACCGATCCGCCATCGTGACGCCCAAGCGCCATGAGGAAGTGACTATTTCCGTCCGACATTTCCTTTTCCTTTCGGGTTTGAGTTTTCAGGCGAAAAGCAAGCGGCCGGTTGGGCAGCCCCGAGGGCAACCGGCCGCCCCTTGCCAGGGCGGCACGGGCGAACCGGCGACCGGGGCAAGGTAGCCGCGCACCCCGGCGCGGCAGTGGGAATGGTGGGTGCCGGGTTCTCTCCCCCCGGCGAAGTCACGCGCGCCTCAGGGGCGTTCCCGGCCAGTTCTCTCCGCGAGACAAAGGCGCTGCAGGCACTGGCAACCCCGCCCACCTTCTCGGACGCCCTGTCGGGCAAAACTGTGGGGGCGATCAGCGGACCCGCCGCCCCCTTGCGGTTAGCGCCCGGGGTTTCTGCCCGGACCCGCTGAACAGAAAAAGCGCCCGAGGCGGGGAGGATGTCGCCCCGGGCGCAGGTGGCCGCGCCAGAGCCGCAGGGAGGTGCGGCCGGCAGAAGATGCGCGGCTGGAGTCATTCGGCGGCCTCGTTCGAAACGGGGCGCTTGAAGGTGAAGGCGCCGCGCCCAAGCGGACGCCCGGCCATGCCTTCGAGGGTGTCATACCAGTGCGCAGGCAAGGCGCCCTTGTCCACGGCGATCTCGACGGCGCGGACACCAATTCCCAGCTTTGCGGCAATGTTTGCCTTGCCCAGGTAGGTGACGATTTCAGCGGCGGTGTTCAGCATCATGCCGCCGACCATACCGTAAAATATTTTCAGGGCAAGCGCGATTTTCTGTTGCGCTCGAAAAATTCTTTCGCTACACAGAAAGCACCACGCGGCCCCATCAATTCGGCCTGTCGGGGGTCAGAAGGGGAGGATGGTCCTCCCCGGGGCCGCGTGGAACAGGGGGAGAGGGAAATGACCAAAGGCGTTCAGAGCGCGGACCATCTGCGATCCATCCTCAGGTATCACCCGGATACCGGACTCTTCTTCAGAGTCGCGACCGGCGCCGAGGCCGCTAGTGCTGGCACGTGCCACGGGTACGCGACAATTCACGTCTGCGGCAAGAACTACCTTGCTCACCGCTTGGCGTTTCTTTGGATGACTGGCAGATGGCCCCCGGATCAAATCGATCACGTCAACGGCGTTCGCCACGATAATCGATGGTGCAACCTGCAACCGATCAGTCGGCTCAACAACCTGCGCAAGCGCGCATACACCTTCACATCGTCGGTGTCCGGCTTTCGCGGCGTTGCGGTCGCCGGGTCGCGGTTCCGGGCGTGCATTTACGTCAATCGGCGCCGCTACGATTTGGGCAGGTTTGACACCGCGCAGGACGCTGCGGCGGCGTACGAGGCAGCAAGCCAGCGGCTTCGTCATCCATGGCAGGAGCAAGTTTTCCGCGACATTCGAGCGGATCACGTCGCGCTTGAGGCCGCCGAATGACCGCGACCGTCCACCGCATCAACACCGCCGACGACGCGCCGGTGATCCGGGAAGCCGAAGCCCGAAGCGCGTGGAACCGGATGCACCGCCTCGACCTGACCAATGCCGAAGAGGACGAGTGCATCGCGATCCTGGAGGGTTCCGCCGACCCGATGCACCGGCGCTTTGCGGCAAAGGCGCGGCGTGACGCGGAACGCGCCCGAGATTTGACTGAGATGCTGTCGCTGCGGCGCGCGGCCGCGTCCCTGCCGTGGACGGAATGGCTGGCGCTGGCCGTGATCGTTGGCGCCGTCTGGGCGCTGGTGGGGGTGTGGCAGTGACCCAATGCGTGCCCGCGCCTGCATGGTCCGGCTGGGCCTGCGACACGTTCGAGACCAGCGCCACCATCGCCGGCCAGGACCTCGACGTGACCGTCCACTACAGCGGCAGCGCAGAACACTACCGGGGCCGGGCCACGGGCGCGGTCGAGGTGACGATCAAGCGGATCGTCTGGGAAGACGACGCGGGCGGAGAGTTCAGCGTCACCCCGTCCGAGTTTGCCGCGCTGGCCGGCACCGAAGAACTGGCGCGCATCGTCTCTGAGATCGAAGCGCATGAATGGGGGAATCTGTGAAGCCCGGCATCTACAGGATCAGCGACGAGGCATATCACGCCGACGCGCTTTCGACGGTCCCGGCCTTGTCGCGGTCGCTGGCCTACAAGATCATTTCGCAGTCGCCGCTTCATGCGTGGACGCACTGCCCCAAGCTGAACCCCGAATGGCAGCCGACCATCAAGGCCGAGTTTGACATTGGCCGCGCGGCGCACCGAGCGCTGCTTGGCAGGGGCGGCGACTATGCCGTGATCCCGGACGATCTGCTGAGCGCCAACGGCGCCGTATCGACCAAGGCCGCCAAGGAGTGGGTCGAGGAACAGCGGGCCGCCGGTCGGACGCCGATCAAGGCCGACGCCGCGCGGGCGGTCGAACGCATGGCCGAGGTGTGCCGCGCCGCCCTGAGCGATGCCGGAATTGTCCTGGACCCGGAGCAGTCTGAGTTGACCGCCTATGCCGAGGTGGACGGCGTCCTGAGCCGGTGCCGCGTGGACAACGCCCCGCTCAAGCCGGTCAACATCCCGGGCATCGGGCCGCGCCTCGTGATCCTGGACTTCAAGACCACGACGAATGCCAGCCCCGCCCATGTCAGGCGCTCCGTCCGAGACTGGGGCTATGACCTGCAGGGCGCCTTTTATCCCGAGGTCTGGCAGGCCGCCTCGGGCGAGGAGAGGCTGTTCCTGTTCGTGGCTCAGGAGAAAGAGGAGCCGCACGGCGTCACCATCGACCTTCTGCTGGATGAGCCGGGGCACAGTGAAGACTGGGGCATGGATGCGCGCGAGAAGTGCGTCGTATCCCGGACGATCTGGCGCGAGTGCCTGCGGACGGATCGCTGGCCCTGCTATCCAAGCGGCATCAACGTCATCGGCGCCGGGTCTTTTGACCGGCAGGCATGGGCCGACCGATCCGACTTCCTGAGCCAAGTCAGCCGGCCGACGCGCGCCGCGCTTGAGGCCGCCCGCAACATGCAATCCCCGAGGTAAACATGAGCTTCCTTCGCTTCGTCCCTGTGACCGACCTGACTGACCCTCTGACGCTGTCCATTGGCATCAGCGGCGGGTCCGGCACCGGCAAGACCTACAGCGCCCTGCGCGTTGCCCGTGGCATCGCCCAAGAGATCGCCGGAAAGGGCGGGCGCATCGGCTTCATCGACACCGAGAACCGCCGGGCGCTGCACTACCGAGACGCCTTCCCCGAGATGGTTCACGCAGACTTCTCGGCCGTGAATGATGCCGGCGATGTGGTCGGATTTGGCCCCGAGCGGTGGATCGAGGCCATAGACGCCGCCGAGGCCGCAGACCTTCCGGCGCTGGTGATCGACAGCTTCTCGCACGGCTGGGCCGGCGTGGGCGGCGTGCTGGAATGCCAGGCCCGGGAACTGGACCGGCTTGTTGAGGAAGCCGAGAAGCGGGCGGCGGGGCGCTATGCGGTGGATCCCGAGAAGTTCAACATGCTGTCATGGGCGGCCGTGAAGCCCCGGTATCGCCGGCTGGTTGACCGGCTGATCCGCGCGAAGACGCATGTCGTTGTCTGCACCCGCGCGAAGCCGGTGATCCAGAAGGGCTTTGGCGACAAGGCGGCGAACGCCTTCAAGGTGAAGCACCGCCGGACAGACATTCCGTGGAACCCAGAGACTGACGGGGACTTGATGTTCGAGATGACGGCGATGGTCATCCTGGACCCGTCGAAGCCGGGCTGCCCCGTGCATCAGATCAAGGTTGCCGACCAGTTCCGTTCGATCCTCGACCCAGATCAGCCGATGACGGAAGCGACCGGCCGCGAGATGGCGCGCTGGGCCAAGGGCGAGGGCGACCATGCCAAGCGCAAGGCGATGCTGGACGCCGCGCGAGAGGCGGCGAGGGGTGGCACCGATGCCTTCACCGCCTGGTGGAAGCAACTCCCTGTCGAGATGCGGACACTGGTGAACACGATCAGCGCAGACTGCAAGCGGCTGGCCAGCGAGGCTGATGCGCGGGCGGCCGCGACGGATCAACCGTTCGGCCCCGACCCGACTCCGGACGAGATCGCGCGTGCGATGGCGGACGCGAAGGCTGCGGCCGACGCCGAAGCCGCGAGCGCATAAGGGAGAACCGCAATGACAGACCCGCGCGAAGCCAAGCTGCCGCAATGGGCGCAACAACTGCTGGAAGCCGAACGGGTCAAAGCTGCGCTGGCGTGGCCGACCGAACCGGCGCCGGCCCCCGATCTGGTTTTTGACAACAACGGCCGCCCCACGGTCGGCGAGCGTAAGGACGGGTATGTGTATCAGGTCGTTCCCCATGCCGGATTCGACGGGCGCGGGCGCGTGAACAAATACTACCTGCGCGGCTGGTCACTGGTCGGCGATCCCGACGCGGAACGCATGTCCGGCAGCCGCCCGGAGGGCGCGTACTACCGTTTGCCCCGAGACGCCGCTTTGGCGCTGTTGTGGGCCGTTGCGCGCGAAAGCGCCAAGGCGCTGTACGAGGCCAGGCTGCGCGTTGATGCCGTGAAAGGAGACCCGCAATGACCCCCGAAGACGACGATCACCTGTTCGCGGCGCTGGTCATGCTCGCCGGGCTGGCGCTGGCCGCGATGGTGGCGCCGTGATGAACCGCCGGGCATTTTTGGTGTCGTCTGCCGTCGATGCGCGCCGGTACGCCGGCCCGTGGCCGGTTGTTGCGCACCCGCCTTGCCAGCGCTGGGGCAAGTTCTGGGCGGGCCAGCCGCTGCACATCAAGAAGACCGGCGAGCGGAAGGTGAAGGGCGACGACGGCGGCTGCTTCCGCTGCGCTCTGGCCGCCGTGCGCCTCTGGGGCGGGGTCCTGGAGCACCCGGAAGGTTCGCACGCCTGGGCGCATTTCGGCCTGCGCAAACCGCCCCGCGAAGGCGGCTGGGTGCGGGCGGATGACCACGGCTGGACGTGCTGCGTTGAACAGGGCCGCTATGGCCACTACGCCCGCAAGCCGACGTGGCTGTATGCGGTCCGCACCGATCTGCCGGCGCTGGCGTGGGGCAAGTCCGCGCCGCAGTTCCCGCAATGGGCGCTGGAGAAGTACGGCGAAGCCTACTGCCGGCGCGCGGGGGAACTGGCGTTCAAGGGCGGCGGCAAGGACAGCACCGTGCGGATCGGCACCCCGCCCGCCTTCCGCGATGTGCTGCTGACCATGGCAAGGAGCGTGACACCATGACCGACCCGACCGACGACCTTCTCGCGCGGCTGGTGCGGCCGCTGGCGTGGGAGCCGGGATATGGCGGGTGGGCGCGGGCGCAAACCGCCCGTGTCGGCCCCAATTTCTTCTACCAAGCGGAACGCAGCCAGCGCGATGACGGTTCCATCTGCTGGCACCTTGCGCGCGGGATGCTCAGGCCGGTGTTTTACTCGGACTTCCCCACCCTCGAAGCCGCGAAGGCCGCCGCCGAGGCCGACCACCGCGCGCGGGTAGCCGCCGCGCTGAACCTGGACGCGCTTGCAGCGCTGGTGAAGGAGAACAGCCGTGAGTGACGACGACCTGATTGCGCGTCTTGTCCGGCCGCTTGTCTGGCGGCAGGCGGCCTTGGACGCATGGTATGCAGAAGCCTATCGCATCACGGAAGAAGACGACGGCTGGCGCTTGACCCGCTTTGGCGCTGCCGCCCCTTTGGCCTTTTGCTCCAGCTTTGATGCCGCAAAAGCGGCCGCATGGGATGACCGCCTTGCCCTGCTCGCTGCCGCGTTGAATGCCGCGCTGGTGGCCGAGCGGGACGCGGCGCGGGCGGAAGCGGACGCGCTGGCCGAAAAGGCCCACGCCGCCGGCTTCCGCGCCGGCATCGAGGCGGCGGCTAAGGTGGCCGACACCTGGGGCTTCGCTGGGCGCGTCATCGGCAATGAAATCCGCAAGATCAAGGAAGGGGGCACGTAATGTTCCACTTCGCCCGCCTTCCCGGCTGGGGCCTGTCGTGGCCCTGCGACGCATCCTACTACGGCTACCGCTGGGGGCTGCAGGTCGGCCCGTGGCTCGTTCTGATAGGGACCAAAAGAGGGGGCGACGATGCCTGACCGCCTCAAGCGCGCCGTCCAAGACTTCGACGCGCGCCACCCGATCCCAGGGCGACGGGAAAACAATCGGCTCGACGCGGGCGACACGCCAGACCCCCGCGTCAGCATCATGCTGTTTGCCGTGATCGCGGTGCCTTTTGCCGTTGCGCTGGCCGTTGCGCTTGGAGGATGACGATGCCTGACCTTCCCCAATTCGCCCTGTCGATCCGACAGCCATGGGCCTGGGCGATCTTCCGCCCGAGTGCGGGGCCTGGACGGGCCACCACTCGCTCGCCGAGATCGAGCGCTACATCCGCAAGCGCGACCGCCGTCGGGCGGTGGTGGGGGATGCAGATCGCACGATTAATCGTGCTTAGGCGTCAGTTTCCGCTTGCAATGGGCTAACAGATAGCCTATAACGGACCCATGGCAGATGCCCTGCCACCCGACGCCGCCGGGACCATGCAGGCAGGAGACGACAAGAATGACGATTCAGGATCATATTGCGGCCCTCAGCAATACCGCCGCCACCGCCGCCGTCGAATCTTTGATGTCCCTGGGGCATGTCGATCTTGCGTATGACCTGATGGCCGCCCAGCGTTATCACGCGGCTGCGTGGGCCGCTTGGTCGCGCGACATCCCGGCAGACGACAACAGCGCCACGGCAGACCAGCAGATGGCTTGGGCAGATGTCAAAGCAGCCTCCGACCGCAATAACGCCCTGCGCGCCAAGGTGCGCAAAATCCAAGATGACCTGATGGATCAGGTTGGGGCGCCGGACCCCTTTGCTGAACTGTTTGGCGGTTGACCCTTTGGTGACCGGCCCCGCAAAGGGGCTGGCATCCCAAGGGCCAAGTGAGGGACCACGATCCGTGCGCAACGATCCTGCTGACGCCGCATTTTTTGAGGACTGGTCTCGCTGGGACAACATCGGCGGGCTGGTCGAACCGTATGCGCCCCGGCGCGGCGCGCCAGTCTGGTGGTTGTCGCTGGGCTTGTGGAGTTTGGGGTTGGGCAAGGTCCCGTCCTTTACGCTCTGCCTGCCGATGCACAGCGAGGTCCACGTTCTGATTAAGCGCTGCGGGGGTGTGCAGATTGTCCGGCGAGGCACTCCCGCAAACTGGCACGCGGCGTCGGCGCGGCACTGGTATGTGCACGCCGAACGCTGGCGCGACCTGCGGAGTGCCCTGCCCAAGATCGAGGCGATTGCGACCGACGCCGCCCGCGCACAGGCAGCCCGGTATGCGCACTGACCCCTACCTGGCGCACATCACGCTCAACACCGGCCACGTCGCCCGGCACGATCCGCGCGACCGAAACTTTGCGGCCGAAGCGGCGATGCGCCCGATCCTGCGCGCGGCACTGGACGGCCAGCGGCCGGCGCTGCCATTTGATGACCGGTGGTTGCTGACGGCCGCCAGCCATGGCGACGGTCTGCTGGCGTCATTGTGGCAGGTGCCTTGGGACACTCGGACGCCGGTTATGTCAATGGCTGTGGCGATCCGGTCGCGCACCTCGGCGCGGCTCTGGCGCGGCCTGCACCAGACGCCGGGTCTGATGACCGATCCCGACGCACCCCCACCGCCGCCGTGGATCGCCGTCCTGATCGAGGCGACAGAGGACAGCGAGGCATTTGACTGGTCGGGCGGCTTGGCGCGCGCCATCGGCTGGACTTGGCTGGAGTACGGACGATGACCACCCCGATCACCGACCCCCGCCCGTTTGCCCCGGTGCTGGCCGACTGGTTGACCCGGCATGGCCTGACCCGGTACGCCGCCAGCCGCGACGTGTTGTCGGCCTCGGATCAGACCATCGGCAAATGGCTGGCCGGGGCGCCCTGTCCCTACCAGCGCGAGGTCCGGGCGCTGATGACGCTGCACGACGAGGGGCGGGCGGTGGTCGGGACGGAAACCAAGGAGAGGAAGGCGTTATGAAAGCGCGCATCGGAGACCCGATCCTGTCGGGCGACGGCAAGGTCATCGTGGCGAAGTGGAAGGTCGGCTTGGAAATGACGCCGCTTGGCGTGGTCAGCTTCGCCGTCACGCCAGACCTTGGGACGGCTTACCGCCTGTCCGACATTTCCGACCCCGCCGCGCGCGACAGGGAACAACCGCGCATATCGCTGGAGCGGGTCGGCATATGGCCCGACCGCACCTATTGGCGGCTGGTCCGCGATGTGCCGATGGAGTGGCTACATCGAAGCCCCTACTTCACCCACCCGGACGCGGAAGTGGACCCGTCGAACCCGCGCGGGATGATCGCCGCGATTGATGAACTGTTCGCCAGGCACAAGCCCGAGCGCTACGGGACCGGCGACTGGCTGGCCATGATCCGGGGCTACTACCAGAGCCTCGCCGACCGCCAAGTGGACGCCGCGCCACTCGCAAGGGACGCGGGCCGTTGAATATGCTTGGGAAAATGCGCCGGCTGGCAGCCCGTAGGGGCGCGCCGGGTTTGCTTGAAATCGCTGGGGAATCCGGCGCAGATGGACGCGCGCCGGCCCCAATGCCGCCAATGGGTTGCGGGGAAGTGGACGCAGGGAAAGGAAACAGCGATGCTTCGACGCCGCGATAGTTCAGAAGGGGAAACTGCCGTGACTAACCTGCCGACTTCTGTCCAGATCACGGGCGACGATCAGTTCAACGCACACGGCCCCATTCGGGTTGCGGATACTCGGCACGATGGACCGCCCGCCCGCGCCGCGGCGCTGGAACACGCCCTCGCCCCGGTCCCGCGCCCGAAGCTGTTCGCCGCCGTCTGGGGGCTTGTCGCTGGCCTGGCCGTCTATGCGGCAACGTGGCTCACAGGTGGGGGCGGCATCGGAGCAGCGATCACGGGCGGCCTCATCGCGGCCTACTGCTACCTCGACGGCTGGGCCAGCCGGGAAGTCGTGACCGCCGAAAGGCTGCGCCGGGCGTTGGAGGCGCAGAAGGAATGACTGATCCGCAGAAGCACCTACCATGCCCGGAATGCGGGTCGGCCAGTTACTTGATCGCAAGCGTTGAAAGCCGCGCGTGCATCCGGTGCGCGGATTGCTATGCGACCGGGCCGACCGTCATGTCCGACCCGCACGCAGCCTGGAACGAATGGGCGTTCGGCCGGGAAATGCGGCGGCACTACCCCGACGCATTCGATGGAGCTATTGTCCCGGTCATGAGCGGGGAGATAATCCCGCCGCCCGCGACCAATAGTCATGGCCCTGTGCGCATCAAGCCTATCCTCGACGGCAAAGCTGGCGACGAAACCGCGACCGCGCTCGCCGCTAGGCGGCCACCTCGATAGCGCCCAGGCTGAAATTGCCAGTCGGCCGCAGCGACCGCCGGGGAACGCCCCAGAAATCATCGTATGCCACGGGGTCGAGCATATCGGCTCCGGCAATCGCGCCAGCGCCGGCTTCCGGGGTGCCCAGCCACACATCCGCCGCCGGGGTCGCGTAGGCCGTCTGCAGCACATCCAGCCCGTCGCCGTAGCTGGCGTTATGCTTGTACCCGGTCTCTCGCGGGGTGAATGCCTGCGTGTCGTCCAGCGGGCCTTCGCTGGTCAGGGCAGGGGTCGCGTTCGGCTGGTAGATCAGGTTGTTGGCAATGACGACATCGGTGAAGGAGTTGATGTTGTCCGCGCCCAGGGCGGTCGTGCTGAGGTTGATGATCGTATTGCTGTACGCTCGCCACGGGCTGTCGCGGTTTTCCGCGTCCGGCCCGGTGCCGAATGCCGCATCCGCTGTAAAGACAAGCTCCAGCGGATATCCCGTATAACGCGGGGTGTCCGGAACCAGTAAGATGTTGTTTCGGACGGTCGTCCCGCCCTTGTCCGACGCGAAGAGCTTTTTCGTGAGGTGGGTGGCCAGCAGGTAGTTCTTCTCGTAAACGATATTACACGTCTTGTTTACGAGGCCGGCGCTGTCCACCCCATTGCCGACGATGACTGTCCCGCCCTCGAGGACCGAACACTGGCAGTTGTGGTAGCCCCCGCCGACGCCGTCTGTGTCATAGCGGATGCACGGCTGCTGCGACCGGACGCCGTTGACCACGCCAGACCAATCCGCCCGCGAGTACATATAGGTTGAATGCACGAGAAGCGTGGCGGCAGCCCCGATCCGGACAGGGCCGTGGGTGTTGAACCACGGCGGGGTCGGGCTTTTTGCCCCGCCCGCATTTGCCAGGGACGGCAGGGCGATATTCGACCCGGTGATGCACAGGCTCCCGATCTTGTCCGGAATGATGCCGTAGAACTGCCAGTCGGTGATCTCGGTGTCGTTGACGTAAAGCGCGGTCGGATAGCCGCCCGATCCCGCCTCCACAAACATGCTCGCAAACCCGGCGAAGCGGCAGCCGTCAAAGGTGAAATGCTTGGGCGCGTTCGCGGCGACGCAGCCGAACGCCACGAAAGGCGTGACGCTGGCGTAAGTCTCGGTCGTGCTGTCCCAGCCGCCCCGGAAGTCGATGTTCTGGAAGGCGATCCCCTTGGTGCCGGGCGACATGAGCGAGAAATCGTCAAACCAGTTGAGTTGCCCGGTCATGTTCAGGATCGGCTTCGCGCCAGCCTCGTCGGCCGCCCGCCACAGGGTTGTCGGCCATGGCCCGCTCCTGCTGATGTTGCCCCCACCTACGCTGAAGCTCTGGCCCCGCCGGATGATGATCTGCCGGGGCGTTGTCGCCTCGTTCGCGGTCGATGTGGCGCCGTCCAGCGCACTCAGGAGCGCCGACCACGTCGTATAGACCGACGCCCCCGGATAGGCCGCCAGCCCGGCGCCGGTGCTGTCCAGGATCATTGTGGTGGAATCGGTGAACACGTCCGCAGGCGCATCGACCGTCACGTCGACGGTCGCCGTCGCCGTCACCCCCGTCGCTGGTTCCACCACAAGGCAGGTTACGGTATGGGTGCCGCCGGTGCGGAAGACATGCGAAATCCGCGATCCGTACCCGTAGCGGCTGTTCTTGAACTGCGTGGAAACCTGGGTCGGCGCGGTGTAGGTGTAGCCCTCGCCGAAGTCCCAAAAATAGTAGAGCTCGTGATCAGGCGGGTTGTAGATCGCGGGCGCGACCGCCGGCGCGGTGGTGAAGCCGCTGCCCAACGTGATGCTGAATTGATGCGCTGCCGGCGCTACGGGCACGGTCGGCTCGTCGTCAATGACGATGCTTGCCGTCCCCGACCCGCTCGCCGCTGCAACGGTGCCGGTGGCCAGGCTTTCGGCTGTGTCGCTGCCGAACTTGTTTGTTTCGGTCTGGACGACTGTGATCGTCTCGCCCACATCGGCGGAAACGAGCGTGTATGTTGCCGAAGTGGCGCCCGCGATGTTGGACCCGCTGCGCTTCCACTGCCATGTCCGGGTCGGGCTGGGCGTCCCGGTGGTGCTGGACGCCGTAGCCGTCAGGGTCATGTCCTCGACGGCAATCCCGCTGATGACCGGAAGGCCGGCAATGACCGGCGCGGCGCCGTTCAGGGTGGTGGTCAGGCGAAAGGCCATGCGAAGTCTCCGATCAGAGGGGGTCGAGGGCGACGGCGGACATGACGCTGTG
>JACCDR010887638.1_pt1 | contig 42857 bp, 62 predicted proteins | sample 7446431 | NCBI WGS metagenome assembly JACCDR01 (sample SAMN15323443, study PRJNA562643) | freshwater metagenome | isolation source: river surface water | place: USA:Blue River Watershed | collected 2017-08-17
AGATTGCGCGCATGGAGCCAGCGGAGCTGGTGGAGTTGCACGCGAAGTATCACGAAGCGATAGCGAATGCTAGGCGCGACCCCTATCGGTATGGCTGGGTGCTCCCGCACTGGCGGCGGGCGGATGAGGTGTTTCGTAAGTATCGGACACTCTTGCTATTAGGTGCAAACCGCAGTGGCAAAACCACTTACGGAGCCCGTGCCGTGGTGCGTGCAGTAACGGAGAATCCTGGTGCGCTCATCTACTGTTTTAGCCAGAACCAAGAGACGAGCGTGGTGGTGCAGCAGGCTGCGGTGTATGAGTATTTGCCAGAGGAGTTGAAGGCGAAGAAAACCGAGGCTACGGAATACATCAGCTACTCAATGCAGAATGGCTTTGCTGGGAATGGCTTTGTTTTGCCCAACAAGAGCCGCATCCTATTCAAGACCTACTCACAGTTTCAGCAAAACCAGAGCATCCTTGAGGGCATGGAGCTGGGCAGCCGCGCCCCTGCGGGCATTAACATTGGCGCATGGTGCGATGAATACCTGCAAGGCATGGAAATGCTGGATCGCCTCTATCTGCGCCTCGCCACACGCAACGCCAAGATGCTGCTGACGTTTACGCCGAAGGATGGCGTGACGGAGACGGTGAAATACTACTTGGACGACGCGGCAACGGAGGAGAGCCGTCCGGCTGAACTGCTGGGCGGTCGCATGGTGCCGTATGTGCAGGAGAATGCGGCCAAGAACACAGGCATCATCTATTTTCACAGCAAAGACAACCCGTGGTCTGGGTATTCGTCCATTGTGGAGATGTGCAAAGCCAAGGGAGACGACAATTACACGCTGACGGCGGCGTATGGTGTGCCCACCAAGAGCTATTCAAGCAAGTTTCCGAAGTTCTCGCGCGACGTAAACGTGGTGAAGCCGAGCGAGATTCCGACTAAGGACGTTACGCGCTACCACATCATTGACCCCGCTGGGGCAAAAAACTGGTTCATGTGCTGGATTGCCGTGGACCCGAGTGATACGTGGTGGGTCTACCGTGAGTGGCCCAGCCGACACGAGTATGGCGAGTGGGCGCGCTACGCTAATGGCAAATGGCAGACGGGCGAGGCGGCCAAGTCGCTTGGGCTGGGAATGCGCGATTACGTTGACCTCATTGCGCGCCTCGAGGCGGATGATGGTGCGTTGCCGTATGAGCGGCTGATCGACCCGCGCCTTGGGCAAGCTCGCTATCAGGGAGAGAATGGTCAGAGCAGCATCATTGAGGATTTGGCGGATCACGGGGTGATATGCGTGCCAGCGCCGGGGATTGACATTGAGGACGGCTTGCAGGCGTTGCAGACGAAACTGGCATGGAACACGAAGGCTCCGCGAGACGGCATCAATAGGCCTCACCTGTTCATCTCCGAAAACTGCGGCAACATCATCCACGCCCTTGGCGAATACGATGCCACGCCCGCAAGCGAGGCGTTGAAGGACAGCATCGACGTTCTTCGCTATGCAGCAGTAGACGGCATACGCCACGTAGACCCGAAGCATTTCAAGCCCCGGCACAATTTCAAACGAAGCTACTGACATGAGCGACATACGTTTCACGGACCTAGCCGAAGAACTCGGCATTACGAACATCCAGCTATCCAAGTTGCGCGATACAAAGTGCGCTCCCGGCGACTACTACGTGAAGGACAACCGGCGCTGGTTCACGGAGGCCGGTGCAGACAAGCTTCGCCTAGCCAAAGAAGTGCCGCTTGCGGTTCCCGACCGCATTGGCGGGTGGGTGGTGCGTGCAGCGCCCAATCCGCGCTGGGTGTATGCGGAGCTGGACAACGAGAAGGGCAAGGTGGTTCCGGTGGCCATTCCACGACGTTTGCATGGTAGGCTTATCGGCAAACGCATCACTGTGGACATTATCAAAGACGCAGAGGGGGGCGTAAGCTATCGCCATGAGTCGCTCGGTAACTGACATTACGCTGGACCCAGCGTGGTTGCAGGACCAGGCGGACCGTCTGCTTGGCTTTGAGATTTTGAGCAATGCCCTCCACGCGCGTTACCAGCCGATTGACCCTGAACGGCTGGCAGACAAGATTGGCGCAGATAAGGGGTACAGTTTCATGGTGGTGAAAAACATCAAACGAGCCCTTGCAGATGGATAAGAGCGAAAAGCTGGACGCCCTCACTATTGCCACCGACACGCCAAACGTATTGGCGTTGAAGAGTGCCTATGACCGCACGATCAATGACCTGTCGTGGTATTTCGAGAGCACGCGAGACAGCTACGAATACCGGCGCAACATCTGGTCGGGCAAAAGCAAGGACCAGCGCAAGCACGGCGCAGACGCATTTCCGTGGGAAGGTGCTGCCGATACGGAAGTGCAGCTCATTGACGAGCGCATCAACACCTACATTGCGCTGTTTATGTCTGCGCTCGGTCGGGCGAACATCCGCGCCTACCCGATAGAAGTGGGTGATGTGGGCCGCGCCCGCGTGGTGTCGGCATTCTTGAAGTGGATGGTGGCGTCCTACATTCCGCAGTTTCGCCGCCAGATGGAGCTTGGTGCCAACTACCTCTTGGAGCGTGGCATCATGGTGACATACGTGGGCTGGCAGAAGGAGGATCGCACGTATTTGCAGCGGATGACGCTGGATCAGATTGCGCAGATGAGCCCCGACCTCGCGCGCATGATTATTGACGGCGGGGTGGACGAACAGCTCATCCAGTTGTTCACGGCGCAGTTTCCGCGCGCCAAAGAGAAGCGCATCAAGCAGGCGTTGAAGCAGCTTCGCAAGACGGGCGAGGCAGAGATTCCGGTGGTGCGCCAGAGCGTGAATTGCCCGCAGGTGCTCGCGCTTGCGCCGGACGGCGATGTGTTCTTCCCGTCATACACGACGGACCCGCAACGTGCGCCCTATTGCTTCTGGCGCGTGCTTATGACGGCGCAGGAGTTGCGGAACAAGGTGGTGACGGAGGGCTGGGACGAAGAGTGGGTGGAGGACGTGATTGAGAAGTATGCCGCCACTGCCACCATCAGCGACCCGCGCACCAACACGATGACCACCCGCTCTGCCGTTGAGGAAACGGGCGAGCTTTACGAAGTCATCTACTGCTACCAGCGGCTCACGTCCGAGGAAGATGGGTCAGAGGGCATCTATTGCACGGTGTTCCACCCGAAATACGTCGGGCGGGAGAATGAGGAGAAATACGCCAAGCACGAACTGCTGAATGGCTACGACGACTATCCGTTTGTCGTCACCAAGCTGGGCGAAGATAACAAGCGGCTTTACGAGCTTGCCACGATCCCCGAGCAGCTTCGCGGCCTGCAATGGCAGGTGAAGGTGGAGCGGGACAGTCGCATTGACCGCAACAGCCTTGCCACGGTGCCGCCCATCATGCACCCTGCGGGCAACCCGCCTGCCGAGTGGGGGCCGAAGGCATTCATTCCGTATCGGCGCGCGGGCGAGTTCCAGTTTGGCCCCACGCCGCAATACAACCCTGGTTCCGTGGAGATGGAGCGCACGCAGCTTGAGCAGGCGGACGCAATCATGGGTTTGCAGCCCGAGAATCCGCTATCTTCCGTGAAGCAGCAGTTCTTCGTGGATAAGTTCTTGGTTCACGTTCAAGACGTGCTGCGGCTGGCATTCAAGTGCTATCAGCGATTTGGTCCCGAGCAGGTGTTTTTCCGCGTCACTGGAAGCCCAGACCCCATTCAGTTTGGTCGCGGCGATCCAGACGAGAACTTTGACATCCAAATCTCGTTCGATTTGCTCATGCGCGACCCCGAAAATCTGGAGAAGCAGTTGCAGCAGTTCGTGTCGCTCATCCAGCTCGACCGCAACGGTCGCATCAACATGGACCGCTTGCTTGAGGTGATGGCGGCGAGCGTCAACCCGTTGCTTGCCGATGCCGTGTTGCAGCCTGCGGAAGTGGCAGCGGAGCAGGTGGTGAAGGGCGTGACCGACGACCTATCCAAGATTTACGCTGGCATTGAAGTGGGCGCGCGTCCCAATGGTGCGCAGGTGGCAATGCAGACCATCCAGCAATACACGCAGCAGCCCGACGTAATGCAGCGGTTGCAGCAGGACGAAGCGTTCCGCGAACGCTTGCAGAAGTATCTGACACAATATCAGTTCCAACTGCAACAGGCGCAAAACGCCCAGATTGGGCGCATCGGCACCGCGCCCGCGCAGATGGGTGGAATGCAGACGCAGGGGATGAACCAATGATGGACGCCAAGACGCTTGAGCGGTTGCACAACAGCCGCGACTTCCTCGCCTTCCTTGAAGCCGTGATGGAAGCGCGCGAGCAATACGTGCGCAACCTGCACGACCTCGACACGGCTCGCTTGCAGCAAATCAGCGGGCGCATTCTCGCCTACGACGATGTGTGCGCTACGGGCAAGCTGGACGAGCTGCGCGAAAAGTGGCGTAAGCTGGAGCAGTAGGCTAGAGGGGCCGGTGAGTCCCAACGTCTCCTCCATAGGTGGTGTCCTTTGCCCCATCGGGCGAACCACAACCGGCTTGCTGGGAGCGTGAGTGAGCTTGCGCGGAAACGCAAGCATTAAAATCGTGTGCTAGGATGCGCTATCGCAATCGCCGTGGCGTTAAAGTCGGCGGAGCAAGCAAATGTCAACAGTCACTACGCCCATCGCGGACGGCGTTAAAGAATCCGTGGACAATAAGCCGGTGTCGGAAAGCGACTTCCTCGCTCGCCGCATCGCCAAGCTCTCGGGGACGCCCCCGCCCAAACAGGCGGAGCCGGCGCCACAAGAGGTTGAATCGGTGCCCGAGGCACAACCGGAAGCTGCGACCACTCCCTCAACGGAGGGCGAATCGAAGCAGCCGGAGCAGCCCAAGGCAGACGTTCTTTCAAAGGACATTGCGGAATTGACGGACGAGGAGATTGCCGAGCTTGCCCAAAAGGGAAAGAGCGGACTTCTCAAGCGTCTCGCTGAACTCACTGCCAAGCGCAAGCTGGCGGAGGAGGAGGCGGCACGTTTGAAGCAAGCCATTGCTCAACAGCAACAGCAGCTCCCCGAGCCCAAGGTGGAGAACAACCCTTACGGAAACATTGAGAAGCTTGAAGACCTCCAAGCCAAAAACGAGGAGGTGAGCGGGCTGATTGAGTTTCTTGAGGACGCCCTGTTCAAGTCCGAAGACCTTAGCGCGGATGACCCCGCAGCGCAGGTGGACGGACGCCAGCTAACAAAGGCCGAAGTGCGTGACGCTCTGCGCAACGCCCGACGTGCCCGCGACAAGTTCATCCCGGCGCAGTTCAAAGAACTGCAAGCCCGCGCTGAACGCATGTCGCTTGAGCAGGCTTTCAAGGCGCAAGCCGCGAAGGAACTAGCGTGGTTGCAGGGCGAGGACAATGACACGCGCAAGAACTATGAGGCGATGGTGAAAGACCCTCGCTTACAAAAGTTGAAAGAGCGCGTGCCGGAACTTGCCCCGCAGGTGGACTACCTCATCGCGCACGCGGCAAACAGCATGTTTGGTCGTCGCGCCGTGGAAGGTGGTATCGCCAGCACCAACACCAAGCCCGCAATCAATCCCCCTGCAACGCCCCGTCCGGTTGCCGCCGCCCCAGAGCGCGCGGACGCCCGCATGGATAAGGCAATGCAGGACGTGAAAACCCGATTCTCGCAAACAGGAAGCACAAGTGACTGGATCGCCCTCCGCGCAGCACAACTAGCAAAACGCAAGTAACAACCTCGGCTTACAATGGCCTTTTCAAACACCTTCGATACTACTTCTCCCGGCTCTGCGGCCCTTAACCGCGAAGACCTCCAGGATGCGCTGTCTATCCTCGCCCCTGCTGAGACGCCGGTTCTCTCGTCTGCCCCGAAATTCAAGTGCTCCGCCACCTTCGTTGAGTGGGGCGTTGACAAGCTGGCTACGCCCGACTCCACCGCCATCGCGGAAGGCTCGGACGTTACGAGCTTTGACGACAAGTTTGAGAACGTCGCCCGCCTCGGCAACTACGTTCACAAGATTCGTCGGTCCTTCCTCGTCTCCGATCTCCAGCAGGCCGTTTCCTCGGTTGGTCCGCAGGACGTTGCCCGCGCCGAGATGAAGGCGGTCAAGGAAGTGAAGCGCGACGTGGAAAAGGCGCTGCTCGGCACGCAGGACCGCGCCGCCGAAAACGGCAGCGGCACCGCCTACACGATGCGCGGCCTCGGCGACTGGCTGGACTCCGCTGGTCCGTCCGACGTTCCCGAAGCCTACCGCACCCCGGCTGGCAGCATCCACGCCTCGGGCACGTTCAATGAGACGGTGCTGAACAACCTCATCACGTCGATCTATCGCGTGAACGGCAGCACCAACAGCCTGACGCTGGTTGCTGACACCGCCCTGCGGCGCGTCATCACCGACTTCACCCGCGCTGACTCGACCTCCGGTGCCAACCGGCAGTTCCTCGCGGATCAGGGTGCCTCGCTGCTCAAGCTCGCGGTGCAGGTTTACGAGAGCGACCACGGCATCGTGTCCATCGTGAACATGAACCCCGACTGCGCGCCGGACACCGTCAACAAGGACACGGGCTACCTCATCAACCCCGAGTATTACGGCGTTGGCGAACTCATCCCGCTCGGCAGCACCCGCCTGCCCAACCTCGGCGGTGGCGAACGTGGCTACGTTGACTGGACCGGCACCCTCAAGGTGAGCCATCCGGCTGCGCACGGCAAGATCACCGTTCTCAGCTAACCCCTAAACCAAGGAGACAACTAACATGGCTTCCCTCACTGTCAACGAACGTGGGTTCTACACCCATGAGTTCAAGTTCAACTACGTCGATCTCCAGACCACGGGGTTTCTGAGCACGATTGGCGCGGCCAACCAGCGCATCATCGGCTCGCTCCCTGCGGGCGGCGTCGTGACGCAGGTTACGGTGATTAACACCACGGCAGAGGCCGGTGCCTCTGACCTGACTCTGGACGTTGGCGTCACCTCCTCGGACCCCGATGAGTTCATCGACAACCTCGACCTCGACGGGCTCACCTATGCCACCGCCAATACCGGCGATGCGTTCGTGGGCACCGACTCGGGTTCGGCCACGACCTCCAATGTCGTCAACTGCTATGTGAACAACGCTTCCACCGCGAAGACGATTTACATGGAGCTGAACGGCACCGTCTCCAGCCTCACGGCGGGGGAGTGGGTCATTAAGTGGGCGCAAGGCTAATCGCCACGCCGAAAGGCTGGTAGTATTGGGACCACCTCATACGGGGTGGTCCCTTTTCTTTGTGGAAATCATCACCAAGCTTCCCACCTTTTCTGACGGCGAAATCAATCGTGCGCTTGAGCGGGAAATCCGCACGGGCTTTCAACTCATCAAAGCCAACGAGAAGCGCGAGGAGATCGTTGCCGCCGACCAAGCAAAGGCCATCGCTGGGCACAAGACGGTGAAGGGGCTTGGCAAGTGCGTGGCGGTGATTCCCGAGGATGAGTTCTTCCGCTTGCAGAAGAAATACGGGCACGCCGAGGTGCATTCCAAGGAGTTTCTGCGCTACTTCAACAAGCGGTTCCCGCATCTTAGCCCCAATCGGGCATGAGCCTCCAGACTAAGACCTACACCCAGCTTTACACGCTGGTAAAAGCCCTTTACGGGTCCACCTCGCTTACGACCGAGGAAGACACGCTGCTGGGGGCTTTCATCAACCGCAGGCTTTACAACGCCTATCGGCGGTCGGACCTGTGGCCGCGCTATTTGGTGGTGGGTGAGGCGCGGGTGGCGTCGGGAAATGTTATCCCGTTTACGCAAGCTACGCTAAACACCATTGACACGTTTTTGCGGGTTTACAGCGCAAGCCCGTATGACACGCAAAGCGTGGACGAGTTTGATTTCAACGTCACATCCAGCGGCGCGCGGGTGGTCGGCAATTCATCCGACGCCAGCACGTTTTACGTGGACTACAAGAAGGTGTGGGATGGCCCGTTTGACAGCACCAGCAACACCCTCATTCCGCTGGAGCACTTTGAATACGCGGCGCACGGGGCGTATTCCGACTTGCTGCGCTACGACAAACAGCAGGACAAGGCGTTGCTGGCGGATCAGGAAGCAGAGCAGCTTTTGATGCTAGAATTGGCCAACCCGATGTTGCAGCGGACGGCGCAGGTAGCCGGTCGCCGCATCCGCACCTACAACACGAAGCAATCACGTTAATCTCATGGCTGGAAGCGCACGTATCGTCAACACGCCCTCGCAGGCGATTCCGCAGTTTGGCGCTTCGCACACGCAGCGCACGATTAGCAGCTCGGCGGTGAATGTCATCAACCACACGCTCAACGCCGACACCACGCACGTCCTGGTGCAGTTTACGGGCGCGAATTGCCGCGTGACGTTTGATGGCAGCAGCCCCACCGACACCAAGGGCTTCATCTACCTTGACGGTGCCACCGCCTACTGGACCCGCAAGCTGGCGGAGGCCGCCAAGGGCATTCGTGACGATGGAACGGACGTTATTTGCGAGATTCAAGAGCTTAACTATCTGTAATGTCTCGCATCTTTGAGTCCGAAATCAATAGCTCCGTTGAGAGCATAGGGGCGCAGTTTCGGCCCCAATGGAGCGATGCGGATTTCTGGGCGGATACGATTACGGGCGGTGGGCGCTCGCGGCAGAGGCTTGACGAGTATTTCGACTTGGTGACGGATGCTGGCGATGGCTATGCAACGGACGGAAGTGATACACTGATTGGAGTTCAGAGCAGCAATGCCCGTCTTGCTGGTAATTTCGCGGACCTCGTGACGGACGGCGGCGACACGTTTGCGGACCAGTCAGGAAACACACTCTTAATCTTGGAATAAGATGCCCACTACACGGATCAAAGACCTTTCTACCACGACGACCAGCGCGGCGTCGGATGACTACGTTGCATTGGATGGCCTGACGAATGGCACGCGCAAGATGCTGGGCAGTAAGCTGGTGGCTGCCGTGGCAAGCACAACGGACAATGCCATTGCGCGATACGACGGCACGGCGGGGCAGGTGCAGAACAGCGCCGTCACAATTGACGACAGCGGCAACCTCACCGTCAGCGGGACAAGCACCAGCACGTTTGCGGGCGACGTAACCATCGACAAAGCCGCTGGCAACGCGACGCTCAACGTCAAGGCACCCACGGGCCAAAGCGCGGCGGTCAAGTATTTCGTCAACAACGTCGCTGGCGCGTCGTCGGGCTACAATCTCACCGGAGCAACCTCCAAGTTCGAGATTTATGATGAAGTTGGCGGCGGGCTTGCAATTTCCGCTTCTTCGTCGGGCGTCTCGCTGCGCGGCACCACGACCAACGACAACGCGGCGACGGGCTACGTGGGGGAGTATCTATCAAGCGGAATCACGGTTGGCGCTGCGGTTGCATTAACCACGGACGTAGCCGCTAACATAACCAGCATCTCTTTGACGGCGGGCGATTGGGACGTTTCTGGAGTAGTCTTTTTCGCCTCTAGCGGTGGAACTCCAACCGCTCGCGTTGCGGCTACTAATAGCACGTCGGCAACAAACCCGTCCGACACAAGCGGCCGAATCAATTATGCTGGCGCATTTGGGTCGAGTTATGGCTCGCACTCGCTGCCGTTAATTCCCGCACGATACAGCCTATCTGCGACAACGACGGTTTACTTGATCGCTACAAGCACATTTGCAGCCGGAACGCATACAGCATGGGGACTGATTCAAGCCCGCCGCGTCCGCTGACGAGCAACTCTTAACCAACACACAACATGGACCCAGTTATCACTCTCGACCTCTACGGCAACGTCTTTCAGGACGGCGAAAACACGAACCAGCAGATCGGCGACTTCGCCCGAAACAACCCCTCGCTTGCTCCGCAGATTGACGGCGCGTGGCGCGCCAAGGTTGTTGAGGTTCGCGCAATGCTCGCCGCGAAGGACGCGGAGATTGCCGCACTCAAGGCTGCCGCTGCTGAGTAACCGCCCTGCGCATACGCGCAGCAGTCTAATGCAGTAAACTACGGAGACGCCCGGCGTCTCCGTTTTTCTTTCATGCTTACGTTTAATCCGCAAAACGAAAAGGGGCCAAACGCCAACGTGTCCATGATGGCTGGCGTGCAGGACAATGGGCTGCGTAAGAAGGTGGCGGTTACGTCCGAGGGTCACGTTGAGGTGGCAATTCACGCCCCGCGTCTTCCGTTCGGATCGCTGCACACTGAAAACCTCTATCCGGTATTTCAGTCGGATGCCGTTTACGGAATCAATTCGCAGCAGGCTCTAACCACTACCAATTCCAGCGGCACGGCAACGGCGTCCGATTCAATGTTTGTTGTCTCGACTGGAACTACTGTCGGCGGATTCGGCACGATCCAGTCTCGCCGCCGCCTGCGTTATCGCGCCGGTCAGGGCGTGGTGGCTCGCTTTGCCGGCATCTTCAACAGCGGCGTAGCAAACTCGATTCAGGTGATGGGCATTGGTCATGCCGAGGACGGGTTTTACTTTGGCTACAACGGCACCGCGTTCGGCATCCTCCACGTAGCGCGCGGCGTCCGCGAGGTGCGCACGCTCACCGTTACGACGGCAAGCACCAGCACGCAGCCATACAACATCACGCTCAACGGCACGACCACCAACGTGACCGCGACGAACAACGGCAGCACTGTTAAGACTGCATACGAAATTGCGCAGGGCACGTTTCCTGGCTGGTCCGCTGAGGCGGTAGATAGCACGGTGATTTTCTTGCGCAACTCGGCAGGCACCGCGTCTGGCTCCTACTCGCTTGCGCAATCTGGCGCAGGCACTCCAGCTGCGGGATCGTTTGCGCAGACCAAAGCGGGTGCGGCTTCAACGGATACGTGGGTTGCTCAAACGGCGTGGAATGGGGACAAGCTGGATGGGACGGGCTCTAGCGGCATCACAATCGACCCGACCAAGAACAATGTTTACTCCATCGGCGTCACCTATCTCGGCGGCGGTCCCGTGGAGTTTAGGGTTTACGTGGCATCCGATGACGGAAACAACGCCGAGTGGATAACGGTTCACACACTGCGGTTTCCGAACACACTTACGACTACCAGCGTCGGCAATCCATCGTTCCCGTTTACGATGGCCGCTTACTCGGCTGGCAGCACGACTGACATTTCCGTGAAATGCGGCTCGTTTGTAGGATTCATCGAAGGGCAGAAAATCCTGCACGGTCCGCGATTCAGCTACACGAACACGCTGACCTCGGTAGGCTCGACCAACTACCAAGCTCTGTTCACCGTCAAAAACAAACTGTTTTTCGGCAACCGATCAAATCAGTCGGTCATCAATATGCTTACGGTTAGCGGAGCGGTGAAGCACACGCAGCCGTGCGCGTTCTTTCTTATCCGCAACGGCACGCTGGCTGGCACTCCGAATTTCGCCAGCTACTCAAGCACGTCATGCTCGCTTTACGACACGTCGGCTACGACGGTCAGCTTTACCGATAACTCGCAACTGATATGGACGGGGCAGCTCGCAGAAACGGGCGACCTGGACCACCATTTCGTCGTCAACGATACCGTAGGCGAAATCACAATCCAGCCGGGGGAATACATCACTCTCGCTGCTCGCGCATCTACCGGCACGCCGTCGTATGTTTCGGGCAGCTTCAACACGCGGGAGGACCAATAATGGCAAACAGGATAGTCCGCGACATGCTCACAAGCATCTTCATTGTCGCCACGCTTGTTGTTCTGGTGCTGCTGTCCGGCTGCGGGCGTGCGCCCAACATTGATCCACCCGTATTCCGGTATGACATTGAAATGCTTACCCGCCTGTCTGCCGAGTCGCACGCGCGGGGCGTTAAAGGCGAAGTATTCCGCCTTGCGCCCACTGGCAGCATGGAGCCGTTTCTAACTGGTGGGGACTGGCTGGTGGTGGAGCGGGTGCCGTTTGCGGAACTGAAAGACGGAGAAATCATCGTCTATCGCGCGCAGTGGGCCGAAAAAGGTGCCCCTCCCGTATGCCACCGCATTGCTGGGCGCGACAAGTATGGACTCATCATGTCGGGGGATGCCAACCGGCACAGCGAGGCCCGCTGGCGGGTGACGGATGCTGACTACGCTGGTAAACTGATAGCGGTCTATCGCACCAACAAAGATGCCAATCGTTAGCACATTCGGCGGGGCTGGGGCGCGCGGGTTTGGAGCCTTTCGCGTGGGGTCTAGTGGCAATTACATCGTTGCCACGGGTGGCACCATTACAACCTCGGGCAACTACAAGATTCATGAGTTTACGAGCAGCGGCACGTTCACGATAACGAGCGCGCCTGCGGGTGCGACGGTGCAGGCCATGCTGGTTGGCGGTGGTGGTGGTGGCAGTCGGGCTGGCGGTGGTGCGGGTGGCTACGTTTACAAGGCCGCGCAGTCGGTGTCTGTCGGGTCGTTTGCCGTGACGATTGGCGCTGGCGGCAGTGCAAACGGAGGGACGGGCGGTGACACAACGTTTGCTGGCAATACGGCACTTGGCGGCGGAGGAGCCGATGGGGGCAGCGGCGGATCGGGTGCTGGTGCCATCAATTCTGGCACTCCCGGCTCTGCGCTGCAACCCACGTCCGCATCGGGTGGCTTGGGCTTTGCGGGGGCTACGTCTGGCGAGGCTGGCGTCACCGGAGGCGGCGGTGGCGCTGGTGGTGCAGCGTCCGAGGGTGCTGCGGGTGCGGGAGGAATAGGCGTTTCCGCAGACGTTGGCAGCGGAACCTTTGCGGCTGGTGGCAACGGCGCTCCGTCCGGCAATGGTGCGGGAACGGCAAACACGGGCAATGGCGGCGATGGCATTGAGTCGGGCGGTGGATACGCTGGCGGCAGTGGCATCGTCCGCATCCGCTACCAATACCAATGATGCGCCTGCTGGTCATAGCTGCGCTGCTCTTGCTGTCGGGCTGCGCTACGGGCGTAGGCACGAAATGGTATGCACCCGCAACCTGGTTCTCCCACCGCCCTGCCGACACCGTGGACAAAGCCATCGCCAAGCAGGACGAGGCGGCAGATCGCGCGGTGAAGGCTGCGCAGAAGGCCACGCATGAAACAGCCTACGCACTCGCTCAAGCCCCAGCTTCCCGCCCCGTGGCCATCGCTGTCCAGTCTAACGACACCGCCATGCGACTACTTGACCAAGTTGCAGGCCCGCTTACGACGCAAGAGTCGGCAGCCCTGCAAAGCCTCGTCAACCGGCTCATGTCCGAAAACGAGGAAATCCGGCTAAAAGCCGAGAGGGAGCGAGCCAAGAGCGAAAAGGATGTGGCACGCATAAGCGAAGACCTCGGCAAGACGCAGGCTGCGCTCGCCAAGGCGCAGGGCAACCTGCGGGATGCCTTTGAGCGCGAGAATGCCCTAGCCAACGAATTGCGTGCCCAGCGCGCCCTACTGTGGATTGGTGGAACGCTGGCAGTGCTCCTCGGGGCAGCCTTCCTGTATGTTAAAGTCGTCTATGGCGGGCTTCCGTCTGCCGCAGGAATGCTTATGCGCGACCTTAGAACGAAACACCCTGACGCCGCAAAGATCGTGGAGCCAATGTTTGATACCTACCTGAGTCGGCGCGAACAGCGCCTTGTTTCACGTTACGCGGAATGAACGACCTCACCACTAGAGACTTGGCAACAGCAGGGGTTCCAGCCGTGGCATCCATCACTCTGTCACAGGTGAACAGTATCATTGGCATTGCTGGCGGATTGCTCGGCATTGCCTATCTGCTTTGGAAGTGGAAACGGGAGGCCAAGAAATGAAACGCAAGGGATACAAGACGAAGCGAAAGTCCTGCTGACGATGCCCGCTTACAGCAATTACGGACCCCGCGACAGTCAAGTTGTCGAGGCGGGCGATGTTGGCTTTAGCAAGCTAAACCAACGGCTGCGGCCCGACCAGCTCGCGCCGGGGGAGATTGCTGTGTCTGAAAACGGGCGCATGGACGTGGATGGGTCATGGCAGCCGCGCAAAGGGCTGGAGGCCATTGGCGGCACGCTTACGGCGAATACCAGGTCCATTATTCTTGGTGCCGGAACATGGAAACTGAGTGGCGGCACCATCTCGGTCACGGGAGCGTCCGGCTCGTTTGTCGGCGGCCCTACCGAACTTTACGTAACGCTAAGTTCTGGCAGCGGTCCAGCAACGGGGGATTACGTAACGCTGTCTGGGTTGTCATACAACGGAACAGGAACCCCATACAGCGTGGACGGAAGCTACTACGTTTCTTCGGGGGGCAGCACGTTCATAGTTAACGTGACTGGCGCGCTTGCGATTCCAGATGACTCTTGGACGGGCGGTAGCGCAACGTGGGCTTTTGCGATTCCCATATCCTCGGCGACGAGAAGCACAACCACGATAACAGTAAACACGTCGGTAAACCACGCAATGTCCAGCGGGCAGATTGCGTGCATATCTGGCCTGACGGGAACCGTAAATCCCAATGGCAACAGGGTGATAACCGTGGTGTCCGCAACTCAGTTTACGTTCACAATTTCAGGCGCAACTGGATCGGAGACATATTCTGGAAGCGGAACGGTTGAGAGCGCGGAGCTGTCCGGCACGGAGACCAATGGAGTGTATGGGCAATGCCGCTTTTCTGACCCTGCGGACGACAATTCGGAATACATCATCCGCGCCACCAATCTCAACGCAATAGCCACCAATGTAGCTACTGGAGCAAACACTACGATTGCCTATCCAACCGGAACAACCATAGTGGATCGCTGTGAGCTTTTGCAGGCATTCGACAGGGTGTTCCTTTTCCGCGACGGACTTACTGCGCTTGAGTGGAATGGCAGTTTTAGCGGCACGCCCGCGTTTACACTAGTGGCGAATGGCACTTACACGCAGCCGGTATACTTTGACGCAAGCAACAACACCACGATTGCCGATGGCGTAGTCACCGTGACTGCGGCCTCGCACGGGCTTGCCGTTGGCGACCGCATTTTTGTCGTGAACGCGGGATCGACGTTCCTAACGGAAAACGAGGGCGGATACACCGTTGCAACCGTCCCCGGCAGTGGCTCGTTTACAATACGCGCGCAAGTTCCCGACTCGTCAGCAACGTCCGTTGTTTGGTCGCGGCGCATATCGTCCGGCGAGGGCTTCATGCATATGCCAGCTCCCGCGTGGGGCGTCTATCACCAGCGCCGCCTCTGGGTGCCATATGCCTATCTCTCCAGCGGCACGTCTGGAAGCCCGACAATTACCGACCGCAACATTAAGGACGAGATTGTTGCGTCCGACATTCTGGACAGCGACACCTATGACCGCATTGCCAATCAGTTTCGTGTCACGGCAGGTGTGGCAGACTTTCTTGTGGGCGTGCTCCCGTTTGCCGAAGACAATCTGCTCATCTTTAACCGCAACAGCATTCACATTGCTACGGGCATCAGCGGCAGTCTCACGGATGTTGCCCTGCGGCTTGTAACGTCGGAGCTTGGTTGCGTGGCGCGCAACACCATTGTCCAAGTGGGCAACGAGGTGTTCTTCCTGTCGGACAACGGGGTGTATTCCGTCAACTTCGGCGACCTTTACAACCTGCGCGGAGCGGGACTACCGCTGTCTGCCGCGATACAGCCAATCGTCAATCGCATCAATACGGACTACTCCCAGAATGCGGTGGCTGCGTATTTCTCCAACCGCTACTACATTGCGGTTCCTCTTGACGACAGCGCGACCAATAACGCTATCCTGATTTACAACTTCCTAAACCAAGGATGGGAGAGCATTGACAGCATTTCCGAAGCTGGTCTGGACGTGCAGGGGCTTATTCCGGCGTCGAGTGGCGGCCTAAACCGGCTGTTTATCATCAGTTCGTCCGGCGCAATCCACGAGATTGATGCCCGCGAGGACGGCAAGGATCGCCTGTCGTTGTTTGCTGGAATCGCGGCGGCAATCTACCCCGTCGAAAGCACGCTCACCACGCGACAATACACGGCTGGAATGCTGGATCGGAAGACGTTCTCAGGCTACGACCTCCACATTCAGTCGTCCGACAGCAGCGCCAGCAACGCCACAATCAGCGGCGAGGTGGAAAACCCCGACTGGAGCGGCACCCTGACGACGGTTGCATCCCTGCTCGGCGACAACCTAGCCGTTGGCGAAGATGCCGCCCTGCGTGGTAGAATTGGCAACAAGCGTGGCTACGGCTTTCAACTCACCGTCTCGCCATCAGAAGGCAGGCCCAAGGTGAGGGCGGTGAAGGTGGCAGCTACCGTCACCAACTTGGCTCAATCTCAATCCTCTTAATCGTGGCTATTCTAGCAACAGGAAATACCTTCGCAACGGGCGACTCCCCCACCGCTACGACGCTCAATAATGCGGTGAACAACGCCACGTTTGCGAGTGGCGCGGTGGACAACAGCACGACTCAGCTTTCGGGTGGGGCTATTATCGTAAAGGACGGCGGCATCACCGTTGCAAAGCTGTCCACCGGAAAGCCGACGTGGGACAGCAGTGGCAACCTCACAGCTACGGCAATCCAGAACACCCCCATTGGTAGCACGACCCGTAGCACAGGTGCATTCACATCGCTTGCTGCCAACAGCACCACGACGATTTACGAGGTGATTGAGAAGGCTACGGTGAGCGCATCTGCGCCGCCTGCAACCACCAACTTCAACGTGCTGGATGGTGCGGTGGTGTATTACACCAACAATTCGGCAAACAACTGGACGCTCAACGTGCGCGGCGATGGCAGCAACACGCTGAACGCAACGATGGCTACGGGCGATAGCGTCACCATTGCGGTGCTTGTCACCAACGGAAGCACGGCGTATTACGCCTCCGCACACACGATTGACGGCAGCTCCGTCACCGTAAAGTGGGCTGGCGGAAGCGCACCGTCTGCTGGCAATGCGTCGTCTATCGACGCCTACGTTTACACGATCATCAAAACTGCCAGTGCCACCTTCACCGTCCTTGGCAGCGTCACCCGCTTTGCCTAACGCCATTGCGGAAGGACTAAGGCTCTATGGCGACCAGTTCGCACGCACGCACGGGGTCTATTCGCAATACGGCTATGTTTACAACGAGCCGGGGCGCATCTGCATGTTCCGGCCTTGTAAGCGGGCGAATTGGTCGGAGTGGGTCTTGGGCGGTGAAGCGGACTGCTGGTGGGTGGAACTCGCCATCGGACAAGGCAGCCTGCGCCGCTTCTGGGAAATCGCACCCTACCACCTCCCGCACGTTGGCTGGCAGCGCGGATTGAGGGGAACCGACTCTCCGCGATTCTATTCGTTTGATAGACTAGGAACACTAACACAATGGGCTCACCCCGAGTAAACGCACCGCCGACACCGGCAGCCCCGACGCCCGTTGACGCTGGACAGGCGATTGGTGGCTACCTAAGCAGCATTGGTAGCGAGGGCTTGCAGAACCAGCTACTCGGGCTGGAGGGCACCTATCGCCCGCAATATGCGGGGGTCAACGCCCAGAGCATTCAGAACACGCTGCTGGGCGTGGGTGGTCCCGGTGGGTATTTCGGCACGCTGGACTTGCAGGACATGGCTGCGCGCCGCCAGCAGGGGCTTGGGCAGGACTTGCTGAGTCAGCAGCGGGCTTTTGACCTGTCCAGCATTGCGCAGTTTGGTCCGTCTGCCAGCAATGCCTACTTTGGCGTCAATCCGCGCTTTGAGCAGGCTTTGAACGCGGCTACGGGTGCCGCCAATGTGCCCCAGCAGGGCTTCTCCCAGATGGGTGCGCTGCTCGGGCAGGGTCCGACTACCACCTCGCTGTCAAATGCCCCCATTTCGCAGCCAATGGTGGGTTTTAGCCCCATTACGTCGGGCGGCACGATGACCCCAGAGCGGGTGGCGGCAGAGCGTATTGCCGCAGAGCGCATCGCGGCGGGTCAGGTGGCGGCGCGTGAGGTTGGGCAGGGCAGCCTTGGCAGCGCGCTCTATCAGCAGGCGCTTGCCAACCAACAGCAGTCTCCGCTGTCGTCCGCCCTCCAGCAGCAGGCATTAGGTATGGCTACCCAGCCCGGCACCATTTCCGCGTCAGAAATGCGTGCGGTGGCGCAGGGGGCGCGCGAGCGTTCTGCGGATCGTGGTCGCCTCGGGGATGCCTCCAGCATCGCCTCCGAAGCCCTCGCTCGGGCGGGTGCGGCGCGCGAGCGTCAGTTCCAAGACCTTGCGGCAGCGCAGGGCATCAACCAGCAGCTTCTCGGTGCGTCTCAGGCGGGCCAGGCACTCGCTACGGACGTGCTGCGGACGGACATTCAGCGGCAGCAGGCTAACGCGGCGCAAGCCCTCGGCGCGGGGCAGTTCAACGTGCAGGCGGCGCTGGAGGCTGCGCGTGCAAATCAGGCTACGGGCTTGCAGGCGGGCCTCGCCAACCAGCAGACCGGCTTGCAGGCGGCACTCGCCAACCAGCAGGCAGGGATGGAGTCGCAGCGGTTTAACATCGGCAATGCGCAGCAGATTCAGGCGCAGAATGCCGCGCTAGGCTTGCAGGCGGGGTCCACGAATGCGGCTAACAGCCTTGCGGCGCAGCAGCTCAATCTCGGTGCCTCCGAGAGCAATCGTGCGTTTAACGCGCAGCAACAGCAGCAGTATTTCAACAACCTTGCGCAATACGGGTTGCTTGGGCAGCAGGCGGGGCAGCAGAACTTCGCCAACCAGATGGCACTTGCCGGAATGCAGCAGGGCGTGACCAACAATGCCCTTGGGCTTCTCGGCACGCAGGCGGCGGGCATGGGCTACGGGCAGCAGGCACTTGGCACGGCGATGGGGCAGGCTCAGAACCTGGGTCCGGCACTGTTTGACCCGAATGCGGGGCTCAACCTCGCGTTGGCAAACAATGCCAACCTCGCCAACTACAACGCCAACATCTACGGCTCGCAGGCTGCGCTGGCGGGTGCTAATGCTGCGGCTCGCGGCGGGCTGCTTGGTAGCGCGCTGGGGGCGGTTGGGACTATCGGCGGCGGGTTCCTCGGTGGTCCCGGTGGCGCGGTATTAGGAAACAGGCTGTTCGGACGCTAAACAACATGGCATTTCAACGCGGCTCCCAGATCAATCCCGCCCTCGGCATGGTGGACTACTCCCCCATTGCTCGGGGTGGCGAGGCTATGGCGCGTGGCAAGATTGCGGGCACGCAGGCTGTTGCGCAGGGTGCAATGCAGGGGCTTGAGGGGGTAATGAAGGGCGTTGAGCAATACCAGAAAAACAAGCAGGTGGCGGCGGCGGCCACGGCTGCGTTTGAAGGGGCTATTGCGGCCAATCCTGAGCTGTTGCAGACCATTTCCGCACCCGAGGCTCCACCGAAGGTTGCGGCTGCGTTTAAGAAGCTGCAAAAGGGGGCTGTCGATGCCGACAACGCCACGATGCTTGCGGGCTTTGCGGCGTCCTATGTCCAGCAAAAGCAGGCTGCGGCAGACCTGGCTTTTCGCGATATGCAGGCGCGGCAGATGGGACAGCAGGCGCAAGACAGCGCCGCACTAGCGGCGGCCCTTGCGCAGTTCCAGCCGGGAAATGCACCAGAGGGCATTGCGCGTCGAGCGCGTCCGTTTAGCGCCCAAGAGTTCATGTCTGGCTACGTGAAGGCCGGTGGCTCACCTCGTGGCATTGAGCAGGTGGATGCGGTTGTCCGCATGATGAGCCCGCAAGCTGCAAAGCCGGAAGACCTCACTGCGGCGCAGCGGGACACCGAGGCAATCATTCAGTCCAAGATAAAGGCTGGCGAACTTAACCCGCAAGACCCCATCGCCATTGAGCGTTTTCGCGCGGAATACTTGGCTCGCGGAGGACGAGCGCAGCCCACCATTCAGCCAAATCAGGGGCTTGGGCCGGTTACAAACGAACGCGGCGAGTTCGCGGGATATGCGGTGCTGAATCAGGCCACCGGACAAGTGAACGTCGTAAAGCCCGAGTCCGATGGAAGCGGGGTTAAGCCCACTACCGCAACTGGAGTAAATCGCGCAGTCCTTTCTGGCGACAAGTTCCTCCAGCTACGCGAGACGCTGGTAAACGATGAAATCGCTCTGCGCAAACTTACCAGCTATCTAAAGAACGTCAAAGACGCAAAGCAGGGCGTAGGATTGCTTGCCGACAAATTCGCCACATCCATGAAGACATTTCTGGATGCTGGTCAGCTTACTCCGCAACAGCTTGCGGCTGCCAATGCAGAGGGCAAGTTGCAGGGGTTGATCGGTTCTAACAGGCTAGACGTGCTGGGCGGCGGCACGCTTACGGAGTCGGACGCACTCCGCATCATTTCATTCCTTGGTGGAGACGCCAGTGCGTTGCGCAACAAGGAGCGTGTTCAAGAGGCGATTTCCACTATCTTCAACGAAAAGCTGAATCGTTATCAGCGCCACGTTGAGGACTACAACATTCAGTCGCGCAATTATTACGGAACACAGGGTTACAAGGAAGTTGAGCCAATCCAGATTGACATGTCCGTTTTTGAGCCAATCAAAGCGCAGGCTTCCGCATCTGGTCCAGTTGGTCAAATCGACCAAAAGATCGCGGAGATTGAAGCGCGGCTGGAGGCACTAACCAGAAAGCCGGGGGCTAAGAAATAATGGCGACTATCTCCGAAGAAAAAGAGATTGAAGAGCTGCGGGCGCAGTTGGCGCAGCTAAAGACGTTGCGGGATCAGGAAACGCAAAGGCTATCTGCTGTTTCTGGCTACCCGCAAGAGCTTGACGCCCCGCAACAGTCATACGCTGCTGGTGCTCGCTTTGACGTGCCTACGGGCGGCTACCAATCCCAATCGGGGTCAATTCCACGGGTGGTTCAAGAGGCCGCTATCGAAGGGGCCGCGTCAACCATTGGCGCTGGCGTAGGCGCGCTTCCGGTGCTTTCAGTTCCAACGGGCGGGCTCAGTATACCACTCACGTCTGCGGTTTTTTCTACCGGAGCCAACATCATCAACCAAATGCGGCGCGGCGAGCCGGGGCAGCCGACTCCATCGGTTAAGTTTGGTGAAGCACTCGGGACCGGCGTTGCCTCGCTTATTGGACCCGGCAGAGTGGCCGGAACCGGAGCCGCCGCACTTGCGCGCGAGGTCGGAAAACAGACTGCGGGCAACGTTGGGGCACTTGCAACCGAAACGATGGTAGATGAGGGTCGCCTTCCGACGATTGGCGAGGCTGGGCTTGCAGCAGGAACGGGGGCGGTTGGTGCTGCTGCCTACCGCGTTTCCGCGCGTGAAACAAAAGCACTGGCGGAGGAAACCCGCAAGGCGCAACGCAGCTATCGGGATCAGCTCATGCGCACGGCGCAGGAAGTTGGATTCATGTTTGACCCCGTAAAGTCAAACCCTACACTTGCAACGAGAGTGGCATCCAAGACAGGGTATCCTGCGGAGTTTTACCGCGAGGCTGCCGAGGCCAATCAGGAAGTGACCAATCGGCTTGTGCGGCGTGAGCTTGGACTGCCCGACAATGCCGACCTTGGCAACCCAATGACATTGGCTAATGAGGTGGTTAAGGCCAAGCAGCCATATCAGCAGGTGGCATCCGTTAGCCCGCTAGCCAAGACGGCGCTTGAGCGTTGGCAAATGGCCAGACAAGAGGCTCGGGACTACTGGCAAGACTACTCACGAAATGCCGGTGTTAAAGAAAAGAAGGCTGCGCTTGCTGCGGAGCAAAAGGTCCAGACCGCAGAGCGCGTGCTGGCGCGTGAAGCTCAAAAAGCTGGAAAGCCGGGGCTTGTTGCGGAATTGCAAGACGCAAAGGTGCGACTTGCAAAACTGCATCAGGTCGAGTTGGCGATGCACAAGGTAACAGGCGACGTTGATGCCAAGGTGCTTGCCAGGGTGTATGACTCCAACCCTAAAATGTTTACCGGAAACCTCAAGCTGATTGCCGAGGTTGCCAATGTTCAGCCATACATGTTCCGAGACGCATCAGACCTTCGCGGCGCGCTCACCGATATGGGTGGCGGAGTTGGCGGATTCTTTGATGCCACCGTTGGGCAAGGCTTGCGCAATCTGCAAATGAGCAAGCCCTACCAGCAGTCGCTTGCCGTGCCGCGCTACAACACGGGCGTGCAAGACCCTGTTGGCACGTTCCTGATGCGTGGCACTCAGTCCTTGGGCCGGTAGTAAATTCTGCCGTATTGGTCTTTGGAGTTAAACTGCTCCAGCAGACCGCGAGCAACCAGCCCCCTAGCCAATCGACGGACGCGCCCCGAGTCCGGCTTTAGCCCCATCTTAGCGGCAAACTGACTTAGCGTTACCCAGCCATCGCCCTGCGGCACGCCCTCATTGGCGAGCACCTGATTGATCTTAGCCCACGGGTCGGTTTTGGTAGGTTTCATGGATCAGTAGAATCGAAACGCGCTAGGCGCGTGAAACTGCCCATTCACCCCGCGCACCTGAAAGATGCTGTAAGTGCCGTCCTCAAAGACGTGTCCCGCAGCCCACCCGTGAGCCCAGCGCAGCTTGCCAGTCTTCCGGTTGGCGTAGTCGGGGTTGAGGTTGCACAAGCAGCCAATAGCCCGCGCCTCCTGCTGGCGTAGCCCCGGCGTCTGGTAGTTCTCAATGCTGTGAACGTGCCCAAATACCACGTTGCCGTAGATGCGGGAGTGGCTGGCGCACGCAGATACGCCAGTGTGGTAGCCATGCACCACTTTGAGGTGCCCAATCTCCAGCACGCCCTCCCGCGAATCGTAGGGCCACAGCTTCGCCTTACATCCGCGAGCCAGCCCCTCAATGTCCTTCACCATCATCTGCCCAAGGTCGGCACGCACAGCATCCGTTGAGTCGCGCAAGTCCCACGCCCGCACGTCATGGTTGCCTATCATCAGGTGGTTCTCCTTGCCGCCTTTGAAGAACTCGCGCGCAAACCGGCTTCCTGCCTCAAAATCGTCGCGCATGGAAATTGCCCGCTCCTCAACACTCGCGCCGTTGCGAATGGCCGCAAAGTCGAACAGATCGCCCGCAATCACCCGTATCTCGGGCTTGTATTCCCGCACGAACGACAAGCACGCTTTGGTTGCCACGGGGTCAAGCAGACTGCCGTGAACGTCGGAACAGATGGTGAAACGCTTCATTCAGTGTGGAGTATCCAAGTTGTGAGTCGGTCGGTCTTTACCACCTCAAACGGGCGCGACCGGAAGTTGTAAGGCAGTGTCTCGGGTGGCGGCATTGGCGCGACGGCGCGCGTTGCCGATGATGGAGGCTTCTCGCTTGTCTTTGACGACCACAGGCCGAGTTGCGTAGCGTTCAAGGATTGTTCGGATGGTTTTCTGTGCGCGGCCATATTTCTTCTGAATGTCGAATAGCGTAGGTGCGCCGTCATCCCACATCTTCGCAATCTCCCGCATTTCGGCTTCGCTCGCTGGGGGGCGAGGGATGCAGTTGCTCTCGCGTAGCGGAGCCGCGTGCGCACCACTCATCATGCGTGCGCCGTGCTTTTCCCACATGGCGCGAACTGCGCGCATGGTTTCGGATACGTCAAACCCGTTCATGTTTTTGGTTTTTGGTTACTTGTTTATGGCAAGGCTTGCAGAGCACCCGCAGGCCATCCTTCTCGCAGAAAAGTCGCTCAACAAAGCCGGGAAGGTCGGCGTAGTCCTTTAGACTCCCACAGGCTACCCGATGGTCTAATTGCGTCTCCCTCCCGAGAAACCAGTCGTTGCAGATCGCGCACTGAAACTCCCATTTCTGATTCTTCTTTGGCCCGCAGTAGGGACGCCGTGCGTCTTTTCGTGCGGCATAGTTGGCGGGCCAACGCACAAACGCCCTTCGCAACGCGGAGCGCACGAAGGACCAAAAACGCGGGGTTGTCCATGTTCCGTTAGCCCTAGTTTTGGGGTTGCGCATTGCGTGATTGCTGCGCCTCAAGCCATAGCAGGCGGCGCGTTTCGTCGGAGGTATCCCACCACGAAGGAAACCATGTTACACCATGATTCGTTTGATGGATACAGGTGGGTCCGTTGCGGATGGCGATGCGCTTAAGCGCAAGGCAGTCAGGGCAGAGCGCCGGAGTCATTCTGAGCAGCTTCCGAGGTGAGCCGAGCGGCAAGCTTATCAATAGCCATGCGCACGGTGGTCTTGTGGTCAACCATGTCGAACAACTCGCGCAGTTCCGCCGCGTTCATGTTCTCCATCCAATCAATGCGCTCCTTGTCCTTGTGTAGCAAGGCAGCCCACCGCATATCGCGTCCCATGCGCTCAACCTTCGCTAGCAATGCGGCCTCGCGCTCGCTGCCCATACCGTTGAGCCGCGCCTGCTCCATCAACTCACGCTCCAACTGGCGGGCAGTCTCCGCACGCACCCAGCCGGTGCGCACGCCATTGTTGATGAACTCTGCGTTGTCGCAGATAGGGGTGTCGGTGTCCTCACTCATGGTCGCACATACAGGGTTTGTTTTTGCCACACCCGCCGCAATCCAGCTTTGCGCCAGTCGCAACGTCCTCAATGGTGCTGTTGGCGGCATCTAGGGCGTCGCGCAGATCGTGCGCACGCGGACGCGGAGCCTGCTTGCTCGCAAGCCACTCAAGGCAGAATAGGTAGCCGTGGGCGTCCACTAGATTGTCGTCCTTGGGCTTGAATGCGTGACGACGCAGCTTGAGTGCGGTCATCATCAGCGCAACGTCGGTGGCGGTGATGCGCTCATGCAGCTTGGTGTTGAGCAGGCCACTCCACATGAGGGCGATGCCTGCAAAGTCGGCCTCGGGGCTGCCGTAGTCTGCGTTGCGGTCGCCCAGAACCAGGTCGGCGGCGGTGTCGGCGTGTGTCATGGCTTGGCCTCTCTCGCGGCGTCGATGGCGGCGCGGAGCTCTTCTTCCGTGGTGATGCCGTTTAAGGCGGCTGGGAAATGCAGCAGCATTTTGCGCACTACAAGTGCCAGCTCGGCGTTCTCGCGCTCTAGCTCGCGGGCAAACTCCACGTCCACAACTTTGCGGGGCGATGAAGCAAGTCCTTCAAACGAAACGTAGGCGACGTCAACCTCCTCAATAGCAGCGTCGGTTCTCGGGGTGGCGCTCACTTCGCACCTCCCCTCGCACGCTCGGCGAGCATGGCGTCGGCGAGAGCGTAGGCGTGAGGCGCACCCCACACCTCAACGTTGGAAGTGCCTTTGCCAGAGGCCATGATCCCGCAGAGAGCCTGCCCCGCAAACCAGTCGCGCAGGCTCATGCCGCTGCTTCCATACTGGACCTGTCCGTTGGGATGGTATGTGTCGGGCACCGGAAAGGCCGGTCCTCCGTCGTTAATTGAGTTATTCATGGTTTTGGTCTTCAAAAAGCACTATGTTCGCAGGCGCACGCACGAAGATTTCAGCCGTGTCGTCTGCCTCGTAGATCAGGTAGTCTCTGCCGCCCTTCTGGAGCTGCGCAACCGCACGGCGAAACTCCTCTTCTTCTTCGGGCATTGCATATGGGTAAGTGAGGGAAACGTAACCGTCCTTCATGGTTTGTGCTCCTCGGGCTTGTAAGGCAAGAAAAATTCGCAGTTTTCTGGATTGCCCACGATGAACACGCGGGCCTCGGGCGATGCGCTAGTCACCCAGCGGGCGCACTCCTTGCAGCGCGGGCACTTGGTAGAGATGCAGCGGGCAATGTCGGCGGGTAGGTTCATGGTGCCAAATCCCTGAAGGTTGTGGTGGGTCTGTGAAACATCATCTCTGCCGTGTGCTGACCCTCGCCGCGCCCCTTGGCCTGTATCGCGTTCACGTAAACGTCAGTGAGGTTGCCGTCGTTGAGGTTCTGCTGCAAGCCAGTGCGCTTGTTAATGTCGGGCGCGTCCAGAAAGATCACCCTGTCCGCATCCTGTTCAATATTTCCGCTCTCGCGCAAGTCAGAAAGCCTTGCTGGGCGATTTTCCTTCTCCACATCACGCCCCACCTGCGCGAGCAACAGCACGGGACAATTAAGCTCAATGGCAAGGTCCTTGAATGCCATTGTCATGCGACCAATGGCTGCATCGCGCGTCTCGCCCTTATCCTGCATAGGGTCATACCGCTGAAGGTAGTCGATAACGATGCCCTTGACTGGCCGCAGTTGCTTGTATGCCTGCACGCGAGCCGTGATTTGATTGATCGTGCGGTCGCGGTCAAAGATGCGCAGGCTCGTATTCTTGGCAACCACATGGAGCTGTGCCATGAATTGCTTCTGCGCGTGCAAATCCAACTCCATGCGTCGGAAGTGCCGCCACGAATGCCCGCTCATGCTTTGAGCAAACAGGAAGGGGAGCCCGCCCACCGGCATCTCGCGCGAGAACAGCAGCACGTCCCCATACTGCTGCGACCACTGCCATGCGATTTGCCTCGCTGCGCTGCTCTTGCCGCGCCCTGGGCGTGCCGCAAGGACAATCAGCTCACCAGCCGTTGCAGGGCCAAAGTGCGTGTTCCAGTCATGCCACGGAAACGCCATCCCCTTGTCCTGCTCAGTCTGCTCGCCGCGCCCGATGCGCTCGCATAGGTCAATGGCTTCCCTTGCGGCTTCCTCCAGCGTCTTGCTCTTGTCGTTGGAGTTGCGAATGGCAATCGCCTTGGTCACCTGCGCGACGAAATCCTCGGGGTTGCCCGAGTAGGCCAGTGCCTTCTCCTTTGTCTCTTCCGCAATCTGAATCAGCTTGCGCAGCGTTTGCAGTTCACGGATGCGCTCAATGGAGTAGGCAAACGTAGCCGTAGTGCCGCTACCGCTGGTAGCGGAGATAAGGGCTTCGTAGCCACCTATGGCGTCCAGCTTCTTGTCCTTTTTCAGCTCCTCGGCCAGAACGGACAACTCGATGGGCTTGCCGTTCTTGTGCAGCCAGAGAATAGATCGCCACACCTTGCGGTGGACGGGTTCGTGAAACGTGTCCTCTTCAACGTGAGCATCTAGTGCCTTAGACAAGGCGGCGGGTCCGTCCAGCAGGATGCCGGACAGGACGGCGCGCTCATGCTCTGGTGAATTGGGAAGGGTCATTGGTAAGGCGATTAAACAGGGTTAAAAAAGCTCGCTCTGCTGTTGCGGGCACGACTCCGTTGCCGAGCAGTCGCAATTCGTCTGTTCGATTGTCACTGGAGACGCACAACTTGGCATAGTCCATCCGACCGGCAGGCCCATCAGCGTCTCCACCCAGCGCGGATTCAGTTTGCCGCAGTGTGCATTCGTGCGCCCCACTTGCGTCTCTAAATTCGGAAAATGCTTGGGATCGTTCGCAACTTCCGGCGTTATCGTTGCGGCCATTGCCGAGCAACTGCGCGGCGTTGCCCATTGCTGCACCGCCACAGTCAATGGTCGATGGAGTGTGCCCGAATTGGGGTTTGCTTGCTTCTTTTCCGCATTCCGCTTGGCCCATTGCTCCGGCGTCTCGTTCGGTCGCTGCCCGTCGAATGCGTTCGGCGTCGGCCACGACTCGGGGTGGTTCCCATGCGTGTTGCTGCTTGCTTGGACCACTCGGCCAAGCGTATCCATCCTTGACTTCCCATCCCTCCTCACGTTGCTGCGTGATAAGTCTCCGGTATCTTTCCAGTCCCGCGTTGTTGCGGTGGGCCAAGATAAACACTCGTTTCCGCTGGTGCGGTGCGCCAACTTCCGCCGCGCTGAATATTCCCCACGTTGTTCTGTAACCCAGCCATCCCAAGTCTTGCAGGACGTTGCGCAGCCCAAGGGTAATGTGTCCATCGACGTTTTCAAAGAAACAGGCAGTTGGTTGCATTCTGGCAATTCCATCTGCAATGAATGGCCACAGGTGTCTTGGGTCGTCTGCGCCGAGTCGTTTTCCTGCTGCGCTGAATGGCTGACAGGGATACCCGCCAGAGGGGAGGTCCACTTTTCCACGAAAGCCGTCCCACGGGAAGGTTTTAAGATTCGACCAGATAGGTGCTGGGTCCAGCAATCCCGCTTCCATTTTTGCGACCAAGTTCGCGCAGGCAAAGGCTTCGATCTCACTAAAAGCGACTGTGCGCAGGCTTGGGACTGCTCGCTTGAGTCCAAGATCAATGCCTCCGTATCCAGCGCAGAGGCTAACGTGTGCAACTGTTTTGGCAATATCCACATTATTTGCTCCTCGGGTCGTATGCGTTCATCCACCGCCATAGCGCAAGGCAGTGCGTAAACGCCTCCCATGCGCTGCGCAACTTGGCATCATCGTGTCTGACAACCTCCACCCGCCCTGGCTCAGTGGTGGAAATGTAAACATTGAACCCGCAAGCGTCGGGCGGAATTACCCAGCCGAGGGGCTTGCCCCACTCAGCCTGCCAGTAGGCCGCGATTTGCATGGCGTGCTGGTCGGACTCGTAAATGGCTTCCCCCGGTCGCGTCTTCTTGGTCTTGAAGTCCAAGATGGCCCTGGTGCCGTCCTCATGCTCCAGAATCAGGTCGGTGGTGCCAGCGTAGCCGTGGTGCGTGTTCACTAGCACCCTCTCGGATGCCAGTGCCTCAAACCCCAGCTCGCGCACCCTGCCAAGCGCAGGCTCGACCATTGCCTCCATCTCGACAACTCCGCCGTCCGGCATAGTCACCAGTTCTTTTCCGTCGTAAAGGCCAACGGTAAGCGACTTCTCAATCGCAGCGTGAACCTTGGTGCCCACGTCGCAGGCGGCGCGCACCTCGGCAAATGCGGCCTCCTTGACCCGCTCGGCGTATTGCTCAAGCGTGATCTCTTCTGCGTCGGCTGGAAAGCCCCAGCAGGCTTCGATCACTCGGTCGATCTGCCAGCTCGTAAGCGAGTCCTTGGCCATCACGCCAAGGATGCCCGACACCGAGGGCAAAAGCCCCAACTTGCGGGCGTCTCGTATCGTTGTGGGGCGCTCTGCGTTCTTTGCACCCTTCTTGGTCGGCTGCGTGTGACACGCCTTGCCGTCAGTGGAATACCAGTGCTGGCTCATTATTCGTCCTCCCGCAGTTTTGAAGCTTCGTCCAGTTGGATGCTGGCAACCATTTCGTTGACGGCCTCGCGCACGGTGGGCCACTCACCCGCTGAAAAGCAGATTCTCTCGCCGCCGTCGCAGGTGAGGCAGACGAGATCGCGACCGGCGCGCTTCACCAGCAACGCCTCCTGCGACCATGGATCGCCGCCCTCTGGGGCAATGCGGATTTCTGTTACGTTGAGTTTGGACATGGTAAATGTTAGGTTAATGGTTGGTTAGCTGTGGCCGACTATTAATTCAAACGCATTGTGGTATTTTGCATACTTGCCCATAGACTTAGATATTGTCACGTTGGTCTTGGGGGCAATAGATGACGGTATTATGAAACAATCATGCACATCTGCTCTTGTAAGCATAATGAAATCGCAAGTCGGTGATTTTCCTATTCTGTAAAACCAGCCGTCACACGCGCCATATTTTGCACGATTGGCAACCTTTACGTCAATCGTAACGGTTTTATTCACAATCAAGTCGTAGGGCGACCGAAGGCTTTCTGCCTTTTCAACAGAAAAGCCCCGGTCCCTGAGCATTTGAGCCGCCTTCAGCTCGCCAGACCATCCAAAGTCGCTATCTGAATGCTGGCGAGAAACCCCAACGATTTCGCTCCAGTAGAACTGGCCGCCACGTCGTTGCATTGCGCAAGACAAGTCGTTTTTTCCAAGCTCCTTCAGGTCCGATACGGAGGGAAACCTTTTAAGCTGTGAGATTACGCTCAATAGCTCGGATTCCACCAAGGCGTGTGACCACTTTTTTCGCATTTTTTTAGAATGGAACAGAGTCGTCTTGTTGCGCAGGAGCCTTCGGCGCGCTGCTGCCGCCGGGGAGTCCGCGCACCTTGGCGTTGCCGAGGATCGCGCCCTTTTTGCCCGCGTCTCTGGCCTCCTTGCTTACGCTTTGCGTAATCATGTAATCGTGTCCATATTTATTGTCAGGCGTCTCCCAGAGGACAATATCTAGGTATTTTGCGCCGTTCTTTCCAGTAAACAGCAAATCCTTATCAATTTTGGTAACGTCAATTTTTCCCGTAATCATTTTAATGCGTGTTTGTGTTTTTTGTTTCCCTAACCAAATAGTTGGCGATCTTGATGAACTCATTTGGATCGCTGCAATCGCTTTTGAGCCTGTTCGCCCGCCATGAAATGACTCTAATGTTCCCTGGAACATAGCCAATCTCAGGAACAATGCGGTCAATGGATGGCATGTTGTCGTTCATTTTTCCAGCAGCTAAAACGATTGGAATGCCCAGAACCGGACAATCTCCCGGTATCTCAATGTCACCAATCGAAATCGAAAAGGGAAGACCGGCACGCTTTGCCCTGCCTTTAGCCGATTGCCATAGGGCACGCTCTGGGCACTCCCTGAATTTACGCTTTCTTTGAATGGAAATGCGCTCCCTGTTCTGGTGGTAGTAGGCGCGCTTTTTTGCCCAAAAATCTGGCCCGCACTTGTCTATGCACTTTCGATAAGAACGCTTTTTAGCCTCACGAATTTTAAGCAGCACGTCGGGATTTGCCTCTTGCTTAATTCGCAGACGCCGAACTCTGGCCTTTTCGCGTGACTTCTTGCGGATGCGCTCCATCACCCCCGGCCTTTTGACGTATTCACGATAATACGCTCTATCTCTCGCGCGCCTTAGCTCGATCTTGTCTTCTGGGACTGCATTCATTTTAAAATTTAAAATAGTGGCCGATTTGAGCCTTTGGATGCTCGGCCAACACACCCCCTTACCGTGGAGGCTCAAGTCCATACTGAAACCGGCATCAGCCGGAAATCTTAGCGATGACGGTGGCGGCCTGGTCTTTGGTCAGGTCAGCAACCGACTTCGCTTTGTAGAAGGCGAGGGCCGCCGCCACACGCTCATGCGTCTTGGGCTCTGCCTCCAGTGCCTTAAGCTTATCCACCTGCTCCGCAGTGGCCCTTTCTTGGGCCATTCCTTGCATTTTAAGGCCATTTGACGACGCGGGCAGGCGAGCACCCTCAGCGTCATCATCCTGCTGGTGTATGCAAGCCATCGCCGCAAGCCCGTAGCGGCGCAGGTAGGTTGTGGCGCTGCCGACCCCCTGCGGGTCTGACTTAGGCATGGGCGCAGACGCCGTAGCCTCAATCCACTCCCCGCTCTCATGCACCAGCCGCGTTGTAACGAAGCACTGTCCGTCGCGCGACTCCTCCAGTGGTTGCATGATGGTGATTCCGCTGGTGTTAAACGCATCCTTTACGGCGTCAATCACAGCCGCCAAGTCAGCGTAGGAATTGCGATAGTGTGGGTTTTTTGCGTTCTTCGTGGCGTTGCCAACGGCTTTCTGTGCGGCCAGCAGAGCTGGCGCGATTTTCGTGATGCTTTCGGATGTCTTCATAGGTAAAAATCTGGGTCCGCAGGGGTGTCCTTCCACTGGTTGTCGCGTTCAGCCGACCGGATTTTTCCAGTCCAATAGCCCGTGACGTTACCCTCCGCTGGCATTTCAGAGCCTTTTCGCTCTTCGCAATCCTTTGCGCTACGCACTCGGGATTTTGGGGCCAGTGATAGTTTCTGCGGAAATTCCATCGGTAAGGTGGGGCTGAGTTTGTGCTTCTGCCTGCGCCGCGCAAGCATTTTCTTGAACTTTTTTCGCTCCGTAGGGCGCGGGCATCCTTGAATACTGGTGCAAAGTGCTTAACTTGAATGCGCTGTTCTCTGCAACAGCGTAGTCAACAAGGCAGTCAATTATCCTCCCGAGCGGCACGTTCCAGCGTGCGCGCCATTCGGTGATGATCGCCGCCGTGCGCGGGTCAACGTGCGTTCCGTTGGGCCAGAGACGCACCCTAGGACCATTGGGACCGACAGGGCGGTGTGCGGGGCGTTTCTTTGGGGGTTGGTCTGGTATGTCTGACATTGGATTAGTTTGGGTTGGGTTTATCTGACGTTAGCGCAACCACGCTGGCAAGCGCCGAGGGCCGCAAGTGCGCCAGAGCGCGTCGTTCACAAACACATCTAGCTGATTGGTTCGCCCAGCGATTGAACGGATCACGCGCCAACGCTTCTCGGTGCCATTTTCGTAAGTGGTGCCTTCATGCAGCACCATTCCGCGCGCATCGTGCAGCGCACGCTTGCGCAACGTGTCAGCGTCAGCCCCCAACTTGGCGCGCTTGCTCGCTTTTGCGGCGTGCAAACGTGCGCTAAACTCGCTGCGCTTATGCTTGTCCACCCAATTAGGAAGGCTCATGGGTTGCGGATTGAGATATTGCCTTGTTCGGGCAAAGACTAGTCCTCGGTGATTTCACGTCCGACGGCGTCGTAATATTCCACGCTCTCAAACTCGCCACCCCGGTCACAGCGTGGGCAGTAGCTCATCACCATCACGACAGCGTTGATCGGGTCGAAGTCGGCGCGCGCCATGTTGCTCCGCGTGTTTTTGCATCGCCTGCATTTCAGGTGAATCTTGCCAGGCTTGATGGGCTTGAATCGCCCGATTTCGCCGATAGCCACCAAGCCCGAACAAGGCGCCAGAGCCAACGAGGCCGTCCGTCCGTTTTTGCGAGTCTTTTTGCGTGCTTTAGTCATGGGAAATTTGGGCCTCGTGGCTCACCGCTGGGGTTCGGCAAGACGAGCGTTTCGAGTTCGCTGGTGAGTTTGGCGCGTCGCTGCGTAGCGGAAGAAGCCTCCACGTAGGCGTTGCAGATCGCGCCGTTCATCGATGGTCCGACCGAGTAGCCCGACCGCTTGCTGGTGCCGTGCTGTTCTCGCGGGCACTCCCGGCTTTTCATCCATTTGACACAGTCGCCGCAGACCGTCCCGCATACGCGGATTTCTTTGCGGAGTTCCGCGATGCGTGCTTCCCGCTGAATCCACGCGCCCATGTCGCCGGCCCATCGCCAGAGTTCGCTGCCGTCGCGTGAGATTTGAGCCGGAAGAGACGGAGCCGAACGAGGGTCCATAGCCAACGAGCCTGCGGGTCCGTCCGTTGTCGTGAGTTGGTTTTGCGTATTCATGGTTTCAGTTTTTCGCCGCAGTCTCGCGGCTCATAGCCGGTGTTCGGCAGACTGCATAGCGGGCAGTCTTCGATGATTTCGTCGTTATCGCGACCAAGTGAGCGGATGATGCCATTCGTGCATCCACACGCGGTTGGCACAATTTGCGTATCGCCAAGATAACCGTTGCAGCTTCGGTGCATCTGGACGTTTCGTATTACGGTTTGCCCGCGTGCGACTTTTTCGCAGCCAAGTATTGCGGGCAGATCGACGTATCTCCGGCCATTCCACACGCGATCACCAAGCGCCACGCGGCGCCCTTCCGGCACTAGCTGCCAGCCGTGCGGGATTAGCTGCACGGCGAGCCTCCCTCGCGAAGATGCTGCGCCATGATCTCATCCACCGCCTCCTCTACGCCGTCGGGACATTGCGAGAAGTCGGAGTGTTTGGCCACGAGGCGCAGCGCGTCGAGCATCTTCGCTTCGCGCGCTTTGGCCTCCGTCAGCTCCCGGACATACCACGCGATATCTGAGTGCGTAGGCTGCGTGGTCGGCAGCGTCATGCGCCGCTCAATCTTCGCGCGCATTTCCTGCGTGCGCTTGTGAAGGTCATCCAGATCGACGCCCATGCTTTCGAGGTATGCGCTCACCTGTTCCGGCGTCATGGCATCGACCACGCGCCCGATTTGTTCGGCTTCGCAGTCCTCGACGGCATCACGAAGTTTCTCCATCGCATCCTTCATGCGCCCAAAAGCGCGCGGATGCGATGTGTCTGTCAGTTCGTCCCACGCCTTTAGCGCGGCTTTTGCAGCCTCCGATTGCTCGGCGTTGTGGACGTATGGTTTTCCGTCAGGATCTGTTGCCATGGTAGTTGAGAGTTTTCCCACAGGTTGAGCAGCGCCACGCGCCGTCACGGCATACGCCGCCGCAGAGGCCGACTAGGCATCCCAGACGCCGAACGAGGCGCCACAGCCAAGATGCACACGAGCCCGTCACGGGTGTTTTCACGTCAGAGGTTTTGTGCATCTGGCTGAGCTTTGATGTTGGGCGAATCCAAAAAGAGGTCGCCTTGTGAGAGTTCGCGCTGGATGCGTTCCAACGCCGTGGCGTAATGCGCTGGGTCTTTCTCGATGCCCACGAAGCCGCGCCCTGTGCGGATGCACGCGATGCCGGTCGTGCCGCTGCCCATGTATGGGTCGCACACGATTGCCCCTTCCGGCACGTCGGCCACGTCGAGGCACCATTGCATGAGTTGCACAGGCTTTTGAGTAGGATGCACGCTCCGCTCGCCCGCTTCGCTGGCGCGATACGCGCCCGACCATAGATGCCGGAAGGCTCGCGGCTTCGTGCCGCGCTTGTGCCATGCATATTCGCCTTCTGAGATTCGCACCTTTTGGCCGTTCTGCGTCACCTTATCCCAGAAATACCATTGCCCGCTTTTCGGTGGGATGCCGTCGCAGTAGTTGTTGCATCCCCACAAAATCACGTCGCGGTATTCGAGCAGGTGCGCGGGTGAGAAGTGTTCGTCGTCATGGAGCACGGCGGCGAAGGATTGTTTCTCCTGCTGCTTATCCTGCTCGGTGTCGTATGCGATGCCATAGGGCGGATCGGTCAGCACGAGTGCCACGTCCACAATCGTGGGCAGAATTGCGCGACAGTCCCCAAGGTAGAGCCGCACGTTCCCAGACGCCCAACAATCGGCCAGAGCCAACGCCGACGATGCTTCTTTTTGCGTGCTCATATCAGGGGCGGCGTGGCTCATCCGAGACGTTCGGCAAGTCAGAAACAAGATGTTGAGGAAGCTGTTTGCCCATCTTTTTTGCGGTATACGCCCATCCAGCGCGGTCTGCCGCATCAAAAAGCTCATCTACTTTTCTGCGCAGCATGGTTCTTGTTGTGCGCTCATTGTGCGAAAGCATCGCGCGGCTTCGGCACCAACTAGCCAAGACCAAAAGCCCTTGGTTGAGTCGTTGCGTTATGGCATCTTCAATGGAGGTCGGAGCCGAACAGGTCGCCGGAGCCAACGCCGGGGCTTGCCCCGCGGATTGTGTGTCAGTGGTGGTCGAGTGCATGGAGTGATTATTGAGTGGGTTTCCGGCGTGGCTCATCTTAGACGTTCGGCGAAGAAAGCCGCGCTTCGAGTTTCTTTCGCATTTCGGCAGTGTGAGCGCGCATCTCGTCGAGATTCACACCCATGCTCACGAGGTATGCGTCCACCTGCTCCGGCGTCATGGCGTCCACGACTCGGCCGGCTTCGTCGGCCTCGTGATCTTCGACCGCATCGCGTAGCTTTTCCATCGCTTCTTTCATGCGCTGGAAGGCGCGCGGATGCGTGGTGTCTGTCAGTTCGTCCCACGCCTTGATTGCATTCGTGGCCGCGCCGAACAAATCGCCAGAGTCCAACGCGCTGGGGTTGCCCGCGATCTCGCACAGCGCGCGTGCGCTCGCGGCCTTTGGTGCATCGTGAGCGGGTCCGCCCATCGTGTCGTTTTCCGATGTTTCGTCGCTTGGGTCTTCGTTCATATTTTAGTTCTCCGTTCGTTCGCGCGTGGCTCATCTCCGGCGTTATGCGAAAAGATTTCTGCCGCGTGTTCTCGTCGTGCGCGAAATACGGTGTGTTCGCCACCGTTATCGAACACCAGCGTCTTCGGACAGACCTTGCGAAGCGTGTGCCAACCACGCCATACGTCTCCATCGCCCTCGTCCCACACGACCTCCACGGTCTGCCCAATAAGCTGGTTTAGGTTGCGGTCGGTCTTTCGTATTTTGATTCTCATGCGAGCATAACCAGCGACTAGAGACAATGCCCTGCGCTGGACGTTTTTAGGTTGGTTCGGTGCGTTGTTGGGGCGCAGGTCATGTCTCACCCGCGTCGTTCGCCAAGAACGAGAGCACGGCCAGCGCTTGGTCTTCGGCGGTAAGTGGGCGCGGCGTTTCGCGGTCGAGATCGCTGATAGCTTTCGCGCACGCCTCCACCAGCGAAAGATCTTGGGGCACTTCGTCGAGCGTCGCCTTTTCGATGTATTGCATGGTGGCGACGAGGGATTCCACCATCTCGGCGACCCGTCCTTCTCGCTCAGTCATTTCGTCTCGGCGGCACGGGTAGTCGCCGAGTTCGCTGAGGCATTTCCACGCCACGACGTGCAGCTTCACTATGCGGCGTTTAAGCGCGGCAATCTCGCGATTGTGGGCTGCCTCTTGGTTGTCCATCGGCTGCGTGAGGTAGTGGTCGGGATCGTGGCTCATTGCGTTTCCTCCATGAACACGATGCGGGCCTGCGACCAATCGCTGAACTTGCTTTTCATCACGCAGCATTCGGCGTGAGTCATAGGGTATTCCGTGAGTCTTTTCATCCGCCCGGCGCCGTGGCGGATGAAGAGGTGATAGAGTCGATCCACAGATGGCGAACCAGACGCCACAGCGCAACGCGGCTGGCCGTCCGCTCCGTCGATCACGTCTTCGATGTTCATGCACGATTCTTTGCTTTGGTAGTTCATAGGTTTTCGAGCCGCGTGGCTGATCTAGATGTTAGGCATACCGAGGGCTTGCCGGGCTACGTCCTCTTTCCATCCCACGGAACCGGCTTCGATTTCGGCTAGTGCGTCGCGGAGACGGTCGCGTTCTTCTTCGGCGCGGACCGCACGTTCGCGTAGATCGGCCACGGCCTTCTGCGAATACATAAGCTCGGTTGCCGATGGGTGTCCGGTCTTGAGGGCCGTGCTCACATCGTGCCGCCATGACATGAGGTGCCTTTCTTCGCGTTGCAGCCGGATCACTTCGCGAGCCAGCACGCGGGCGGCGACTTCGGCGGCAGATTCATTTCCGCCATCTGTGATGCGGGCCTCATCGTCTAGCACTTTGATTGCGTGCTGTGTTTCGTGGTAGTCGCCCGTGTCTAACGCGACGAGCATCGCAGAATTTAGCAGGTGTTTTTCGTTCATAAAAAAGATGCCTAACAAATCGCCAGAGCCAACGACCCCGCTGGGGCCGTTGGGAGCGTGCTAACGTCGAGGGTGGCGGGGTCGTGGCTCATCTTAGGAGTTCGGCGGAGTCGGAGACCGCCAGTTGCAGTCGAGCGAAAAGCACGCGAAGTAGCTCCCGCTTTTCATGTTCTCCATCCAGAAGCCTTCGTGTCCGCATTTTGGGCACAAAATCATGAAGTGGTCTTTGCAGACCTTCCATCGTTGCTTGGTGCAGCTCGGCTTTAGCCGTCGCTCGTTAGCGCAGAAAAGACACGCCGAACCACCCGTAGTGCCAACGCCCTTGGCCGGCGGGGTCTTCGCTTCGGTGTGTTTGTTTTCGGTGTTCATAGCGGGCGTGGCTCATCTTTGACGTTCGCCTTAAAAGTCGGCAGGCGATACCATTTTCCATCCCTGGGCAGCACTGCCGTTTCTAGTCGCAAAGATGCCTCCCGCATCCTGTCCCAGCGATCCATGAAGATGCTTCCGTCGCTTTCAGTGTGGCTGTATTCCCAGCCGCAGTCGCGGAGCAAAGAGTAATCGTGTTCTTGTTGCGGAGTCATGGCGTCAGAAGCGAACAAGTCGAGACAGCCAACGTCACGGCTGCGCCGCGCCGTGGCTGCTCTTGGTGTTCGGCTTGCCGGTTACGGACACCCACCATTCATCGGGAAGCCCGGTGCGTTGATAGAGTCCTTCTTCGATTTGCCAGCAGCGGTAGCGCCAGCGATACCAAAGCGAGTTTGCGCGGTTCCAGTTGATCGGCGGTTTGATCGCGCCGCGCACGCCATATCGCCAGAGCATGAGAAGCCGAACAAATCGCCAGAGCCAACGCTCGGGGCCGCTGGGTTGCTCGCTTCGATCAGTGGTGTTCGTATCCATAATAGGGCCGTGGCTCACATCGCGCACGCAAGCCACACCATCGCGCCCATAAGCGCAAGGAAAATGACGCTGCCCGCGATTTCTAAGTGGGATTCTCGTTTCATTGGTTTGCTGCTTCTGGTTTCACTCAATTATGTCCCTTGCCGCGCGGATCACTCTCGCATCAGGCAGTCCCGCAATCCGTAGCTCGGCGCGATACCACCATGAAACCCTGCGTAGCTCGTAAAATCTGGCACCCCCATCCATAAATGCGCTAGAAATAACACCCCCGGCATGGACTGGCACACCCCTAATGCTGCAAGCGAATCGCACGCGGGCTCCGTTGCGCAGTGTCTTTAATTTTTTCATGGGCGACTAGATGCAGTTTTCTTGTAAATTGAAAGGCTGAATAGATCAAACCCGCTGTGCCAGCAATAGGTCGTCTTATCGCGCTGCCTGTGAATACGCGCAGGATGCCCGTGCCTTTGCCTAAATGCCCGCAAAACATCGCACGCTCCGATAACTGCGCGCGACCCGTGGCGGTCAAGCCAGTGGGAAAAGGTCGCTCTGTCCGGCCCATATTGGTTTTTCATGCGTTGCCCTCCGCTTTTGCGATTGCTGCGCGCTGCATTGGCGTGCCCACATTCCGCACGTATTCCGCAACCTCGCGTGCGGTTTGGTCGCAAATGCCATTGCGATGCGTTGCGGGCAAATTGCCTAGCGTCTGAATTGAAAATCCCAGCGCGCTTCCTGGTTTCACCCTGCAAATGCGATTGCCATTACGGTCGCGTGATATTGTGAATTGTGTTTTCATGGATTGGTCTTGTCGGTTTAGTGTTTAGCAATCTGCCAAAGCGGAATCGCAAACGGAATCCCGCAAATAGTCCCCTGGCGGAATAGGCGCACGCCGTCTCTTTTAGAGTTAGGCAAACGCGGAAGTATGAGAGGCACTATTTGCACCGCTCCAGAATCATGTCGCCCTCGTATGAGAGCATAGCCGAATAAACCTGTGGGTTTGTTACGGCCATTAGCTGCTTCATCTGCCGAAGACACCCAGCGTATTCCGAAGTATCGTAGAGCCTCCACGCATCTCCAACCCTCACCATTTCGGGGCTGTCCGCTACGCTTTTCAAAACCGTCATGAGACTTTTTGTGGTCATAGAATCAAAAATTAAAAAAGCCTAACTAGGCGTTTAGCGCAGGTGCGCGCAATTCAATAAGAGAGCGCGAGATCTCCCAGCCTGGTTTCTGTTTTCATGCTAGGTAGATTTTGCCATCATCGCCAACGTAGGCATCACACGATCCCCACGCTTTACTCGCGTCGGAAAGCCTGCGGAATGCTGCGCTCATGGTATCGTCATTGCCGAAATACTCATCCCAAAACCCTGAGCCGTGGCCATTGCGGTTAAGCCAAAACTGGTGTCCTGCTCTCGATTGGTCGCATAGGTCATGCACGGCCTCAAGGTCGGCTTCGTTCTCTCGTTCAAACGCAGCGCAATCTTCGATTGCCTGCGCAATCGCCTCGGGAGCGAAATCGTCTAGCGAATAGTTTGCGTCCAGCGGCTCGCCTCCGCTTTCGTCGGAAAAGTCATGTGAGGACCAAAGCGCCGTCTCTAGATAGGCGCGCAAAAATGCGTTTAGTTTTGGATTCGTTGACATGATGGTAAGGGGTTGAGTGTTTCAGTTAAACCAAGCCTGCGCAATAGCGCGCCCGAATAGCACGCGCGCACGCTTGCGGATGGCGTCGCCCGTTACCTCCTTGCCACCTTCGGCAATGTCTGCGCCGATGCGCCGCCAGATGATGTCAGCCAAAAAAGTGCACGCTGCCGCGCGACACTCCGTTGCGTAGTATTGTCCGGCGCAATAATGCACCGAAACACGCCCTTCCTTTTCTGTGATCTCCAAGCGTCCGCCCTTGGAGCGGAGCAGGATGTCTTCCGCCGCGATGCTCTCGCGTTGCTCAACAATGCGGAGCAGCTCTCGGGCGTGCCTGCCGTCGCGCAGGATTCTGCGGTAGTCGGCGCGGAAAGCCGCAACGCCTGCCGCGTCACGCCAATCGGAAAAATAGTTGCGGGAGTCGATGCCACTACGCCGTGCGATGAAGCCGCGAATGGCGGCAATGAGGTCGGATTTGGTCATGGTAAAAATTGGGTTGCGGTTACAGCTTGAAAAACTTGGTGATCGCCGAAAACTCGGCCACGCTCAAAACGTCGGACTCAAGGTGAATCCCCGTGCACTCCTCAAATCCCTCGCGTTCATCGGTTGTCAGGGTTATCTCAACATCACCGTGGTAGTAGCCCTCAAGCGCGCACCAATCGCAACGCTCATCAGATTTGCGCAGCTCGCGAGCCGCACCCTTGCTTGTAAATCTTTTAGTAATCGTTTGCGCCTCGGGCTGATTTGCATTAGCCAGCGTAGCCGCAGCACCCTCAGGGCTTTCGCCGAATTGGCGCATACGGTAATTTATTCCAGCGGAGAAATCCCTAGAAAGCTCCAGAGCATCGCACCAAGGGTGTGCATTTTTGAATGTTTCAAAATGCCAAAGCACCAACGCGCGGCAGTTGCCATTAATCAAATCCTGAGACGTTATCGTTTCCATGGCTCTACTTATCGCACGCTATCCCCCGAAACAAAAGAAAAATCTGCACATCACCGCACGAATCTTTGCAAGCCGCACCAAACACGCAACTTGCAACGCATCAAAACTAGCAACGCGGATTTGCTGAAACGATTTAGCAGATGCAGGAAACGGGAATGGGTGCCGGAAAAGAGGAGGCAAAGCCCATTTAGGCTCTTGACGGGAAAATGCGCACCCCCTCACACTCCCCCTAAGCGGCGCAAGCCGCTCTAGGCGCGGCAGCGCAGCGCCGACGGCGTGAGCGCAGCTCACGACATAAAACAAGCCCGTCCGTCCGCCGTTGTCACCCCAGCTCCCGAATCACGGTGCATTGCGAGCAACGCGAGCCCGCCTTTGCAGGTGATACGCTAAACCTGGCTTTTGTTGCCTATTTGCAACAAAACAAAAATGGAACAAATGCTAAAAAGTGGTGTCTGTTAGTGGTATTAATGGTCTATTAATACGCTGGGCGAACACGGTTGCGAAATGAAGCAGATGAGCCCAGCGGATGAGCGCAGCGAATCGCGATTGCGAAAACGTGGCCGTGCGAAAAAGCGCGATCACGTAAAAGAGGAGTGGCGAGCTGGTGCCGGATGATGCTGCAAGGGAATGATGGATGGGTGACGGAAAGGGTGATGCAAGGCGATGCAAGGCGATGCAAAGGATTCACCTTCCTTCTATGCGTGCGCGTGCGTGCGATTCCTGCGCTGCGCAGCGTATCCCTGCGCAATTGCGCCAACCGGCGCATTCCCCGTGCGATTGCGCCACTTCGCAGGGTGTTACGTGCTCCGCACAGTGCCCATTATGTTAAGTTGAGCACTGCGATTGAGTGGATTTGCGGTTTGATTGCGTTAGGTATAGGGGAAACACCCTGGGGGGGGAGGGGGTTGCGGGATGGTGGGGGTGCCCCAAATCACGATTGTTTCCCTGCCGGTTCTAAAAAAATGCCCTAAATAGCCCTTCCCCACGAATTGCTTGACAATAGCGATGCTTTCAGCCCTAAGTTGGGCTCATGGCACGCAAGAAGTCCGGCAATGCCCTTAAAACGCAAGGAAACGGTGTTTCTGACGACACTGACGAGTGCATTGCGCTGCTTATGGAGGAGGCGTTGGAGCAGTCTGAGCGTATTACTGAGTTGGAGGCTACGGTGGTGGGGTTGCAGGTGGTGGTGGCTGCGTTGGCGGTGAGGGGTGGTATTGTGGAGCATGGCGACAACTGACGAGGTGAAGCAGACGGGGCCGTATGTCTTGCCGCAGGTGGCGGCGAGTGTGGCGGCGGCGCGGGTGGAGGGTGGCGGGAAGTTGACGGAGGTGAGGCATCCCGAGGAGAGTGTGGTGGCGTTGGAGATGTTGGCGATGGGGGCGAGTTATCGGGAGATAAAAGAGAAGACGGGGTTGAGTGTGAATGCGGTGATGGCGTTGAAGGCGCGTCATCCGATGGCATTGGATGCGCGGAGGAAGGCGCTGGCGGCGGATGCGCTGGAGATAGCGGAGGGGATCAGGCTGTTGCAGAAGGAGAAGATTGCGCAGTTGGCGAATGACCCCGAGGCGTTGGCGAAGACGAATTTGAGGGACTTGACGCTACCCTGGGGCATCAGTATGGACAAGTTCTTTGGGGCGCTGGGGGAGGCGCAGACGGTGGTGGAGCACCGGACGGGAGGGTTGAGCATTGAGGATGCTCAGAAGATGATTGAGGCAGCCAAGGCGAAGGTGAAGGCGGCGAGTGTGGAGGTGAATGTGACGCCGGTGGAGGGGGCAAAGCCGTGAATTGGGAAAACACGAATTTTACAACGCCATGAGTGTTTACTACGCTATGAGTGAAAAAAACGAAACGACTCCGCGCGCAGCGGTTCAGGTCACGATTCAGTCGGTAGAGAACGGCTATGTCGTAGATGTATGGAACAACGGGTATAGCATGCCAAGTGAGCGACTTGTCTTTGGGTCGCGAGTGCAGCTTGCGTCGTGGGTGGCGAGTGAGATGCCGAAGGCGAAGTGGGAGGAGTGACGATGCAAAACACGCTTATTGGCCTGTCTATGGTGGCGATTGCCGTGATTGGGCTATTCCTGATTACGGTGGGCGCGGTGGGGTGGGCTCTAGCCGTGCTGTTCTGGGCGTTTGCCATCAGCATTGGGGCATTCCTTGCCGTTGGTCTGGACATTTTCAACCGCAAGGACTAGCCGTGAGCAAGGGGCTAGGCGAGCACGTCATTGAGGGGATCGTCCGCGAGAATCTGGTGCGGGTGGACGGCGGCGTGCTGGTGTGGAAGCCCGAGGCTGCGGAACAAATTGAGGCAATTATTGTCGCGGGGCTGGACGTAGCTTTGGCGGCAGAGGGAAATGTCCTTGACTAGTCTTTTGCCACACTTGCGGATGGACACGTTGCTACGGTCAGCGGCTAGTCGCCCGCTAGTCCAATGCTCTAGGATGAGTGGCAAGCGGGGTGACTCCCGCAGGAGCCGACTTGCCCACGTTACGGGCATCACTTGGGTAATGACCCGCGCTTTGGATTTGCGTGGTTAGGTAAACGCCCGAGGGGTAAGGTCATAAAAGCCCCTCAAGTTTTCTTTTGATGCTGCATTGGGAAAAACATGAGATACTTACCCCGCCGAGTGAGGCGGAGATTGCGCGCATGGAGCCAGCGGAGCTGGTGGAGTTGCACGCGAAGTATCACGAAGCGATAGCGAATGCTAGGCGCGACCCCTATCGGTATGGCTGGGTGCTCCCGCACTGGCGGCGGGCGGATGA
>JACCDR012510730.1_pt1 | contig 42810 bp, 49 predicted proteins | sample 7446431 | NCBI WGS metagenome assembly JACCDR01 (sample SAMN15323443, study PRJNA562643) | freshwater metagenome | isolation source: river surface water | place: USA:Blue River Watershed | collected 2017-08-17
CTTCCTGCACGAGCTTGGTCACTTCTTTTTCGAGAATGACGTCAGCCTTGCTGGTCAGTTAATCGGCAAAGAAAACCTTACCGCAGGCGAGCAGCAAATCATTGATGATGTGTCGTCATTACTGAGCCACAACGGAATCAAAGGAACGCCTGCCGAGCAGTTAGACCAATGGTTTAACATGAGCTTTGAAGAGCAGCGCAGCCACCACGAGCGCATAGCAGAGTCGTTTGAAAAATACCTGTTTGAAGGTAAAGCCCCAAGCATTGAATTGCAGCGCGTATTCCAAACGATGCGCGCCTGGATGACCAATGTTTACAAATCGATCAAAGCGTTTTTAGAGGCCAATCCCGAAGCTGGAAAGCTAAGCGATGAAGTTCGCGGCGTGTTTGACCGGATGCTCGCCTCTACTGAACAAATCCAATTGGCTGAAAGCGCGCGGAGCATGATGCCTCTATTCGCCTCGCAAGAGCAGGCCAAAAGCCTTGGCGTAACGATTGCCAACTTTGCCGAATACCACACCCAAAGTATGCAAGGAACTCAGGATGCTATCGAAGAACTACAAGCCCGAAGCCTTCGGGATTTACAGTGGATTGAGAGCGCGAAAAACCGTGAGGTTAAAAAGCTCAAAGCGGAGAGTAAAGAGGCTAGAGCGACTGTTGAAATGGATATTACGCGCGAGGTAATGAGCCAGCCAATCTATCAGGCTTGGCAGTTCTTGACCGCTAAGATCAAGGCCGACGACAAGATCGGTGTGGTAAAAAAGAAGAGCGACCCGAATACGGTTGACCCTGCGCAAGATAACCTTTTAACCGCGATTGCCAAACTGGGTGGCATTGCCAAAGCTGACGCTGTTCAAGTCTGGGGCATTGACCCTAAAGACAAACCTTCCAGCGGCGTATTTGGTAAGCCGGTTTTACGTGCCACCAATGGACTACCTATGGACATGATGGCCGAGCGCTTAGCCGAGCTTGGCTATTTGCAGCAAGACGAAAACGGCAAGGCCGATATTGCTGAGTTCGAGAGCAAGTTTGGTGATTCGCTCCGCGGTGATGAGGTTTATTCCTACGCCAAAGATCATTCTCCAGAACCGTTAGCCGGTGAGCAGTTGGCAAACCCAGGCGCGTTAATGGCTGGCCGTATTGATGCGGTCGAGCTGGCTGGAATGGGATTGCCAAAAGAGATAACCGACCGTCTGCATGAACTAAAAATGACTGGCGCCACTGGCCTGCATCCTGACCTTATCGCTGATCGGTTCGAGTTTTCATCTGGAGATCAATTGCTGCGCGAGCTTGCGGTTACTCAAGAGCCAAAAGCCAAGATTCAGGAGCTTGCTGATCAGCGTATGCTGGAGCAGTACGGCGACCTTGCAACACCTGATGCAATCGCCAAAGCGGCAGACAAGGCTATTTTCAACGAGGCCCGCGCCAAGTTTATTGCATCCGAAGAGGCCGCACTATCTAAGGCCTTGGGCAACAAGGCTCTGCTAAAAGAAGCTGCAAAAGAGTTTGCCGCCTCGATGATCGAATGGCAGAAACTCAAGGACATTAAAGCCAACCGATACGCCCAGGCGGAAGCCAGAGCGGCCAAAGCGGCAAGCGCGGCAGTAAAGAAAGGCGACCTTGCGACGGCTGCATCTGAGAAGCGTAATCAACTGGTAAACCTTTACGCTACAAAGCTGGCGCGAGAGGCGCTTGATGAAAGCGCAAAACGGGTTAAGTACTTCAAAAAAATATCTGATAGTAAAACCCTTCCATCTGACTATCTTTCACAGATTGATTCATTGCTTGAAAAGTACGATCTAAAAGAGCAGTCCGGCGTTGCCATAAAACGCAGCCAGTCACTACGTTCTTTTGTGCAGGCTCAGTTATCTGCTGGAAAGTTGCCAATCATCAGCGAGTCATTATTAAGCCCAAAAGACAGGGCTGAATATGTTGCAAAAATAGAGGCGAGAGACGAGGTTGGTAATCTTATTTATGCAGACGAAGAGGAGCGGATAAAGCTATTGGCTGACGCAATTGATGCCAACGAAAAGGTGTCATACAAAGAGATGACCGTGGAGGAACTTCGCGGGCTATATGACACGATTCGACAAATAGAACATTTGGGGCGGCTGAAGGACAAGTTACTAACGGCTAAAGACAAAAAAACATACCAAGAAAAACGGGATGAACTTACGGCGGAGTTAAATAAAAACGCAAAAGTTTCAGGCAAAAACACGAGAACTGATAACACCCTAATTGGTAGACAGCTTGATGGGCTAAAGTCTTTCGGGGTTAGCCATATTAAGCCAGCAACTTGGATGCAGATTTTTGATGGTGGGAAAATTGGCGGGGTATGGTGGAATACCATTATTCGACCAGCAAACGAGAGGGCAACGTTTGAAACGACAAGGAGAGCGGAAGCAACTGCAAGACTTATGGAGATACTTGCCCCAGTTCTAAAAGACGTTCGGGTTATGGATAAGATTGGGAAAGGCAAATATTTCCCAAATATTGGCACAAGCCTGAACTGGGAGGAGAGATTTACGATTGCTTGCCAGTATGGCAACGAGTCAAATTTACAGCGTCTTATGGGTGGCGGAATTGCCGGAGTAACAGAGCAGCTAAGTATTGATCAGGTTGTGTCTGTAATGGAAAGTTTAACGTCAAAAGAACTGCTGGCAGTTCAGCAGGTATGGGATCACTTTGAGACTTATGTACCAGAGATAGCTGCTAAAGCTTTGCGAGTTGATGGAGTTGAACCGCAATGGATTAATGCAAGGCCGTTCAAGGTTAAAAGTGCCGACGGTGAAGTATTAAGCCTTAGAGGTGGTTACTACCCTGTTGTTTATGACTCTCAGGTTAGCTTAATGGCTCAGCAGCACAATGATGCTCAAGCGGCTAAAGATGCGATGAAGGCCGCTTATTCCGTCGCAACCACTAGCAGAAGTTTTACAAAAGAGCGTGTTTCAGAGGTTGTTGGTAGGCCGTTACTGTTAAATCTTCGCGGGCTTTATTCTGGCACCAATGACGTTATCCATGATCTTGCATGGCATGAATGGGTTATTGACGTAAATAAGTTATTTGGCAGCAAAACAATTGATGCCGCAATTCGTGACCATTACGGACCAAACGTAAAAAGAGAATTAACAAAGTGGCGCGATGACATTGTTGCCGGGTCAAAAAAACTTGATCACGGTATAGAAAAGGCGGCTGGTTTTGTCCGCAGGAATGTAAGCGTTGCTTCCCTTGGGTACAACATAACAAGCGCCCTAATTCAGCCGCTTGGCATCTTCCAGTCTATGTCGCGCATTGGTGTTGCCGATACGGCAAAAGGTGTTGCCTCTTATCTATCAAGCCCATTTGAAACTACAAAATTTGCCATGGAGTCTTCTGAGTTCATGCGAAACAGAGCGCGGACTATGTCGAGGGATTTAAATGAGCTTCGGAACAGAATCGCAGGGCAAACAACAGCAAAAGAATTAATGGGGAAATACGCCTACTTTTTGACTCAACATATGCAGTTAACCGTAGATATACCCACCTGGACTGGGGCTTATAACAAGGCGTTAGCTCAAGGGCTAGACGAGGATTCATCCGTTGCTTTTGCTGATCAGGCCGTTAAAGACAGTCAAGGTGGCGGTGAAGAGGTTGACCAGTCTGGGATTACTAGGGGTGGGCCATTGGTTAAGCTTTTCACTTCGTTTTACGAGTTCATGAATACTGGGGCAAATATCCTGTATTTCAAACACGCAACGGCAGAAAAAAAGATCGAGTCTTACCTGTGGTTTATTATGATTGGCGTTGTTGTTCCTGTGCTGGGTGATGCGTTAAAGGCAGGCCTAAAGCCTGGCGATGATGACGACTGGAAAGAGGAAAATATTGTAAAAACAATGGCGGTATCTGGGCTAGGTAATTTAATCGGAATGGTTGCGTTTGGCCGTGAATTTTCATCTGTTGCAAAGGCTCTTCTTGGCGCTGACAAAGGTATGGGGTATAGCGGGCCAACTGGTCTTAGGGTTATACCTGATTCGTACAAACTAGCTAAACAGGCGAGCCAAGGTGAGTTTGATCAAGCTTTTAGAAAAGCATTTGTTAATGTGCTTGGAGATATTTACGGGATTCCATCTGTCCAATTAAACAGGGCTCTTGATGGCGCTGAGGCACTAAACGAAGGTGATACAGAAAACCCATTGGCTCTTATTTTTGGGTATCAGAAATAATAAGGTGTGCACGTAGTCGGGCTCTAGGTATGCAGAATTTAGGCATATCAGGAACCCGACTCGATGACCATAAACAGCGAAAACAGACAGGCAGGGCCATTCACTTGTGACGGAATAGTGACGGAATTCCCGTTCGCGTTTCGAGTGTTTGAAGCTGCCGACGTTGTTGTTTTGGAAACGGCTTTGTCTGGCGTAGAAACCAAGCTGGTAATGAATACCGACTACACGGTGACATTATCGGAAGACCAGAACGAAAGCCCTGGCGGGCATATCAATATGGTGGTTGCTCCCACGTGGGGCAAAAAGCTAACGCTGACCAGTGAATTAGAGTTCACACAGCAAACCCAGATACCAAACCTGGGCGCGTTTTATCCAGAAGTAGTCACTGATGCGCTAGATAAAGTCACTATCCTTGTTCAGCAGCTTCTCAATATTTTTAAGCGCTCGCTGCGCTTTCCTATCTCTGACGGTAGTCTTAGCTCTACCCTTCCAGTCGCCTCGTTGCGAGCAAATAAAATGCTCGGTTTCGACTCATCCGGCGCGCCGATTATGGTCCGGCCTGCTGGTGGCGAGTTCGTTGTTGCTGAAATTCCAGATCATTCTGTTACCGCCATTAAAATCGCAGATGGCGCGGTAATTGAGAAGATACAGCCTGGGGATTTAGTCGAGAGCATGATCAATGACTTGGCTATACCGGCCAAGTTTGGGGCAACTCGTTTAACTCGCATTCAGCTAAAAGGAACGGGCTCCAGTAATAGCAGCCCAGCAGAATTAAAACGAAATAGTGTTTTAACGCAAAACACCACGCGCGGCCTTGTTGTCTGGGTTATCAGTAAATCAGGGCATTCCCTGTTATCAAGCGCGGTCTATGACGTGTACTCCGGTGGTGCTGCTCAGGCAAGCATGGCGGCGGCTCTTGATGCACTTGGCTCTGATAAGGTTGTTTGTATTGCCAGCTATGAAAGCATTGCGCTGTCTGCTGACTTAAGAACGGCATTGAAGCGCTGCGGGGCAAGCCCTGTAGTTGATAGCATGGTGACGTCTGCCGCCTATCCTTACGCTCTGATTGGCTCCCCTGGTATTGGTGAAGGTAACGGCATTGAAATGCTGAAGACGACCTCCAGTGACGACCCTCCGGCAGAGATTAGCGGCTGGCTGGCTGATGATCAAATTATCGGCTTTAGTGTTGGGGTTTCCAGTAAATCGCTGTTTTCTGTTAGCAGCCGAATTGATGGGGTTGTTTCTGATTTAAGTATCAACTACTGGAATAGCGCGACAACGGCGGGCGCGATTAGTGGCCTAGAAACAAGCATCACGGCGTCTTATACCTCCGCTGACGCTGCAACGCTTAGCTCTGCAAACACTTATGCCAATTCAGCGATAAGTACCTACGCTTATAGCAAGTCAACGGTAGACGCTGCCCTTGCCTCTCAGTTGTCCAGCATTACAACGGCCTATCAATCCGCTGATTCTACAAATCTTGCAGCGGCAAATAGTTACGCCAATTCTGCAATTGCTTCATATGCCTATAGTAAATCAACGGTTGATTCAGCTCTTGCCTCGCAACTAAGTAGCATTACAACAGCCTATCAGTCTGGCGATGCGGCAACGCTAAGCTCTGCAAATACTTATGCCAACTCGGCAATCAGTTCTTATGCCTATAGCAAATCGACAATCGATTCCTCGTTTGCAAGCCAACTAAGCACGATAACCGCAAGCTACACGTCTGCTGACTCTGCCGTATTAGCTTCGGCCAACTCACATTCTGACGCCATTGTTTCTACTGAGCAGACCGCCAGGACAAGCGCTGATTCATCCCTGGCCACAAGCATCAACTCTGTAAGCGCTCGCTTAAATTCCGGTGGCGATGTAAACACGGCCATTGTTACGGCGCAATCTACGGCGACCGCATCACAAGCCTCCGTTGACGCTAAATATACGCTTCAAGTTTCTGCCGGTAACTTTGTCGCCGGTATAGCGCTTTCCGCCTCTAGCGGCGGAGGAACTTCGGCTATTGCAATGCTGTGCGACAAGTTCGCCATTGCTGTGCCGTCTGCTGGCCCAGGTTCTCCAGTTTATTACCCGTTTATTGTTGGCAATGTAAACGGTGTTTCTCAGGTTGGTATAAGCGGGAATTTAGTCGTTGATAATACGATTCTCGCCCGTCACGTTAGCGTTTCCTCGCTGTCTGCAATCTCAGCCAACATCGGCACGGTTACGTCTGGCTTGGTGCAAAACGCGGCTGGCACTAACTACATGAATCTGGACGCCACTGGTTCATCGTATTTCATCAGCACACCAAACTTCAAAGTCACTGCTTCCGGTAACGTGACAATGACCGGCACGTTGGCGGCTGGTTCTGTTATCGCCAATGACCTTATCTTGACCCCCGCCGTTTTGGCGGGTGCGCTTAACTCCAGCACCAGCTTAAAAACAACTACTGGCTACACGCTGATAGCAATCACAGAGACGCAAATTCTGTCTAAATCTCTTGATTTTGTGGACGCCGGAAGTTCGTCAACGGTCGGGGTTTTGATCTCTGTTCGTACCCAGATCACAGCCGGAACGGTGACCGATACCATTTTCACGGTGTACCGAAACGGAACGCTGATCGGCACTTATTCTTTCGCCGCTATTTCTGGTTACTACTACATAAACGATTCAGACACTCCAGGCCCAGGCACTCATACCTATGTCGTTAAAGCCGTTAAAACAGGAACGGGCTCAATCAATACAACGGTCCAGTCAATTTTGTTAATCGCGGGGAAACGATGAGTTACTACATCTACAAAGTTGATACCGGCGAGATCGTTGGCGAAATTCGCGGTTCGATACTTCCAGATGATGTGCCGGATGGTTGCTCTGTAGTGCTGCGCGCTGATGGTGTGACCTCTGGCCAGTTTTATGTGATCGATGGCGAATTGATGCCTCTGCCGCCTCGTCCGTCAGACCTGCACGAATGGACAGCAACCGGCTGGCAATTGATTGGCGGGGCTCTTGGTACGGCGAAGGCTGCAAAAAATGCAGAAATAAACGCATCACGGTTAGCAGCAAATCAAAGTTATTTCGAGTTTTCAGGCAAGCAAATCACCGCCGACCCGCTATCGCGTGGCGATATTGACGCCGTTAATGGGTACATATCGCTCACTGGACAGATGCCGCCCAACTGGATCGGCGCATGGAAAACGGCGGATAACTCATGGATTCCGGTCGCTGATGTTGCTACATGGACGGACTTTTATTCCGCGATGCTGAATCAGGGCTCGGTGAATTTTGCCAAGGCGCAAACACTAAAAGCGGCGGTGATTGCCGCTCAGTCAATTGCAGAGCTGGAGGCTATCAAATGGGATTAATAGCCCGCTATCTCTGGAATATTTTAATCAGCGTCGACCAGCTTGCAAACACGGTTTTAGGCGGTGACCCAGATATGTCGCTTTCCGGGCGCATGGGCCGAGCAATCAAAGAGGGCCGCTGTATTTTGTGCCGTCCTATCTGCTGGATTCTCGGGAAACTCGACAAAGACCATTGCAAGAAGCAGGACATAAAAGAGGCTGACGAAGGCCGCGATGCAGTTTTTAAGTAATACCAATCCACCAAACCAAGCCCATAGAAAGGGGTTTTTGCATGAGCGAAGAAGTTAGAAAAATCATTGAAGGCCTTGGAACCGCTGTCGCTTGGGGGATTGCTGGCCGGTTGATGTGGGTCGCTCAGGAAGTTAAGGCCGGTAAACGCAAACTGATTTCTTGGACGCTGCTTTTGTGGGAGTTGCCGATTGCTATTTGTATGAGCCGTGTCGGAGCTGGCATTGCTGACTACATGACTTGGGGAGACGTTAGACGAGACGCGCTTGTGGTTGTGGTTGCCTACCTTGGCCCGCGCATCATCGAGCAAAGCTGGGAAATTGTAAAAGGCGTTTTGCCTGGGTATTTCTCTAAAAAGGATGGCGGAAATAATGACTAAACGCATCGTAATCACAGCCGGTCACTCAGAGGTTGACCCTGGGGCCGTAAATCCACGGCTGAAACTTACAGAGGCAAAGCTTGCCGTTCAGCTCCGCGATAACGTAGCTGGCATTTTAAAGGCAAAAGGTTTTGACGTTGTGACCGATGGCGCCAAAGGAGAAAACCAGCCATTACCAAAAGCAATCGCGCTGATTAAAGGCTCTGCCCTTGCTGTTGAAATTCACTTCAACGCTGGGCCTATTCCGGCCCATGGTGTTGAGGCCATAAGCCTGCCAAAGCTGCGCGGGCCAGCTCAGGCTTTATCGCTTGCGGTATCAACGGCGACAAAAACCAAAATCCGTGGCGAAGGTGGCTGGATTGACCAAACCAAAAGCCAGCATTCTCGGCTTGGGTTTGTGGCTGCTGGCGGGATTATCTTAGAGGTTGAATTTATCTCGCACGATAATGCCATGCTGGTTTATGGCGCTCGCTCTCAAGCGGTTGCTGATGCAATTGCAGCCACCATTAGCAAAATTGTGGAGGCCTCATGACCAGTGAAAATTTACCCATGACAGAAACCGCCGACTACGTGGCCGAGATTAAACCCTCGGCCATTTTTATTTGGGAATTCAAGGGCGTTCAAAAGCGCCTGGTCGGATCGCTAGACAGAATCCCCGCGATTGAGCGTGAGCTTCCGGCGCTGATCGAAAAAATGAATGGAGATAGAAATGAAGCTTAATGTGTTTGTGATCTGTGTGGCGGTCGCTGCGCTGTTTGGCATTGTTATCGGCCTGTTTATCGGCCATTCGCTTTACTACAAGCCACCAGTAAAAGAAGGCCCAGCATTCGCCGTGAAACAGCGCGACGATTCGCTAATCCTAAAACGTGATCCAGATGCCAAGGCGAAGCCCGCGCACCAGATACCAAAAGGCGCGACGGTCGAGCGGGTTGTTAAAGTAATCGTTAGGGCAAAACCAGTGCCGGAAACCATACCGAGCATTCCCTCGGAAAGGCCAGAGCCCGACCATATTGCCGACGTCGGCAATATGATCGACTGCCCTCCGGTTAATCTGGATTTGTCGTTAGTCAGGATGCCCGACGAAACCCGCCGCGTGATTGTCAGCTCGCAAAACGGTGATGTGCTGGATGGGATTGATATACCCGTCGAATCGGCCAAGCCGGTATCAGATTCTAAAAAGTGGTCTGTTGGTGGAACCTATTTCCAAAACAAGATATGGACGGCTCGGGTTGGTAGGGATATTGGTCCAGTCACCATATCAGGTGAGGTTTTGAAGTTTGGACGGGATGAATACTTTGGGGTTGGTGGTGTTTTAAGGTTTTGATGGTGTCCTCATTGATGAGGGTACCAAAGCGGTGCGTTCAGTAAATTGCTACCAAAAATCATTTCCGCAACCGTTTAAACGAGCCCGCCCTTAAAGGATAAAAAAGGCCGCTTTTTTAACTTGTTGCGGAAATGAAAACGGCGCATGATTTTGTTTTTAAATTAAAAGACCTCTGACTTGAAAACCGGCGAGGGTGTGAGCCCTCCGTGAGTTCGAATCTCACCGCTTCCGCCAGAATCCCATTAAAACCAGTGCTTTGCGCTGGTTTTTTTGTTTTTATAGTCTTTGGTTTTTTGTTTTAGATTTGATAGTTGCGGAGACAGTATCCGCAACTATTCTATTTTGTAGGCTTAACCAGAGTGCCACGGCGCATGTAAACGCGCTTGGTAATTCGGGTGTCTGTATGCCCAAGCAGGTCGCTTGCGGCTGATAAATCGTTGATTTCTGTTGCCGCTTTTGGGCGTCCGTCGCGGAATTGAAATTGTTTTATCCGCTCAGCAAGTGTGTTGCTTTCTCTCGTTCCAATCTCAATCGCCTTGTTTACCGCTGCTGATCTTGCGTTATCAAAATGATGGCGTAGGGCAGATTGCGTTAGTGGGTCGCCGCTGATGTTTACCAGAATATTGGTTGAAATCACTTTGCCGGAATTGGCAACGATGCGATCAATCACCTGGCCAAGTTCAGACCGAGTGCCGTCATCCCGATTTAACTGGATGCGCAGCCTTGCCCCTGTTTTGTTTTGCGTTACTTCCAGCGCCCCGTTTTTAATGTCGGTCAGTTTGAACTTGCAAACATCGGCTGGGCGTTGCCCTGATAGGTAAATCAAATCCATCGCATTTTTTAGAATCTGCGATCCCTCGTTGTAAACCGCAAACCACACCGAATCATCCGCATCAAACGCGCGTGGCATTTCTTTGTTTTTGCGCACGCCGCGACAGGGGTTTTCTTTGGCGGTATATCCCCATTCTCTGGCCATATTAAATACGTGCGAAAGCAGGGATATTTCACGATTAGCGCGAACCTTAGCGCTGCGGTGGTCGCGGTATTGGGCGATGTGCTGCGGGGTGATGGCATTAATCGGCGCGGAATCAAAAACGCCGCGCAACTGCGTTAACGCCTCAAGATTATCTTTTTGCGTGCGGGGTGCTTTTGCTGGGATAACCTCTTTGATATAGCGATTAAACACCATGGCCATCTCGCCTGCGATGGATGGGATTGGTGTGCCCTCAAGTTCTGCCCATTTGCGCTTGGCCTCGTTGATATCGGAGCCCAGTGGGATTTCTTTGCGCTTGCCGTCACTGTCGGTAAGGTTGTAGTAATACCCAACCCATTCTTTGCCGCTTTTCAAAATCTTGCGACGGCGAATCATCCGTGGTGGCAAGTCTTTACCAGAGCTTTTAGGCCGCATGGTCTTTTGCCTTGTTGAAATCCGGCGACCACCCGCCGCTTGCCATGTTTGCAGGCGTGATGCCCATAAGCTTAATCCGGGTGAATAGACGGCCCACTACAGGCTCGCCCGCTTTGTTTTGAAAGAAGGTCCAGCGGTTGGTCTTTAGCCATTCGATTTGGTCGGCTTTGCGAGACGCGCCAGTGATCTCTTTGATTTCATCCTGTGTCAGCATCTCAGAATTGATTGGTAATTCAAATATGGAGGTCATTGGTCACCGCCTTTCTTTGTCATATCAATGCGCAACAAGATTACCTCGCGCAGAACAAGCACCAGCACAGCCATAACATGATCGCCACGGATTGCAGAAAATACGGCGGAAGCAATCATTCCGATACTAAAAAACGCTTTGCTGAAAGATCCCATCACGCACCGCCTTTCATTGCTTTGAATTCTGCAAGCTTTACTCCTGCCGCAATAGCGGTATTGATTATTCTTATCTCAAGTGGCGTGTTGTCTATTTCGATCAATAGCGCTTCCAAAGCGTCGGAAAGGCTTTGCGAATGCGCCTCAATCTCCGCAATGCGGGCGGATCTGGCTTGCCATAAGTTCCAAAGAGATTGGGTTTTAATAAACTCACCACCAGATGGTTGGCCTGGGTAATTTTGTGACGTAACCATATAAAGATATGGCCCAAAACTTCCATCACGCTTAAACGAACATTCGTCTACAGAAAACATTTCTGAGACTACGCGCTCAAACTCAGCCCGCTCTTTGTCATGGTTGCTCATGATTTGCAGCCTCCATTTACATTCATATCAACCACAATCGTGGCGTTGAAATTCGCACGGCTGGCCGCGTCTTCGATAAATTCGCTTTTGAAATTTGGATTACGAAAAACCTCAGACCATCGAGCAAGCGCAAACGCCTCAATTGGCGTATCAGCACCAATAATCAAAGTTCCATCTTGGTCAAGTTCTGCCCGCATCAATGCACCTCTTTCTGATTACTGTTCGCCTCTGCATTCGCCAACTGCACCCGCATTTCGGCCTTTGTTAAGCTCTGCGCCACAAGTCCGCGCGTTGATACATTCATAAGCTGCTCAAGCGTGTCGGCAAGATCGCGCAAGGCTTGAAGATCGTCTCCAGTTGCGCCCCACTTGAATTTGTCGGCCCAGCGTTGGCCGATTGATTCCAGCGCTTTGCCTGCCGCTTCGATGACTGGAAGCGTTGGCATTAGCACCAGCTTTGTTTCGTCGTCGCCGTCCTTGTGTAGCTGATAGCCGATGTTGAAAGCGCAGTTCCACAAGACATTCAGCGTGTCGAAGTCGGCTCGGTCAAAAGTTCCGGTAACAGTCAGGCGCGTTAGGCTGGCGTAATACGGTGCCATCATCTGGATTGTTTCGGCTTCTGTTTGCGGCTCTACGCTGGCAAAGCTCAAGGTGTTTTTGATGAACGTCCAAGCCACGGCCTTATCAGTTTCGCGCGGTCTGCTGCGTTTGGCCTTGGCCTGCTGGCGGTTGATTTTCTGGGCTGCTCGTTGCTGTTGGCGGTTCATGCTGCAATCTCCTGATTTGCTAGATGGCAAAAAATCCCACACTGAATTTCTGGTTCATCCTGATAATTGCCTGTACCTGGCTGTAGTTCATCAAGAAAACTTCTCTGTTCTTCGATTCTGATAAGCCTTACTCCCAGCCTCCGAGATTCAACCGCCATGCGTTCAAATTGGTCTGGAAAGTCTTGTCTGATCTTGTTCCAGTAGCCTTGCCCTGTTGCCTTACAGCATCCAATGCAGTTGTTGTGCTTGTAGCCAAGCCCATACATTGCGGGCAGTTTTATTCCTGCGCTTTCGATGATTGATAGGCAATCGCTATGCTCTAAACCTCGATCAATCAGCGGCGAAACAGCGTTGATATTGTTGGCATCTAAAAACGAATCAAATCGTTCTTGTTCTTCTGCGCAATATCCAAAAACGTGCTTATCAGTTGGTAGTTCAAATTTACGGCGCACTTCCTTTTTAAGCTCCAGAGTGCATGGCGCTCCGCCAATTCCGCTTATGTACTGGCGCTTTTTAAAAACCTCGTAGATAGACCCGTCAAACTTCTCGTTAATAAGGTTCACGATTGGAACCCCAAACCATTTTTCACAGTCAGCCGCAAAACGGTCATTGTCTGGGTGTTCTTCTTTAACGATGCAGCGAGCAACTATCAACGGCTGCCCCCCCCGTTTTCAAGGATGGCGAGCTTTGTTGCTACGGCACTGGCGGCTCCGCATGAAAACCAGCAAACGATTCGATTATCAGCAGTCATTCCGCCCCCTAAAATTAACAATCAACCATCACTCTGCGGACGGCGCGAGCCCGAAACTCGTTGGTCTTGTGGCCGTAGTGCTGGCCTCCATCACCAAAATCCTGACAAAACGCGGTGTCGGCTGAGTACTGCGTGCTGGACCAATACCAGCCATCAACAAACAGCTCTGGCACGTTTACCCATGCCAAGCGAAGCTCGCGGCGGGATGGCAGGTAAAAGTCGCTACGGCCATCAATCACCAGTGCTGCAGCCCATTGCGCGGCGGGGTGTTTGATTTCTGATTCATTCAGTGCGGTTGTATTGGCTAGGCCATCAAAAGAACTATTGGCGCCTGATTCATCTTTGCCGTAGCCGCCCCATTTGATTTCCTCGACGTAAGCCTCTGGTGCCGTTGGGATGATTAGGTGGCAGTCGCTTTGCCCGTTTTCTCCGCGCATCAGACCTGCATAAACACCGCCTTCTTCATGCCAAAATTCGCCGATTTTTGGCGGTTTCACTGCCGTTTGTTTTGCGGTTTCGATGGCTTTTTCAGCTAATGCGACTGCTTGCACAAACCGCTCTTCTACTCCGTTGATAACAATTGATAGGCTTTCGATATTCATGTGGATCTCCAAAAAATTTAGCGACGGCACCTAAAGCGGGGCGCGGGGTTAAATGGTTAAATTACTGAATAACTAATAATCTGCGGACGGCGCGAGCCCGAAACTCGAGGCTCTTGCGGTAGCCGCCCTGGCCTCCATCAGCAAAACCCTGACAAAACGCGCTGTAGGCTGAGTACTGCGTGCTGGACCAATACCAAGCTGGGTTAAACGCTTGCTCGCCATCATCTTGAAATTGCTCGATGCTGGTTTGTGCTGGTGATTGCTCGGTGTATGGGTAGCCAACGGGCACGCTGGATGCGTTGTCTCCATCGCGGAATGAGCAATAGTTTTCGGTGCTGGTGGGCTTTAAATTGCGATAGCAGACTTCTAGTTCATCGCGGCTAGGTAAGTACCAATCATCATGGTCGCCAATGCGCAGGTTACGAATCGTGGCGGCTAGTAAGCTGCCTGCATCGGCCAATGCAATGGTGTTGGCCAGGCCGTCGTAACAACTGTTAGTGCCTGGGATTGATACCCCGTATTCCCCCCATGCCCCTTTGCTTTCGCCGTCTGCCTTTGGTGATACAACAATGGCGTATTCATCGCCGTTAAACGTGATTAATCCGGCAAAGAAGCCAGAGCCAAGCGCTGCCCCGATGGTGGGGAGTTCATTACGTTTGATGGTGTTCATAAACTGCTTCCTTTTTTACGGTTAACGTCACGAAAACGTTGTTTTAGTTGGGCCTGTAATGCGGCAAAGCTCTCGGGGTATTTCTCTTTTAGCCAATCGGCAAAATCTTTCACCCCGCTGGGGGTTAAGAGTTTGTCGATGTAGGCTGGTAGTTCTTTTTCTTGTGGGTGGTTCATTGGGGCCTTGTTTTAACTTCGTACAACCCACACAGATGGCGGCTATCCGGCGTATGTCCTAAGCGACCCATTCGATTAGAAACGGCAGCCGCCATGTGTGTGGATTGCCGCTTTCGGCGGCAAGTTGTGGAGGTTAAGACGCTGATAATTTGCTGCGTAATTCGTAGCCCATAAGCGGCCAGATTTTTGATACGGCATTTTGTCGGGCGATTTTTCGACCGAGTTCTGCGTTGAAATTCTCAGGGCTGGCGCATGCAGATTCGCCGGTTACGGTGAAGCCATTGCGCAGGGTAAGAACACAGAAGGTAAGTAGGTCTAGGCGTGGCATAACTTGAAGCTCACCATTCGCTGTATCTACGTCTTTGCCGGTGGTCCATAGCTGGCCTGCGTTAAGGGCGCCATCAAGCCCATTAGCCGCGGTGAAGTAAGCTTCCATTCCAATATTTGCCTCAACATCATCTGGAGTGATGCGTGGTGCAGTTAAGCCTTTTTGCTGAATCTCTTGCTCGATGCTTTGGTCATTCATTTTTTTAAATCCTTTGGTTAATTTGCATTTGATTTACTGCTCTTGGTGCTACCGCAAACGCTCTGTCGGCGCTGATTTTGTTTGTGATCGTGGTATCTGTTTCTTGCCCTGCATCTCCGGCCATTCGGTTTCGGGGAAATCGATTTCTGGTGCGTTGTTCCAGTTGCTGACTTTGGCGAATCCCCAGATCAGGCCGATGTAAATGACCACGATCACAGCGATCTGTATGTAAATCGGCATGATTAGTCCTCATTTGTGGTTGTTTGCTGTATTGGGACTTGCTTCTGTGCTTGCCTAAGCTGTTCATAGTCCGATACGGCAGAGACAGTTATAAGAGCAAGTGTTGCTAGGGTTGGAATATCGCCGGCCTTATAACCAGCATCGGCAAAGGCCGATGATGTTTTATGTGAACGCTTGCCTGGTATTGGCAGACGGTTCGTTTCGGCGAACCGGATATGCTCTGGGCTGCCGTACAGAAAATAGATAAATTTGTAAGTCGGGTGGCCGTTTACATCACAAAACTGCTGACGGATGCGCCAGATTGTTTTGTCGGTAAGAGACAGATGGCTCAATGCGCTGTTTATAGAATGTTCTGATAGCCCGTTAGGGTGCTCGCTGCATTCGGTTAGCTGTTTGCATGAAAGCCCTGGATTCTTTCTCACCAGCTCCAGAACATAGTCGCGCGTTGGTGTTTTGTGGATTGCTTTAGGCATGTTCTACCTCGCAAACCTCAAGCACGTGTAACACGATCGCTCTGCAAATTTTCTCAAAATCTGCCTCGTGATACAGGTTTGCCGCCTTTACTTTGACCGGCTCAAACCCAAGCGACTGGAGAAACGCGCCTGAAACCGTAAAGCCAAGCCGTTCGCTAATTGCTCCGAGCGTTAGCGTTGGCGGGGTTTGTGGTTTGGCTGCTTGAAGCTCAATAACAGCAGGAGGAACAGGGCGAGCCGTTAGCACTGGTATTGGCTGCGCTATTGCCTGCTCTGCTGGTGCGACTGTTACCGGCTTTTCTGCTTCGATCTTGGCAAGTTCTTCCTTGCGGATGCGCTCGCGCTCTTCTGCCTCAATACGGGCTAATTCTTCCTTGTGAACACGATCAAATTCTTCCGCCATCTTTTGGCGCTGCGCCTCAAGTTTGTCCGCTTCCGCCTTCTTGTGCTGCTCAATGCGGCTGCTGATCGTTAGCGTGAAGTCTTCCATCGGCTTGGCTGAGAGCTGCTGCAAGTCTGGAAACAAAGCGCTGTAACCGGTTGCGTTCTCTTTGCACCAGGATAACTTTGCGCGAATATCCTTAGCCTTTGCGTCCGCTTCGATTTTGCTTTGAGCTAACAGCGTGTCCAGAGCATTGTCGATGCTGGCGATTGATTTAAGGCCTTTGATGGCCCCGCCAAAGTCCGGCAAGTCCATTACAAAGCGAATACCGACAATCTCCGCTTGAAGCTCGGCAACATGACCAAGAAACAACCATTTTGCTTCTTCCACCTTCTCAATCCGAATCGCGTCCTTGCGGTTCTTAACCAGCTTTTCGAGCGTTAAACGTTTTTGTCGGGCTTCTTCTTTGATCGCGTCGATTGTTCTAAACAACTCGTCGATGCTGGCCGTTTGTGAAAGCGCGTGTTGCTTGGCTGCTTCCAGCCTGTCCTCTACCTCTTTGCACCATTTCGTCGTTTTATCGGCGTCGGCAAAATCTTCATCACTGGCCAGTTCGGTCTTAATCCCCTTGAAGATCGTCAAAGCGTGTTCTTTGAACTCTGCCAGGTTAGAAGCGGTTACGCCTCCAGATAACTCAATCCGCAAGGCTGGCAATGCTTCTGGAGCGCTGCCGGTTGCTTCTGGCTTGATCTCTTTCGGATGGAACTCGGCCATGTCTTTTTCAAACTGAGCCCAGCCAGCAATGATCTGCTCTTGCAAGCTGCCGTCTGGTTCATAGAAGAAGTGTTTTTCTTCGACCAGTTCATCACCTGCCCACTTCGAGGCCATGAACAGAACTTTCTCGGCACCAGAAACTAAAAGCTGCTGCTCCATCTGAATGCGGTAATAAATTGGCAACTCAGAAGCCGCGCTGCATTTGCGGATTTCTTCGTTAATCATCTTGTGCTCGAAAACGATTGTCTCCAGCATATTCAAACCGTCAAACGATGCGGCCAGATTCCCGAATGATCCAACTACTGGGTACAGCTCTTCGCCAATAATGCCCTCGGCAATCGTGCGGGCCAGGGCTTCAAAACGATGACCATCATCAAAACGGCGCTGTGTTGCGGCGTCTACTTCTGGAACAACACCGGTGGCGCGCTCTTTCATTAGCTGGCCACGTGTTTTGTATGGACTTACGCCCATCATTGCCGGCGCGTCAGATGCGTTGTAGTGGTTGGCTCTGAATGCGTGCCATTCCGGTGTGCCTTGGGTTAGGTTATGCGTTTCCATTAGCGATTCTCCCCGAATTCTTCACCAGAGTTTTCCGGTGGCAGTTCATTGGTTGGCTCTGGTTCTGGCTCGATGGCTTCAAGCTGTTTGATCCTGCGCTTTTGCTCTTCGCTCAGCGTGTACTTGGTTGAAACCTTGTTGATGATTCCTTGAGCCGTGTTTGTCTTGGCATTAACTGCGGCCTGCCAAGTTGGCAAAATTTCGTCCAGCTTCTCATCGGTGTAGGCTGGCAGTTTTTCCGGTTCGGATGCCTCTTGCTTTGGCGGCGTAACGTCAATCTCTGTCGCGTCCATCTGTTCCTCTGCGACTGGCATACCGCGCAAAACATCGGGGAATACGTCACGCAAGGCCCAAGAGCGAGCGCGCATCTGCATCATTCGCTTGGGGTATTGCGACCATGGGCCAGACTTGCCTTTTAATCCGGCGCGCTGCGCATCTTCCATGGTGAAAGTGCGGGATTGCTCCGGCTCTCCTTTGCGTTTTACTTTGCAGATTGCGGCGTTGTCGGTTACCTCTTCAACAATGTATTCGCAAGCGGGAGAGCCCTTACACAGAGCAATTACTGCATCACCCCATAACGAGGGGCGTCCGTTGATAATGGCGATGTTCTGCATGGCCTGCATTGGCTGCAAACCCAATTCCATGCCCCACTGAATAGCGACCAGAATGTTTCCAGCCTTACCTTGAAAGTCCTTTGGAACAATCTCAGCCTTGGAAAGCATCTCTGCAAACCGGATGGCTTCATCCAGGCTTTTCGGTGACAGTGACATTGACTTGCTTGGATTCGCGCTTAGTTCGTTCATTTCCTACCCCTTATTTTTATCAATGCCGCCGAAAGAGCGGGCTAACGCTGTTACTGCTCAGCGCTTCGGTTTCGTTGTCGTTCATTTCCAGCTTGATCAGTTCAAGGTCGTAGCCGTAGATGATGTTTTGTTGGCGGTCGATTTCTTTATTCAGGAAAAACAGATCAAGCGAGCCCATGCGCCCGCCGTGCTGCCGCTTGCGTTCTTCCATGCAGGCCAGTTGGCGCTTGGCCATTAACAGCCGCCACTTGATCACCATGCGTTTAATGAATTTCATGTGGTTTCACCAAATTGAGGACGAAAAAAAGAGCGTCTGAAACGCTCATGTCTGGGTTGTCGCGCCATACTCTGGCAACGTGTTGTCGTAGGTTTTCAGGCATTTTGTTCACCTTTGGCTTTGGCGATTGCTGCGCGGGCGGCGTCACGGATGGCGCTGCGAGGGCATGTAATGTCCATAGCTGCGCCTTCGATGTGGATCAGCGCCTCTAGCAAATCAGGGGCGGCGTCAACTAGCCTATCTTTCGCTTCGACACATGGCTTACACACCCCGCGCCATTCACCGTCAATGCTATGAACATCACCAGTCCCATCGCAGTAAGGACAACTTAAGTTTTTAGCGCTCATATTCCAGCCCCCATGCTCGTGTTTTTCTCTCTGAGAATGTCCACGTTAATTTTCATCATTAACGTATTGGCCCCGTCAAAGCTGTTGGTGTGCTTTTCTATGGCGGCACCAGTTCTGCGCAATCGACCTTCTGCGCGCTTCTTGGAAACCTCATCCCCGCAAGGAACCTCAATAAAAATCCTAACAGCCTCACGGTAGCGTTCAACCAGTAATGTCGTGCGTTTTTCGTAGGCTTCTGCTGCGGAGATTTTCACCTGTTCTTTTTTATCCTTAGCCATACATCCTCCTAATAGGTTGTGGGTCGCCACTCGCAAGGCAATCACTTAAAGGAAAGGGCTATTTTTTAGGTCGCCCAGCCGACCCGTGACAACCCACAAAGAGAACCGCTATCCGGCGTGGCATTCTTAAGTGGCCCATCCATTTAAGAAAACGGTAACGGCTCTCTGTGTGGGTGCTGGTTTACTTGAACCAGCAAAGCAATGCTTGTGAGCGCCCCGCATCGGGTTATCTACGACCATCTCTAGGCCTCGGCTCTTACGTGTTTTTTCTTTGGGCTCCGTACCGCCCGCATACATTAGCCTTCATGAAGCATTACTAAGGAACTAGACTAGGCGTTAACCTAATCCTGTGGAGTTACCCACACAACTGAGCACTGCCCTTGCAAGGTCTTCCGGTTTCGCTGTTAGCTGGCTCGGTTTAGTCCAAACAATGCTCATGTGTGTAGGCGCTCGTCTTTCCGAGCTGTCTTTTAAAACAGCAGCGGCCTAACACGACCACATTTCTCACGTGCTTAATTCAGGTACTCGCCGGGTTAGGTGCCTTTCCCTGGGGATTAAGCCGCTTCTGTTTTGGGGCTCGTTGGAACCCCTGCCGGTTACAGCGTCCGGCGCAGGCTGTTTCACCTGCTGCGTTGTCTTCTTGTGCTTCAAATTTATGTTGAAGGTTTGCGCCCGATCACTGGCTTAACTCCTTGCACTCGTCCGGCTTGCGAGTCTTGCCGGAGTCAAAGCGGGCGCGGCGGTGTTTTGCTGCGATGAGTTGGATATTACAACCATAAATTGTACTTAGCAAGTAAAAGTTGTAGTTAAAGTTAAAAAATTACAACTCGAAAGTTGTAGGCGCTGGAGCTGGTCGCAAAAAAACCCGCCGAAGCGGGTTTGGTTTGTTGCTCTGCTGTTTAATGGCAGTGATAAGTTCCTCGTTTGTGATCCATATGGCACCCTTCTTTATTTGTGCCACCAGAGTGGGCGAAAGCTAAACCGGCGCAAAGCGAAGACACCACGGCCAAAACGATTGCAATTTTCTTCATGAGTAACATCCTTAAAGGTTGAGCAACCGCTTGCTCGCCCATGGTCTTTGCCGATGGTTATTGGCGCGATTTCCTGTTGGCGATAACAGGAAACAAAAAACTCTCAGTTATCAAATCAGTTTGTAGCATTCGGCGTATTATTTCTGATCGTTGGCCATCGTCCTCAATAGCCATAAGCGCATATGCTTCCACATATCTCTCATAATCTTTCCTACAAATGCCCGCCAGATTAAGGGCGATTGTTTTTGCGTCTGACACATAATCGTCAGCTATTGGGGCTTTGTCCTTAGCGCACTGCTTTACGATAAACCGTGCTTTTTTCATTTCATCGCCAAGCGGCCCATTTCGACGGATGATCAGCTTTTCTCGGTGGGCTTTGACCGCGCTATCAATGATCTTGTCTGCCTTTTCTTGCTGCTCTTTTAATTCGGACTTGCCGCCATCCGAACTTAGAGCGCCAGAAGAGCTATACAAGCTGTATAAGCGACTTGAAGTTATTGAGCACAATGTTTGAACTGTTTTTATGACCCCCTCGATTGGGGCTGTTCCCTCGTCTGAAGTGATTGAGTAACGGTCGGCGCAATCGCCAACGTCTTTCAATACTTTTGCGCTATCTTCTGCTAACTTTATCTGCCGCGCCTGTTCTTGATCGGCAGCTTGTGACTTGTTCTCTTGTGGAGTTGCGCAAGCAGAAATAAAACAAGGAATGAGAAAGAGTAATTTATTCATTGGTTTCCTTGTTTACCGGTTTTCAATGTTAAAAAGTCGTCTATTTGCCTTTTCAATTTCTGATTGAATGTTGTCAATCTTTTCTGAAATTTCCTTATTGCCTTCTCGTATTTCATACTCCACCTGCTCTATCTCGTATGAATTATTCCCTGATTCGTAAATCAGTGATAGCTTGTGATTTATCCACAAAAAACCACAAATAACAGCATAGGTACGCCAGTTTTTAGATAGGTGATCTTTTGCTAAATTGAAATAACGCCTCATAACTTCCTCGCATTCCAAGCTAAAATCACCCGCCCCAAAACCTGAAACATACCGATCTTTGAGCTTTCAATCACGTAAGGCTCGTACTTCTTGTTGTCCGAAATCATTAGCAGATCGCCGTTAGGCCTGCGCTGGATGCGCTTAATGTACAGCTCGCCATCGAGGGCCAGCACATAAACCGCATCGAGCTTTGTTTCTAATACGCCACGATCAACCAGCAGCAGATCGCCATCGTTAAATGTGCCTTCCATGCTGTCGCCGTAACCGGTAATCAATGCCAGGTTATCAGGTGAGCTAAAAGAGGCATGACGGCGCAATGATGGAAGGTGGGCCGTTATGTTGGCTATTACATCGTCTTGAGCTGGCTGAAGGCATCCGATACCCATTGAACCGCAAGTGTCCAGCATTGGGATGCTGATTAGATCAAGATCGCGGCGGTCTGTGATAGTGCGGCGGGCCTCTGCTGCCCTGTCCACCATATACTCATTCCGTGCATCGGAAACTATAGCGCTTGCTGATATATCCGATTGTTTTGGTCTGTCTGAGCCATTAATCAGATAGTCAACTGTAACCCCAAGCACAGCGGCAAGCTTATTTAGTCGCGCCGCTTTTGGGCCGCCAACTGACTCCCATTTTTGTACTGCCTGCGGGGTAACACCAAGCAGACGCCCAACCTCGGACTGATTCAGCCCTTTGGCTTCCCTGGATTTAATGATTCGTTCGCGCATATCACTCATGGTTGTAACTCTACTTTTTAAAATCTTGTATGGCACTGCAAGATTCAGTTGTAATTAATTGCTAAAAGTTGTAATCTCTGGTTGTAAAAACAACTTTTGGCACTCCTATGACTGCAATGACTCCAATCCAAAAAGCTGTTGCGCTGGTCGGGTCTCAATCCGAAATGGCGCGCAAGCTAGAAAAAACACCGCAAGCGGTTCAAAAGTGGTGCGCAAAAAATCACGTTCCAGCTAAGCAAGTGATCGCCATTGAAACGCTTGTTAAAGGCAAGGTGACGCGCCACCAACTACGACCAGATTTGTATCCGCTATGACCACATCATCCAATCCTCAAAGTGAAAAGGCACGGGCCGTACATTCCGCTCTGTTGCGGCGTGTTTCCGAACTGAAACAGACTGCAATTGCTGACGCGATGGGAGTGTCTGAGTCAACCGTAAGCCGAACGATTAACGACGACCTGGAGAAGATCGCTCGCCTTCTGGTGGCTATCGGCATGGTGCCTGCGCGTGATGATGCTCTGGTGGTTGACCCTGATGAGATACGGGCATTCAAAACGCTGGCGTTCAAATACATGGCTCAGCAGCAAAAGGCGGAGGGTGTTTGATGAATTATTACGAGCGCCACCTGGGTGACTACGCAAAAGATACCGCACACCTAACGATGATCGAGCACGGTGCATATTCTTTGCTGCTTGATCGCTATTACTCGACGGAACAAGGCATTCCAAACGATCAGGCGCATCGTGTGGCCCGCGCTCGTACTCGTGAAGAGAAACAGGCTGTAGATTCTGTCCTTGGTGAGTTCTTTGTACTTGTAGATGGTATTTGGATTAACCGCCGTTGTGATGAAGAGATAACCAAAGCACAAACCAAAATCAAAGCGGCACAGGAAAACGGCAAGCGCGGCGGACGTCCTAAATCAAACCCAACACAAACCAAAAATAAACCCAGTGGGTTTTCGGTGGTTTCTGAAAATGAAACCCAAGAAAAAGCTCACCAGACACCAGACACCAGACACCAGTTAGATAAAACAAACGACGATAGAAACTCAATCAGTGTTAGCAACGTCGTCGTCGAAAACCCAACACAAACAAATAACCCTATCCAATCCCGTGCTAACGAGCTGGCAATCATGCTGCGAAAGCGCGGAGCTTCGCTGCAATCCAGTGACCCGAACATTCTCGAATGGGCAACCAGTGGCGTTACCGACGCCCAAGCGTTAACGGCCCTTGAGACTGCGAAACAAAACCGAGCAGCGAAGAGCAGCACCCAGCCGATCACGGCGTCTTACCTGAACGCAATTATTTTGAGCGCTGAATCTCCGATCAAGCCAAGCGAGAAATTCAGCCCGCACTCCGTTCCCCCTGCTTCTGCGCATACCGCCGACGCGGAGAAGTACAACCCAGCGCCAAAGGATTTAACACCGGCCCAGCGCAAGGAGTTCATGCATGGAATTATCTAACCTCGCCGCATTTGGCTTGCAGGTTGTGACCGGTCGATGCGACACCCACGGCGAATATAAAACCGCTGGACGTGAGTTTGAATCCACAAAATGCCCGCATTGTTTCCAGACCCGCATCGAGCGTGAAGCCAGAGAGCAGCACGATCTAGAGCGAGCCGCACACCTGCTGAAAATCTCGAATATCCCTGATCGCTACAAGCTTGCATCGTTCAAATCCTACCAGTGCAAGATTCAAAAACAGCAGTCAGCCGTTGACGCCCTGGTTGAGTGGATTCGAGAAATTAAAACCACGCCAAAAAACTTGGTGATGACCGGTGGGATTGGTACAGGGAAAACTCACCTAGTCTGCGCGGCAATGCGCAACCTGATGCACTCAGGCGTTTCTTGCCGGTACGAAACCACGGCGAGCCTGTTGGCTGAAATCAAAAAAGCCTACGGCGATAAGGAAAAATCCGAAGCCGGCCAGATCGCGGAATACACCGACCGCTATCAAGTTTTGGTGATTGATGAGGCCGACATTAGCCGCATGACTGACAACGACTTGGGGCTGCTGTTTGCGGTGATCAATGGCCGTTACAACAACATGAGAGCGATTGCTTTGATCAGCAATCAGACAGCGACACAGATGCCGAAATGGTTGGGAGAGCGGTCAGCAAGTCGCATCTCTGAGAACGCTACTATCGTGGCTTGTGATTGGGCAGATTACCGGGCAAAGGCAGCAGCATGACACCAAACCAGCACCAACTCGAATGCGAAGCCCGTTACATCATGAAAATGTCAAAAGATCGCCGGACAGCTCAATACGAACGGATTTTGAAGGCGCGGGGCCGTGAGGCATTGGCGGCACTGATCGCAGAGGTTAACCGCCAGCATGGGGAGCGGAAATGAGCAAATCAGCAGAGCATTACGAGCAATGCGCGCTTTTCCAATGGGCAAGGCTGGAGCAAAAAAACAGGCCAGATTTGGCACTTTTGTTTGCCATTCCAAACGGCGGACAACGTAACCCAATCGTTGGGGCAAAGCTAAAGGCTGAAGGCGTTAAAGCTGGAATACCCGACCTTTGCCTTCCTGTTTCCCGCCATGGATTCCACGCGCTTTACATCGAGCTTAAAACCACAACCGGACGGATGCAGAAAAACCAAATCGAGTGGCAGCAGGCGCTTAACGAGGCTGGAAATTTGGCCGTTACCTGCTACGGCTGGATCCATGCAAAAGATTCCATCATCGAATACCTGAAAGGCGAAAAAGCGTGAGAGGACTTAAATCGACGTTGTTCTGTTTGCAGGTTCGCAAGGCGCTGGAAAAAGCCGCGAAGGTTGGAGAGCCCGATTCTAAAGATCGGGTTCTTGCTATTGAGCGAGCTACTGAGCTTGCAAAGGCATTTCACCCAGAGTTGTTTCGTAAAGACGCATAGGGGGGTTTATGAGGCTATTGGTTCGCGTTAATGAAAGCGGTTTCCGAGTTGGTGAAGACCACCACAACGCAAAGCTGACCGATTGCGAGGTTGAGCTTATGCGAAGTCTTCATGAGGACGGGATGGCCTACAAAACACTGGGCGAAAAGTTTGGTATCTCTCGCCATGCTGCTGGCCGAATCTGCCGGTATGAGCGACGAGGGCAAACTGTGGCGCGAATCAAAGAGGTGCACGTTGTTGATGTAACTATCGAGAGAATGAACGGATGAAAATACCACTGATTACCGAGAAAAAACCACGGGCTGACTGGGAGGCCATCGAGCGGGATTACCGTGCTGGCTTCTTGTCGATAAAGGAAATGGCGCGAGTTTATGGCCTGAGTGATGCGGGCATTCACAAGCGAGCGAAGAAGGAAGGTTGGACGCGCGACCTGTCCGTGAAAGTTCAAAACAAGGTTCGTGATGCTCTTGTTCGGCAAGAAATGGTTAGCGCTGGTTTGCATCCTTACGACCCGCAAACCGAAAACCAAATTGTCGATAATGCCGCCGCCCAGGTTGTCGCCGTTGTTCGTGGCCATCGTGCCAGCCTTCAGCGGTTAACGGCGGTTGCTGAGTCTCTGCTGAGTGAGTTAAACGACCAGACTATTAACCGTGAGGCTTATGCCGAGCTTGGTGAGCTTCTGCGCTCTGATGACCCGAATATGCAGGACCGGCGCAATGACCTCTACAACAAAATAATCTCGGGTAACAATCGAATCGACGGGGTTAAAAAGCTGAGCGATACGCTTAAAAACATCATCCAGCTTGAGCGGCAGGCCTTCAACATTAGCGATGTGGAAGAAGACCCGAATAAAAACGATTCGCCACTGGCCGATCGCATGAATGCAGCACGAGAACGGGCGCGCTCGAATGGTTGATCTTGACCAGCAGCTTATCGAGGACATTGCTTCATTCACCCATGACCCGCTCGGGTTTGTGTTGTATGCGTTTGATTGGGGCAATGGCGAGCTTGCCGCCTTCCCTACCGGCCCTGATAAGTGGCATCGTGACGTTCTTCAGGAGATAGGGCAAAAACTCCGTGCTGGGGTTATTTCTGGCCTATCTGAAGCCATCCAGATCGCAACGGCTTCCGGCCATGGTATTGGTAAATCTGCCCTTGTGTCCTGGCTGATCGAATGGGCCATGCACACCTTTGAGGATTGCAAAGGGGTTGTTACTGCCAACACTGAAAACCAGTTGAGAACTAAGACGTGGCCAGAGCTCGCAAAGTGGCATCGGCTGGTGATTACGGGTGACAAGTGGTTTAAATGCACGGCAACGGCGCTCTATTCAACCGACCCGCAGCATGAGAAGACTTGGCGCATTGACGCGATTCCATGGTCAGAGCACAACACTGAAGCTTTTGCCGGTCTTCACAACCAGGGCAAGCGCATCATTGTGCTGTTCGATGAGGCTTCAAAAATCGCGGATAAGGTTTGGGATGTTACAGAGGGCGCTTTGACCGATGATAAGACAGAGATTCTATGGTTGGCCTTTGGTAATCCTACGCAAGCATCTGGCCGCTTCCGTGAATGCTTCCGCAAATATCGCCATCGTTGGAGCGGGCGCCAGATTGATAGCCGAACGGTGGCCATCACCAACAAAGCCCAGCTAAACAAGTGGGTTGAGGATTACGGCGAGGATAGCGATTTCGTAAAAGTTCGTGTTCGCGGCATGTTTCCAAGCACGTCCACAAAACAATTCATCAGCTCGGTAGATGCTGATGCTGCACTTGGTCGTGGATTGCGGTCTGAACAGTTCACGTTTGCGCCTAAGATCATTACCTGCGACCCAGCTTGGGAAGGTGACGACGAGCTTGTGATTGCTATGCGGCAAGGCCTGCATTTTCAAATACTCCGCACTATCCAGAAAAACGACAATGATTTGCAGGTGGCCAGCTTGATTGCAAACCTTGAGGATGAGCATCGAGCGGATGCGGTGTTTATTGACGCCGGTTATGGCACTGGGATTGTTAGCGCTGGCCGGACAATGGGCCGCGATTGGCAATTGATCTGGTTCTCTGGCGCCTCAATGGATGCTGGTTGCCTGAACAAACGCGCTGAAATGTGGAAGCTGGCCCGCGATTGGCTTAAAGAAGGCGGCTCTATCCCTAAAGATGATCTGGTTTTGTATAACGACCTGATTGGACCAGAAACCATATTCAGGGCGGACGGCAAGATTCAGCTTGAGAGCAAGAAGGATATGAAAGCGCGCGGCTTGCCTTCTCCTGGGCGTGGCGATGCGCTGGCCTTGTCGTTTGCTCATCCCGTCGTTAAGCGTGTTCAGCGCGACCAGTTCACCAAGAATAAATCCCGAGAGTACGACCCTTACCAGCAACGATAACCATGTGCACGTAATCAACGGAGCCAGCCATACAGTCGCCTAAGTAAACAAGGGGGCCGTATGGCGAAGATCGTTGAAGGCACAATGTCGGATAAGTGGCACCAGCTTTCAGAGCTTATCAGTGAGAACTGGCAAGAGCTTGTCAGCCTTAAACACATCATGCAATTAAACCCGCAGATTGACCGCTACAAAGCGCTTGAGGATGCGGGGTTGCTTCTCGTTCTGTTCGCCTACGACTCCGCAAATAACATCATTGGCTATTCGGCCAACATCATCAGCAATCACATTCATTTTTCTGGCCTTGTCACCTGCTCGAATGACGTCCTGTTTTTAACCAAAGCGCACCGGAAAGGTCGCGCTGGGATGCAGTTAATCCTAGAGACAGAGAAAAAAGCGGCAGAGCGTGGGGCCAAGTTGATGCTGTGGCACGCGAAACCAGAAACCGACCTTGCCAATTTGCTGCCTCGAGTTGGCTATTCGGCTGAAGAGGTTTTGCTTAGAAAGGAGTTGTTCTGATGGGGTTCGACCCGCTAACACTAATGACGGTTGGCTCTCTTGCTGGTTCTTTGTTTCAAGGCAACCAGCAAAAACAGAAACAAGAAGGCGCTCAAGGCCGCGCAGAGCGAGAAGCAAAGAAAACAGCCGACCTAACTGATCAAGCAAACAATAAAGCCAATGCCAAGAAGCCAAACCTTGCGGGGCTTTATCAAGATAACGCGATGGCTGGCAAGGCTGGCATTGCCGGAACAATGCTGACCAGCCCGACGGGCGTAGATCGTTCCTCGTTGACGCTCGGCAAAACCACATTGTTGGGGGGCTAATGTCCGACTCTGACTATTCTCTCTATTTGCGCCGTCTCGCATCACTTGAAAGCGAACGATCAAGCTGGATTGCCCACTATCAGGAAATTTCTGATCACCTGCTGCCGCGCTCTGGCCGGTTCTTTTCGCAAGATCGGAACAATGGCGCTCGGCGTCACAACAACATTTACGATTCAACCGGCACAAGGTCGCTTCGGGTTCTTGGCGCTGGCCTTATGGGTGGCGCTACTTCTCCCGCTCGGCCATGGTTCCGCATGGGAACTGCCGACAAAGAGCTGATGAAGTCGGAGCCGGTAAAGATTTGGCTAGCCGATGTTACCAAGCTTATGTTTGGCGTATTCCAGAAGTCGAATACCTATCGCACCTTGCACCATATGTATGAGGAGCAAGGCGCGTTTGGTACTGCCGCCACAATTGTTGTTGATGATTTTGATCGTGTTATTCATCACTACGGCCTTACCGCTGGGGAATACTGCATTGCCCAGGATTGGCGCGGGGAAATTTGCACGATCTACCGTGAGTTTCAAAAGACAGTTGGCGAGATCGTCAAAGAGTTCGGCAAAGAAAATTGCAGTATGCACGTGCGCGACCACTACGATCGCGGCAACCTCGACGTCTGGGTGACGATCATCCACGCAATTGAGCCCAGAGCGGATAGAGATATACGCAAGCGCGACTCGAAAAACATGCCGTTCAAGTCGGTTTATTTCGAGAAGCATGAGCAAGCCAAAAGCGGCAAAGTGCTGCGCGAAGGCGGATATAAACAATTCCCCGCGCTAGTTCCTCGCTGGGCTACAGCTGGCGGTGACATTTACGGCAATGGCCCAGGCATGGAAGCTCTGGGCGATATTAAGCAGCTTCAGCACGAGCAACTACGCAAGGCTCAAGGCATTGACTACATGACCAAGCCGCCGCTGCAAGTTCCTATCTCAATGAAAAACAGTTCTGTTGAAACGCTGCCCGGGGGGATTTCCTTTGTTGACACAGCAAGCCCGACCGGTGGCATCCGTACCGCTTTCGAGGTCAATCTAAACCTACGTGATTTGGGTGAGGATATTCGAGACGTGCGGGAGCGCATTCGAGATGCGTTCTATGTCGATATGTTCCTGATGCTTTCCAATGACCAACGATCTGGAACGACCGCTTATGAGGTCGCAGAGCGGCATGAAGAAAAACTGCTGATGCTTGGGCCTACGGTCGAGCGTTTGCATAACGAGCTACTAGACCCTCTGGTAAACATGACCTTTGATCGTCTTTTGGAGTCTGGCGCTTTGCCGCCTCCACCTCCAGAGTTGAGCAATCAAGAAATCAACATCGAGTACATATCAATGCTGGCCCAGGCACAGCGAGCCGTTGCCACAAACGGCGTAGACCGCTTTGTTGTCAGCCTTGGCAATGTCGCATCGTTCAAGCCTGGGGTTCTGGACAAGTTCGATGAAGACCGCTGGGCCGAAGAGTACAGCGATATGTTGGGCGTTGACCCGTCTTTCATCGTTCCAGATGCGAAGGTGGCAATTATTCGCCAGCAGAGAGCCCAGCAAGAGCAAGCGGCACAGCAGGCAGCAATGGTTAATCAAGGCGCTGATACGGCGCAAAAGTTGGGTTCCGTCGATACCGGAGGCCAAAACGCCGCCGCCGACATTATGCAAATGTTTAGCCAATAAGGGGCGTAGAAAATGGGAAGAATTGTTAATGGTTTAGGGTTTACGGTAAACGAAAACACCGGGGAGGTAGAAGGTATTTTAGGGCTTGGTGGATCTGTAGCAATTATCAAGAAATTAAACGTATCCGCAAACAGTGGTCTAATTTTATTTGGCGACTCGATGATGGGTAACGTCAATACTAACGCTGTTCCGAGTGGCGTTACTTACGACAATGGCACTGGCGTTTTAACTTTCACGCTGAGTAACCACGGCCATTATACCGGCATGGATTGCCGTCTTGCCGTAACTGGTGACCCGCGATGGGAAACGCGCAATGTCCCATTGCAGCGAGTTGATGCTAATACCTTTACGCTTCAGGCTCCGGCAGGGTTGGGATCTGCGCCAGCAGCGGCTAGCACGCGTGCTTATTTCTTGGTGCAGCACAACGAGGCAAGCCCTTTCACTTGGCTAAATGCAGACCGCCCTAAATTGCTTAATTACGGAGTGAACGGCGAAACTGTTGCACAGATTTATGCGCGTTTACCTGTAATTCTTACGCTACCTGAAACAGTTGTTTGGATGAGGGCAGGTACAAATAACGCCGCAAATGATGAGTCTGGTGCCGTTGCTGATTTAGTAATGATTGAGGACATGATTAAGCGGCTGGTAATAGCTCAGAAAACAGTCATTATTTCAACAATTCCACCGGTTGGAACGACGGCGGTAGGTGGTCGCTATTGCTTGGCATTGAATCGCGGAATTCGCGATCTAGCGGCAACGTATGGCGCATACCTGATAGACGAATACGACATTGTTGTTGACCCAACTAGCGCAGTCGGTAACGCACGATCAGGATATTTACAGGCAGACAACACACATTTCACGTCAAAAGCTTCTTTGGCGATTGCGGCAGTTTTACAACCAATTGTAACAGCTATCTACGTGGCCAAATTCTCAGGGCCAACATCAGCGCTTGACGGGTATCACGCCACAAATAACCCAAGCTCTAAAAACGTATTTGACAATCCCACTCTGCAAACGGCCAGCGGAGGCACAAATGGGAGTGGTGCCGCGATTACTGGCACTATTGCAGGATCTATTACGTGTTACGCTGCTGGTGCTGGATTTAGCGCCGTAGCTAGTGTAGTAACGGCGGGAAGTGGGGTTGGTAATGCGCAACGCATGGTTGCCTCTCCTGTTAATGATGGTGACACAATGCAAATCACCACGCGCGCAAGCGAGTCCGCAACGGCGGGGAGGATGGTTGCTGGTAAAAAGTATAAGGCTTTTGCCCGGTGCAAGGTTTATGGCATCACAGGTCAAAACGTAATTCGTAGCGTTATACACACAGTAACATTCACAAACGGCGAAGGTACGTTCTCTCGGATAATTGATCATAACTGGGCAGGCAATACCCCTGCGCAGTATAAACAGAACGATATCGACACCACAAGTGAAACGCCGGAATTTACACTTCCGGCAGGTTGCACTTCGGTTTATCTGGCCTCAAAAGTCACTTTTGGCGCGGCTGGTACAGCCGTTACCTTTGAGATTTCAGAAATTAGTATTCAACAAGTAGGCTAATAATCATTCTGATTAGGAAACCCGCTTCGGCGGGTTTTTTTACGTGTGCACGTAATAACTTCCACCTCTCGTAAATTCACCTCATGCAAAACCATGACCCACTAGACACAGCATCACAAGCAAAGCGCAAAGAGGACGGCGAGAAGCTGGCGCAATTGGCACGTCAACAAGAAAACGATGACCTGCTTTTTGTTATGTCCGCGCCTCAAGGCCGTCGCTTTATCTGGGGCTTGCTTGGCCGTGCTGGTGTCTTCCGCTCGACGTTCAACACAAACGCTTTAGGTATGGCGTTCGGCGAAGGGTCAAGAAACGAGGGCTTAAAGCTTTTCAACCACATTCATGAGGTCTGCCCAGAGCTGTACCTTTTGATGACGAAGGAGCAGAAAAAAGATGCCTGACACATTGGTAACGGCTGCGACAACTCCAAACAGCGCCGCGACAAGTGAAGCCGAATCTACTGCTGTTGCTCAAGATCAGACCGTTGAAACAGTAACGGATGAATCGACCAGCACCACGCAAGAGACAGAGGCAAAACCAGAAGCGGAAACCGAAGAAGCCAAACCGCAAGGGGCTCCAGAGAAATACGAATTCACAGCACCAGAGGGCGCGACTTTTGACCCTCAAGTGTTGGATACGTTTTCCGAGGTGGCCAAAGAGCTAAATCTACCCCAGGAAGCCGCGCAAAAGATGCTCGACAAAATGGGGCCGGTGATGGCTGAGCGTCAAGCTGAAGCGGTTAAGGCTATTCAAGAGCAATGGCTGAATGACGCAAAGATCGACAAGGAATTTGGCGGGGCAAAGCTGAATGAAAACCTGTCCTTTGCAGCAAAAGCACGTGAGCAGTTTGGTACTCCAGAGTTAACCAATCTGTTGAATGAATCCGGTCTAGGCAATCACCCCGAGGTTATTCGGTTTTTTGTTCGGGCGGGGAAGGCAATGAGTAATGACGCGTTTGTTTCGGGTGGGCCAAACAATGCGCCAGACGTATCACTGGCCCAGCGATTTTATGACGGAATGAATCCTTAAAAGGGGGTAGTAAATGCCAACATTATCAGTAGGCAAGTTAACTCTTGCCGATATTTCCAAACGCACTGGCCCAGATGGCAAAGTTTCTCCAATCGCGGAGCTGCTTTCTCAGACCAATCTGATCGAGGAAGACATTGTTTATAAAGAGGCTAACCAGCCTACCAGTCATGTCGAATCGATCCGCACTGGTTTGCCTGCTGTTTACTGGCGCGCTTATAACGCTGGGGTTCCAGACAGCAAGAGCACCACGGCGCAAATCACTGAGCCTATGGGCATGATGGAAGCCCGCAGCCCGATTGATGCCAAGCTGCTGCAATTAAACGGCAATAGCGCTGCTTACCGCATGAGCGAAGACGCTGCGTTTATCGAAGCGATGGGCCAAGAGTTTGCTGGCAAGCTGTTTAACGGCAATGTTGGCGTTGATGCGAAATCGTTCTCTGGTTTGGCAACTCGTTACAGCTCTACTTCTGCTGGAAACGGCGGCAATGTGATTTTGGCCGGTGGATCTGGTTCGGATAACGGCTCTATTTACCTGGTTGTGTGGGGTGAATCGACTGTGTTCTGCACCTATCCAAAAGGCTCGCAAGCTGGCTTGATTACCCGTGACCTTGGCGAACTGCCAGAAACCGACGCCAACGGCTACAAATTCCAAGCTCGCACTACTTTGTTCCAGCGTGATGCTGGCTTGGTTGTGAAAGATTGGCGCTATGTGGTCCGCATTGCCAACATCGACATGTCTGATTGGGTTGGCGTTACCGGCACCCAGGCGGCAACTGCTTCCACCAACGCGATTAAGTTAATGATGCGCGCCATTGCTCGCATTCCCAACTTCGCAATGGGCCGCGCTGCTTTCTATTCCAATCGCTCGATTCAAGAAGGCCTGATGATTCAAGCCCTCGAAAAATCGTCCAGCGCTTTGGGTATCAAAGAAGCGGCTACCCAGTTTGGCGACAAAATCAATCAACTGACGTTTATGGGTATCCCCGTTCGCGGCGTTGATCAGCTCGGCATTGCCGAAACTTTAGTTTCTTAAGGGGTGAATGAATCATGATGACCGATGCTTTGCTGCAATTAAGTAATGCTCAGGCCGTCACCGCTTCGGCGGTTACGGCTAACACCATTGATCTTGGAACAAACCGAGACATTGGCTCTGGTGAAGACCTGTACGCTGTGTTTACCGTTGATGAATCGGTAACTGCTGCTGGTGCTGCTACCGTTACCTTTCAGGTGATCACTTCCGCCTCTGCAGACCTGTCTTCGCCTACCGTTCTGGTTCAATCCGGCGCGATTCCAAAGGCTGACCTTACGGCAGGCCGCAAGCCGATCAGCATTTGTGTGCCTCCTTCTGCCCTGTTGGCTCAGCCATTGGGTCAGCGTTATTTCGGTGGTAACTATCTGATTGGTACAGGCCCGTTAACGGCTGGCAAGTTCACGTGCAACATTACCAATGCGGAAGTCTCTGCGGGCGTTAATTACCCAAGCGGCTTCACTGTGTTTTAAGGGGTAGACAATGGCTCGATACATTTCTGACAAGAAACTTTGGTTGTCGCATGAATGCCGAGCCGTCGAGGCTGGAGTGGAATTTGAGACTGAATTCCCCAAAGGCCCAGGCGGCAAGCCTATGGTTTTGGGCGAAGGCTTACGCGAGATCAAGCGCGGCAAGTCTGGCGCTGAAGGCGCTACCGAAAAGGCCGAGTAATCACAGGCGGCTGATGTAAAAAAAGGGGATTGAGAAAATCCCCTTTTCTATTAAAGGGGTTTGTTATGGCGTCCGTTGTCGATATTTGCAATCTTGCTCTGTCTCACCTTGGGGATAGCGCCACTGTGGCAAGCATTGACCCTCCAGAGGGTTCGGCACAAGCAGAGCATTGCGCTAAGTTCTACCCTATTGCGCGCGACTTCCTGCTTGAGAAGCACGGCTGGGGCTTTGCGGTTAAGCGTGTCGCCTTGGCTGCGGTAACAAATCCTTTAACTGAATGGCAATATGCCTATGCGAGCCCAAGCGATTCAATCCGCATCTGTGACGTTCACGAGGCTGGAGCGGATAACGAGTTTGGCGCAAGCGTAGCGCAGGAGTTCATCACTGAAACGCTGATGGATGGCAGTAAAGTAATTTTCACCAATGCGGCTGGGGCAACGGCCCGCTATGTTCCGCGCATTACTGACCCGACCCGATTCTCTCCTATGTTCGTCGATGCCCTTGGCTGGTTGCTGGCTAGTTATCTGGCTGGGCCGGTTATCAAAGGCACTGAGGGGATGAATGTTGGCCGTGCTTGCCTGGGTAATTTTAGAATGGTGTTTGGTGAGGCGGCATTAAGCGACTCTAACCAGCAGCGCCGTGTTGATCAGCAGTCGGTTGGCTGGATGGCGGGGCGATAATGGCAAATATCCGCACCAATGCACACAGCTTTAACGGTGGCGAGGTTACGCCGGAATTTTTCGGGCAGATTGAAGATGCTAAATTTCAATCTGGTTTGGCGCTTTGCCGTAACTTCATTCCCAAGCCACATGGCCCTGTTGAAAATCGGGCTGGGTTTGCCTTTGTCCGAGAAGTTAAATATTCAGCCAAAAAAACGCGCCTGATTCCGTTCTCCTTCTCGACTACACAGACGATGGTTCTGGAGCTTGGCGCTGGGTATTTCCGGTTTCACACAGAGGGCGCAACCCTGCTGACGGTTGGTGTGCCTTATGAGGTGGCCAACAACTACGCTGAAGTTGACCTGTTTGATATTCACTATGTCCAATCTGCCGATGTTCTGACGCTAGTCCATCCAAAGTATCCACCAATGGAATTGCGCCGGCTTGGGGCTCTATCTTGGACGTTTACCAGCATATCTTTCGAGGCAACTATTCAACCGCCTACTGGATTGGCTTGCCAAGCGACTCAGGCCAGCTCTCCCAACGGTTTGATTGATTACGTTTACAAGGTATCTTCGGTTGGCGCCGATCTGCTGGAGGAGTCGCAGGCCTCCGTCGCTGTGACCTCCAACATCAAAAACAATTTATTGCAAACTGGCGCATCGAACAAAATCACTTGGCAACCGGTGGCCGGTGCCTCTCGGTATAACGTGTTTAAGCAAGAGAACGGATTGTTTGGCTACATAGGCCAGACTGATGGCGTGTCATTTGTTGACGACAATATCGCCGTTGATTTATCCAAAACCCCGCAAAACTGGCCTAATCCTTTCCCTGGCCCTGGTGAATTGATCTCTGTCGCTGTGACTAATGGCGGAACTGGCTACGGTTCTAGTGCTGCTTTTGTTTCTGGCGGGGCAATAACAGCAATCAGCCTATTAAGCGGCGGCGGTGGATACTACGGCGGCACACCAACGCTGACCGTCACCGACCCAACGGGCAGCGGTGCGACCTTCACAGTAACAGTTAGCGCTGGAACGGTGACCGGTGTCTCCATAACAGCAGGCGGAAGCAACTACTCAAACCCTGTATTTACCTTTACCGGTGGCGGCGGTGGTGGTGCTTCTGTGGCTTGCAGCATTTCGGAGCGAATTTTTGGCGCTGGTGGGCCGGTTACTTTGGCCGTCACTGATTCAACTGGCCCTGGCTCCGGCGCTGAGTGTTCTGCTGTTGTCACTGGTGGCGTAATCACTAGCGTGGTTGTTACCAAAAAAGGGGCCAACTATGTAACGCCGGTTGTCTCTGTTTCTAATGCCTCTGGCGGAAGTGGTGCAACATTCTCAGTCACAAAAACAACTGAAGGCGATTACCCGGGCGCGGTGTCCTACTTTGAGCAGCGGCGAGTATTTGCTGGAACGCTGAAACAGCCACAAAACGTATGGATGACCAAATCAGGAACAGAGTCGAATATGGGGTATTCCATACCAGTGCGCGATGATGACCGAATCGCTTTTAAAGCCGTCGCCCGCGAAGCAAACATAATCCAGCATATTGTTCCGCTGAGTGAGTTGGTACTGTTGACCAATGCAGAAGAGTGGCGCGTTTCTCCTGCTAACGGCGGAATGCTAACGCCGGCGGTATCGGTTAAACCTCAGTCTTATGTCGGGTCGAATAATGTCCAGCCCGCGATTATCAACAATAACCTGATCTATTGCGCTGCCCGCGGTGGCCATGTGCGAGAGCTTGCCTATTCGTGGCAGGCCAATGGCTACGCGACCGGCGATTTATCGCTGCGGGCTCCGCATCTATTCGATGGGTTTAACCTGGTTGATATGGCCTATGCAAAAGCCCCTATTCCAATCGTTTGGACGGTCAGCGATAACGGCAGGCTGTTAGGTCTAACCTATGTTCCAGAGCAGCAGGTAGGTGCTTGGCATTGGCATGATACAGATGGCGCTTTTGAGTCATGTGCTGTGGTGGCAGAGGGCAACGAAGATGTTTTATATACCGTCGTCCGCCGAACTGTAAACGGTAATACCGTCCGCTATGTTGAGCGCCAAGCAAGCCGAGCATTTAGCGACCCCGCTAACGGCTTCTTTGTTGATGCTGGTGCCACCTATTCAGGAGCGGCGACCTCTGCAATATCCGGCCTGAATTGGCTTGAAGGGAAAACGGTTAGCATTCTGGCTGATGGCGCTGTCCATCCTCAAAGGGTTGTAACGGGTGGCTCTATCGCGCTCGACCGTGCGGTGACTAAGGTTCAGGTCGGGCTTCCGATTATGGCCGATATTCAAACGCTGCCATTGGTCGCAATGCTTAAAGGTGATGGCGCTTTTGCTCAGGGGCGCAACAAGAACATTAACAAGGTTTGGCTGCGTGTTCATCGTTCTAGCGGTATCTGGGCAGGCCCAAGCGCAACGCGACTCGTCGAGGCTAAACAACGTACCGATGAGCCCTATGGAACGCCTGTCACGCTCAAAAGTGAAGAGATCGAGATCATGGTCAAAAACGATTGGGGCGATAGTGCGCAGTTATTTGTACGTCAAGCCGACCCGTTGCCGTTGACCATTGTATCTATGACCATGGATGTATCTATCGGCGGATAGCTTGTGCACGTAGTAAGACAATTAAAGCCTATGTTTTGCCTCATTACATGGGGGTAAATCATGAGCTTTGACGTTAATCCTACGACCATTGGGAATGTTGGGCTTGGTGCTCAGGCGGCTGGTGGCGCAATGCAGCTGGTCGGGAGTTATTACGGTGCCAAGTCGCAACAATCCGCACTGAATTATGAGGCGGCAATTGCAGAGCTAAATGCTGCCCAGTCCGAGAAAAGCGCGCAGCAAGAGCTTATGCGCGGAAACGAGGCGGTTGCTCAGTCAACGCTTCGAGCCGGTCAAGTCAAAAGCTCGCAAAGAGCCGCAATGGCTGCCAACGGTGTAGACCTTGGGCAAGGTAGCGCGGTGGATATTTTAACGTCCACAGACGTTGCCAAAGAGCAGGACGCCAACACGATAGCAGCCAACGCCGTGCGCTCTGCATGGGGTTACCGCACCCAAGCCACAAATCAACTCAATCAGGCCGACATGGCCCGCACAAGCGCCAAATCAATCAGCCCAGGGATGGCGGCAACATCTTCGCTATTGGGTAGCGCAACCACGCTGGCCTCCAGTTACTACAACATGAGCAAAGTAGGGGTTACATCATCAGGTGGTGGGGTTAAAGCTCAATCCCCTGGTAATGGCGGGAGGGGTAAATAATGCCTAGAGTTCCTGATTTTTCAGCACAGGCCAGCTCAAGCGGCCTATCAACGCCATCGTTAGCATCGCCAAACGTCCAGAATGCAGCGCCACAACAATTGCAGCAGCTTGGCCAGCAGGTCGAGCGAGCCGGTCAAGTGGCCGGTGGCATTGCGGTGGATATGCAGCAGCGATTCAACGAAACGGTATTAACGGATTCCGCCAGGGTTGGGATGGAAGCCGCGACAGGATTACAGCTAGAGGCAACAAAGCTTGTGGGGAAGGCTGCTCTTGATCGCCCAGACGGCAAGGCTTTGCCGGATGAATATGGGGAAAAGCTAAAAAAGCGCCTTGATGAAATCGGCGCAACATTAAAGAACGATGCGCAGCGATATTCATGGAACGAGCAATCATCTGCAATTTTAGGGAATTTTAAAAACGCCCTTAGCGGCCATATGGTCGCGCAGCAAGGTGTTTACGAAAAAGAGGTTCTAGCAGGAAAAATAGAGATGGTTACCAATCGCGGAATTTTGCTTTATTCCGATGAGGCCGAGGTGAAAGGCGCTCAGGAAGAGTTACGGCTTACGGCTCTTTCAGAGGCTAGAAAACTAGGTCTAGACCCAAAGGTAGACAAAGATTCGATAGACGCAATGTTAATTAAGGCGGTTTCCCCATTGCATAGCGGTGTTATTGGCAACTACCTAAAAGCTGGTAGATCTGTAGATGCAAAAAATTACTATGACCAGCATTCGGCAGAGATGAGCATTCAGGCAAGGGCCACGCTTGGGCCCGCTATTCATGAGGCGGCGGCTGATCAGTCGGCGGACGATAAGGCGGCGCAAATCTGGGGTAAACACGCGCCACAGACAGCAAATGACTCTGTGAACATCTTCGCAATGACAGAAGAAGCGCGTAGCGACCCATCGTTAAAAGGCAATCGCGACGCGCTTGATAGAACACTAAAAAGCCTGAAGTCACGATTCACAGAGTTTAACGAGCAGCAAAAAGAAGCTAACGCGCAGAGCATTAATGGCGTTTACAAATTGATTGATTCCGGTTTGCCGTTTAGCGCGGTGAAGCGCTCGCAAGACTGGATAGCTCTACCGGCGATAAAACAACACGAGATCATCAAAGAGCAAGAAGAACTTGCTGCGACAAGGGAAAGGAGAAGTGAGTCAGCCGCGCAGAAGCAGCTTGCGCAATTACAAATTAATGAGCGGCTTAATTATTTGCGAAATGGCGACGAATACCTTGCTGCTTCTGACCCTGCCGTTTTAAGCACAATGACTAAGGCGGAGGTAGCGGCGCTTAGAGTTAAGTTCGGGATGGATGCAACAAAACACCTCTTAGACAAGCACGAACAGCTTTTAAAGCCTGGCGCTTTGATTGAGGCAAAAATCGACAAAGAGGATTTTGATCAGGTTGCTGATGACATGGGGCTTAACCCATACGCAGCAAATAAAAGCGAAGACGATAAGAGGATGCTTGGCACCCTTAAATATAGGATTGAGCAGCTTATAGATAATGAGCAATCTAAAAACAAAACAAGCCTAACTAGAGCAAGAAAGCAGCAAATCATCAGGGAGGAGATGGCAAAAACGGTAACTGTTCAAGGAGGGTTCTTCTCAAATCAATATACAAAGCCGATCTTGTCTCTAACAAAAGAAGAAGAGAAAAGAATAATCGTTCCAGAAGATAAGGCAAAAAAGGCCATAGAAGCACTATCAAAACTTAATAAGCTTTACCCAAATAATCCTGATTACATCCCAACGGCAAGCAACATACGCAAAACAGCTCTAGATATGATGAGAGGCAACAATGAGTGATTTAAATAATTCAACATCATCAAGCGAAGTAGATGCTTATGTTGCGCGAGAAGCAGCAAAACATTCAGCTTTAAAGGCCAATATCAATACTGCGATTGATAGCAGCCCAGAAGAAATAGCGTATCAGAAAAATATTGCTAAGGTTCTTGGGAGGCCTTTGGCCGCTGTCCAGGCGCAGCCAGAAGATGCAAAAAGGTTAGTAAAAACACAAGAGATTCAGAAGAACATTGAAGGAAATCCAGTTCTTCAGCAGCTTTACTCTGGGAAAACTTTTGCGCAAATAGCCAGCGACTCAAGCGCAGAATTAAATGAAATACATAGGACCTGGGGCGAGGCTCTTTTTACAGACCCGCTCGCCTCACTTGGGCAAGGTGGCAACAATATAATGAGCATGGCGACCTTTCTGGGGTCGCCGACGCCTGGGGCTGTTATTGCGGAAAGGATGGGGAAGGCCTTTACCGGAGAAAGCCCATACAAGAAATCTCAGGAATATTTTGCAACGACCGGACAGGAATTAGAGAAATTCAAATCCGTAAAACTGCAAAACCAGAACAAGGCAGTTCTAGGCGCCGAAGGGTTTGGCGGTACTGTTGGCGAGCTATACAAAAACCCTCTGGCACTGGCCGACTTTGTTACCCAGCAATTACCGCAATTGGGTGTCGGTGGTCTTACGATGAAGGTGGCCACAAAAGGACTTACTGGCGCGGCATTGGCAACGAGAGCAGCAGCAACAAGCGTGGCAATGAATGGCGCTTTGGGCGCGGCTGATGCTGGTACGTCAGCAGAGCAGCACGTCCGGTCTATGTCTCCTGATGCTTTGGCAAAGGTTTCGCCACAATACAATTCTCTGATTGCCGAAGGTGTTAGCCCAGAGGACGCAAAGGAAAAGCTCGCAGTACAGGCCGGAAAGGTCGCTGCAACGGTGGCATTACCGCTTGCGCTGGGTATCGGCAAGCTTGGGGCAAAGATTGAGGGGAAATTGTTTGCTCGGTTAATGGGCCAGAATGTTGGTGAAATGACCATAAAGCAAGCGCTTAAGTCTGCCCCTGTAACCATTGGCAAAGAAATGCTAGAGGAAGGCGCGGACGAGGCGCTTAGTTCTCAAATGTCCAGCAACATCGGCGTTAAGCGTGTTGTTAATCCAGATCAGGACATTACGGCCGGCATGGGCGAATCAGCCGCTTTAGGTGGCGCTCTCGGGTTTATGGGTGGAAGTATCCCCGCCATAACGGACGTAGGCGCTTCTGTTTTAGATCGCCATGCCGCCAAACTGACAAAGGTCGAAGAGGCAAGAAAAACGGCAGAGGTTCTAAAGGCCGTTGACCAGCTTCATGCGGCCAACAAGGTTAAGGCCCGAGACGCTGATACCTTCAACGATTTTATTGATAAAGCTACGGCTGACGGAAAACAGAACGTCTACATTGACGCCAATGTGCTGATGCAATCCGGCAAGGCCCAGCAGCTTGCGGAGTTATCGCCTTCTGTTGCCGATCAGCTTGAAACCGCTTTGGCTACCGGTGGCGAGATTCAGATACCTATTGCTGAGTATGCTAAAAATCTGGTCGGTAACCCATTGAATGCCGAGATCATTCCAGACCTGCGCATTGAGGGCCAAGAGTTAACGCTGAATCAGGCCAATGATTACGAGACAAACGCGCTGGAGATTTTGAGCAAAGAACTTACCGATGGCGTTGATTCAAAGCTTGGTGATGCTCAGTTTAACGAGTCTAAGGATGCGGTTAAGCGTTTGATCAAAGAACAGCTTAAAGGTGCTGGTACGTTTGACGAAAAGGCCAACAATGTAAACGCCATCATTGCAGCCAATCGGCAAGCGGTTAGAGCCGCCCAGCTTGGCATGACTCCCGAAGAGTTCCACGCTAAAAACCCGCTATTCGTTAAGTCTTCGATTGTTGGTGAGAATGTTTTTAATCAAGAGATTAAACCAAGCGGAAGCCTTGCCGTTGACGTGTATCGGGCATTGGCCCAGCATGAAGAAGCGTTCAAATACAAAAAATCGCCCAGCAAAAACATTGGCGAAGTGGTTAAAGCAATCGACGAAACCCTGTCAATTGGAGAGCCGATTCAAGACGGTGATACCACGCACTATGTAATCAAGGACACCTTAGAGCCGCAACGGTTGGCAACGGTTATGGTTACCGGAAACAAGGTCACGCTTGATGTTCACCAGTGGGGTGAAGGTGGCCGAGGTAGCCGAATTTATACCGCCGTTGGGGATTGGGCGCATAACACTGGCAAGGTTTTCCATGAGGACGATTCTCTCTCTGCCAACTCAATGTACCGGCGCACCGAGAATATGCTTTCACAAGCTTTGCGCCATGATACGACCGCGCACATTGCTGCTGGGGATTACCTAAAGGCCGGTAATTCAGAGCTTGGAATCCGACCAATGGCATGGGCAGAGGGCGACCATAAGGGTAATATTAAATCGTTAATCGAAACGTCTTACCAGAATGTAATCGAGCAAGTTCCTGCCCTAAAAGGCGTGTACTTCGACTTTACAGAAGGCAAATTCAGGAGAGAGAGCGATGGAACCGAAGTTACTCGATCTAGGTTTAAGGAGATTTCCAGCTCCGCTAACGCAAGAAGAGCGCGAGCAGGTGAAACCACGCTTGCGCGAACAGTTCTTACGCGATCCTTATTACAGCAAGAGGCTGGAGCAGGAGGGGGATTCGTTTCTGGAGGCCTGGATAAGCTCGGGGGCTTGCCATCGTGGATATTTGGACGACAAGACGGAGAAGTTTTACGAACCGGAGCCCTGCCCCGAAATTTAGAAAAACTTTTATACCAAGAACAACCATCCCCGCGCGGCAGCTTCAACCCTGCCTCCAGCACTATCGCCCTGCTCAAAGATGCAAACCTTTCTACCTTCCTGCACGAGCTTGGTCACTTCTTTTTCGAGAATGACGTCAGCCTTGCTGGTCAGTTAATCGGCAAAGAAAACCTTACCGCAGGCGAGCAGCAAATCATTGATGATGTGTCGTCATTACTGAGC
>JACCDR010604177.1_pt1 | contig 42808 bp, 104 predicted proteins | sample 7446431 | NCBI WGS metagenome assembly JACCDR01 (sample SAMN15323443, study PRJNA562643) | freshwater metagenome | isolation source: river surface water | place: USA:Blue River Watershed | collected 2017-08-17
ACCACACCTGCTTCCATCTTCTCACCTGTGACCGGAGACAACCTGTTCCGTCGCGTTCGTCCGCTAGTCATCGACGCCGGTGGCAACATTGTGCTAGACGGTAGCGATGGCGCTACTGGATATCAGTTTTCATCTGCTCAAAACCCAACCTCAAATGGATACTACTCAACCTCATTCTTCTCACAGGACGATGGAGTTTGGGGTATCCGCCCAGGAGCCTCGATTGATGGTGACACACCCGGTCCATCGCTCACCACAGGCTCGTATGGATTTCAGAACTTTAACGGCAGCGAACCTGTCAGCTCATACTGGTGGGGTGGCACTGCTCAGACTTCTACCACGTTTGCTGGAGTTGTATTCTCTGCATAAAAAGAAAGGGCCCTCACGGGCCCTTTTTGGTAGATGCTCGTTGAATTGCTCGGCGTTCTATGGCGGCTAGAACTCCTGAGAATAGAGTGTGAAGGTTTCTATAGATCCACCGGATAGGACGATTGATGATATCCCATGCTACTCCCCACGGCCATAGAACTGCCCACGATGAGATTCGATGGCTGTTCCAAGAGGCTGTAAAATCACGGAAGCGATAGCTTTTACGAAAATCGTCGTGGGAATAGTCGGTTGGATTCGCCCGTACATAATCGTTCCAAGCTGAGACGATCTGAGGCTCGCGTGCACTGATCCAACGTGGAAATCGGATCATGGTAGCATAAGCTAGTCCTATGAGTACATAGGCTACCAGAGCAGCCACTCCTAGCAACGGGTTTGCTAGGGCAGCAGCCCACACAGGAATCTGGAACCACCACTGGACGGCGGCACCTACAGCTAGGAAGCTGACGAAACCTCCAAACCAGTTCTCGTACTCTATGGATGCAATTCCTAGAACGGCAATGACCGCTAAGGCTAAGATTTCAAGCATGTTGAGGCTCCAAGGCTATGCGGCGTACCGCGCTTCTTAATGTGTTTAGGTCGTGATCGTTCGTGATCGTTCGGTCAGCTAGGTGTCTAATATCTTGCTCGCTCGCATGCCCATCACTCTGAGCGCCAGGTCGGTCAATCCAGATGAGTATTCCACCTACCGCACGAAGTGCGTCCACTTCATGTGGAAACCTTATATCCGAACAGCAAACCGGGTTTGGTTTGAGCATACGCACACGGCGTTGCCACATCGGAATCCATAGCATTGGATGGATCGAGTTTCGCCACTCAGTACCCAGCTGCTGCATAGCATGACGAGGAGTTTGGTCGTACAACCATTCATCTGGTTGCTCTTTAAGATCTCCTTCTAGACGACGTTCCACTTCGTCGTGTGTTAGTCCGCAATACTGATACATAGTGCGCAGCATTGCTTTGAGCGGTGCAGCCATCTTCACATCTACGAAACCTAACTGTTCTAGCGTTTTGACGGCTTCGCTCTTGCCGCTTCCTTTAAACCCTGCGAAGGCTATAATCATTTCTAATTCTCCATAGTTCTGTAGCTTGGCATACACTACCTGGGCGGCCATAGCTGTCTGCTAATCCCGTCTGAGCTAGCAGCACGTCAACTAGGTGTTCATTCTCTTGAATGTACTGGTCCCAGAGTGCAGAGTATAGTTGACGAACCTCTGCATCATTTTGAGGGCGACGACCTTTAGCCTGTCTCCAGCCTAGACCAGTTGAACCATCTTCGAACTGTTTGGCCGCCTGATACTGTTCTTCAATTGAACGCCCGTTCACCTTGGCATAGAACGCACTAAAACGCTTATCACCTAAACTGGAACATTCTAGAAAAGGAGGTTCGCCGTGCCATATCACTGAAGCCGCTCCCAACAATATTCAATGATGCGTTGCGACCGTTGGTCAGGATGCTCTGGGCTCACATCAACTCCGTTGATGACGTCAGGTTTCCAATCTGCGTCCCACATCTTGAACTCGTTACGAATCATGCGACCTAGGCTGCCATGATACTTGACAAGGCTATCACGAGGGCTGTCAACGAACTGTACGACAAACGTCGGACCCATTGATTGTATTTTTTTGGCTAACCAGACCGCCATGCTGTGCTCATCGTCAGTCATTGGCTCGCTCCTTTAGATCATCTAGCTGTTTCCATGCACGGCAGCAAAAACAATCCTCATCGTAGTCTTCACATCGAGGACCGAACCATTCCTCGATGGCTTCTTCAATCAAATCCGTCATTATAAATCTCCTAGCGCATCTTGAGCACGTTGTATGGCCCAAGCTATGCGTTCTTCATCTCGATCGTCTAAAGCTTTTAACAGTTCTACCAGTGCTGACGTAACCATCTCGCAATCCTTGCGATGCTTTGATTTTACTGATTCAAAAATCACATCCAGCGCAGCATCTAGATTGCGCGGATGCGGTAGCCCTTCTTCAGCTACCTGCTCTACCACCCGTGCGACTTCGTCGCGGGGATCATCGTGATCCCACTCCGTGGGTTGAATAGCAGCCAGTTTATAGCGACGCTCGCACGGATGTTTCTGCCAGCGACCTAGAGACGTGTGGTGTTTACCCGTTTCATCTACACCGAACCATACCCATTCACTCATCTACCGCTCCTACAATACAACAGCAATCGGCTGGCCTACTTCTAGATCTGAACTGTCAGCCTGATCTTCGTCTACCAGTTCACGGTAAACCCCGACTAGAGGGTAGATGCTACACTCGTCTTTAAAGTATACTGGAAGGTCGCCGTGTTCTCGTTTAACACGCTCTAGTCGCTCAATCAATTGTGTAATTAGCATAGTTCCATTTCTCTTATCTCGATAACCTATCTACAATCCATTCGCCTAAGATCATGCCTGCAAAGTAAAAGCAGGCTGACAGTACAATGCTAGTAAACACGTATCCTGTCACAGTCCAAAGAGCGACAGCTCCTAGTGTGACCATCGTCACATCATAAATTCCAATGTCAGACATCATCTTGTTGCTTCAATCTATCGGCGACGTATTTCAAACTTTCAGGAAAACTGAAATTAGCGTATCCGCCTACGCTCTCTACATATTCGTCATGGAGCGCACGCTCACGAGCATATCGAGGATACACACGAGCATACCATTCTTCCATTGTTTCTTCTTCATCCATTTTCGCTTCGCTCTCTCAACACAGTTCCTGCTCTACGAGACTTACGGTACATCGAACGCAGTGGGTATCCTAACGCTTCCGCAGCTACCATGTATGCACAAGCTTTACCAATGAACTCGGCGGTGTTCATCTTGTCTTTTGCGACACGCTTGAGCACACGATTGATGTGTTCGAAAGCAACCTTGTTAACCTCTTCTACAAATTCTTTATCTTGTTCGTTCACGTTCCAGTCTCCATTGACACCAATCATCCCATAACACAAACAGCATGTACACACAAGCTGCACTTAGCGCTGATTGCCACCACACTGCGGCTGTTACAGATGCAATTGCTGAGGCTACAATCCAATCAGCTACAAATACAGCTACTGCCCAATCATACCATCTAATCATCTAACCAACACTGTCCTATGCTTTCACAAAGATCCATACGTGGACAGTCGCATTCAGCCATAGTTTGGTAGATGCTCTTCCTCCAATGCTTAGGGGCCTGTTTGATTACATCAAATCCTTCCATCCGCAGGATGGCGAGTATGCCTTGAGCGAGATCAGGTACATCACCTGTCTCGCAAGTTCGTAAGGCTAGTCGGAGGGCTTCTAGGGCTGGCTCACTCATGATTCGGTTTCCACAGTTTTGCGAACCGTAATACGTTCGGCAGTTGTTCATCGGGCATAGGACATACTACCACGCAGCTTGGGCGCCCGTCAAGCGTATTTTTCTCGTGAGCTAGGTATACGTCTGGCAAATCAGCAATTCGATCAAACTCACGTTGGTTGACTCTAACCACACATTTCTTGAATGAGTTGTCTAGCCAATAGTTGTATCGTTCGGCTTCTTCATATGGAGAGTTGTGGAACATTAAATGAGCACCCAACATCGCATGAGCTACCAGAGTAGGTGTCATATAGTCTGGAAACTCATCAAGCACTGCGATGTATAGTTTCATTTCTCAACTCTCTCTAAAATCTTACGCCCATGAGTTAGCGTAATACGATGGGTGTCTGTATCTTCTGTCCAAGTTTTAGCCCAAGGCCCACGAACAGTAAAACACCAAGAGGTACGATCTGCTAACACTCTATGGTTTCTAGTACGTCGAGTGACCTTAGGAAGTAGTGAACGCTTGTAGAACTTGTACTTAATCACGCCATCATCGTCTAGATATTCTTCTAGAAGCTCTCCGCTAATAAACCAAGTCCAAGCGTTGAAAGCATGAGTGTGGGACGCCTCACGCTGTCCTGGATTAAAGCGCAGCAAGGCTACGCTGCATACACTCTTAATCTCAAATAGGAAGAAGGCATCTACTGGAGATTCTGGACCTCCGTCTTTTGCCCATGTAAAAAACTTCATTTCTTCATCCTCGTTACCATGCCGACACGCTCAAACATACGAGTGTCGATACGTTCTAGTTCTTCATCAGGGGCCATAATCATTATGCGATGGCCGTCGGCATGAAGAACTCGCATCCAGTTAATGCCTCGATGAGTGAAAATCTTGTATCCTCGGCTGAGCCAGTAGTAAATCTCCGGGCTCATCATAGGAGTGAAAGAGATTTCTGTATCTTTAAAATGTAGTTTCATTTACTTACCTTCTAGAAAGGGACACCATTGTGGTGTGCGATTGCCACTGTACCAGTATGAAGCAATATGCTTGTTTTCTTTTGTGCACGTTGCGTCTGTACCGCTGTCTATATCGTCATTCTCTCCATAAAATTTCCAATCTTTGGTATGAAGATAAGTACAACTAGCACAGTAGTAGGACTTTATGATAGTTGGACCTTCTTGCATTATTTGCTCCACGCTTTGTAGGGTTTAGGGCACACATTAGTCACGGGGCAATCATCGCAGTACCATTCGTCTTCTCTAGTAAGTACACAGCCCCACGGCCTACCTGCATACCAACCTTCTTTAACTGGCTCACTGTTGGCTACGCGAGTACACAGGTCTTGAAGTGTATCTTGGTATTTCTTAGCATAAAGCTTATTAGCATTTACTAGCTCGTCATATTCTTCTTGGGATAGAATATATTTCATCGTTTACGCCCATTCGTTTCTTTAATTAGCTGTTTGAGTTGCCACAGCATCCATAGATATTCACCAGGGGTCATTTACGGTTTCTTTCCTGGAAACGTTTCTAGCCAATCTTCAACGCGATTAATACGTTTACGGTAATGCATAACTTGGCCCATAAGCTGCTCTCGTGTCATGTCTTGCAGGTCTTTAGCCTTACAACCTTCTAGCGGAGTATCACTACGAGGGCTTGCGGACCTGCCAAACCACTCACGAGCGCCGCAAGTATTACACTTGTACCAATACTCGCCGTTATGGTCTGATACAAAGTCAAATGTTACGTGGCACGGCATCGCATATACTCTTGCATTTTAAGTGTTAATTCACGAATACGTGGTTTAACTGTGGCATCGTTTCTAAAAATCATGCGCTCCATCAGCTGCTTACGCTCACGACGCATATCACCATATTCTGAGCCGATGTACTTGCCGTTTAACATATCGTAGTCTTTATCATCCATCGTTGCTCATTTCCTTTAGAAGTTGATAAGCTTCAGAACCTTCGGCATATTCATCGTTATCTTCTTGATCTTGCTCTAGAAAATCCATTAGATCTGAAAAAGCTGTTACAATATCTACTTCTGTTGGCTTACCCGCAGGATTGTCTTCAACAATAGCATAAATCCATTTACGTAGCTGTCTAACATATTCTTGACTCATAAGATTATAATAACTCCAAAAACCGTTGCTTGACTAGCTGACGTTCACGTTCTTCTGCTGCTAGATACCGAGACCACATTCCATGACCGTGTGCGTCTTCTACGTGACTCTTCAATCCGCCTACATGCTTTCCGCAAATACGGCACTCCGTGCCGACCTTGCCTCGACGTATCTTAGGATTGGATTCTTTATCTTCTTTCCAAGCCTGATAAAAATTAATCATCGTCTGCCTATCTTGTAGATGTCTGCGGTTTTACGACCGTCTAGCTTTTCTATGGCTGTGTGCATGTAGTCTTGGTGTGCATCAGCAAACTTGTATTTACTGTCTGGAGTAGTGAACTCTACACGAAATGAATACTCTACCTGAACCAACCTACCATCACCATCACAGCGAGTACACAACTCATTCCAATACTCGTATTCTGAGTTGTGGTAGGATGTGCACTCGGACCGCTCAACAACCCCAGTACCTTTACATGTCATGCAAGGAACTATCTTAGAGTACTTTTTCCAATCTGGGTCAATCTTCATTCTATTAGTACTCCTTGTGTTCCCCAGGAGTTTAGATTGTTTACTGAGTGGATGCGTCGCCAATCATCAGCATAATCTCCACCATCACGAAATACAACGGCGTCTTGAGGCATCTTTTTTAGTAACTCAATTAGTTGTGCTACTGTCATTCTGCAATCTCGCCTATGTACTCACAGCCTAATACTTTAGCTAGATCACGAGCATACTGTTCTGCTGCTTCCCACTCATCATCATCAAAACCGCGAGACCAACAGTTGCTAGTACCACGATCATCTTCGATGCGAATTACTACGTCTACAATCTCAAAGTCAAAGTCTGGAACGGTTGCTACTGATACTTTCATAATTGTTTCACCATCGCTTGTGCCCATTTTTCTCTCCCGCCATCCCAGGCGAATGTTACTCCACCATGAGGTTGCCAGCCATTTTTAATATAGTCATTAACTAGAACGCCGAGTTCTGCTGAAGAATATGCTACTGCTATACGATATGTCATCGTAGGTACCACTCCCCTTCATATTGCACACAGTGGTGCCTGAAGTTGCTCCAACGTTCGCAAGGTAGAATTACAGTCTTTCCAGTTTCGCAGTCAACACCGTGAGACACTGACACAGTACCTTTCTCTTCAACGACATTCCAGTTGTGGTCGTACTCAGTACGTTCAGCTGTGTGTAGAATCACTAGAATCATTTTCTTTACGCTCTTCTGCTTCTTTTAAAATCATCCTGGCTGTTACACCATTTTTATCTGAGATGTCACAAGATACTGCCGCGGCACACACATACCAATCAGGTGTTTGTCCGTACCAGTGCATACCTACTCCATACGCTTCATCTAATCTGGCTAGTAGGTTTGAGATACAAGCTGCAATAACTTCGTCTGTATAATTTTTCATAGTTCATATTACCTTATCATATAGGTATTGAGCAACAGTTATTTAGTAGTTAACCTGGGCAGCAGTACTGCCCAGGCCAAATTTAACAGGTCACTCTCATAAATGTGGGACAATGGTTATCGCTACACACATAACCCATAACACCTTCTAGGCTTATCCCACAGCGAGAGCAGGTACGTTTTGGCTGAACAAACACAGGCGCTCTAGTTGGGCTAGGAAATAGTTGCTCAAACACATTAATTTGTTGAGCGTCACGAATGCCTTGGTTATACGCAGCACGCAGCCAATCTTTTACCCGCTGTGGGTCGTCAAATTCAAGGTCTTCCCAGAAACGTTCAGCGCGAGTTGAATATCCTTCCAGCTCGTTGAACCACCGTTCAAAATTATCGGTCGTCATGAGGGTTGATGCTCCTTGTAACCTTATAACTGTCTAGGCCAATTTTAATTCGTTGTTCTGGCCCGATAGTATGAATCTTATCGTTTCTGCTTAGCTTGCCTTGTTCAAAATCCCCAACAGGGTCTTCTGTAATTCGTAGTGAGCCGTCGGGAGATACAATTAGATATTTCACTGGTCAAACTCCACTGATGGGCAGATTTTACTCTTGTAGGCTGCATACTGTTTACCAATTAGAGTTTTAGGCTCGGGATGCTTTTCTTTATATTCTTGTAGATACTCATGGCCTACAGCAAAGCCTATGATTGTTGCAAAGAAACCAACAATTGCTAGGACAGTATATCCGGCGGCAGCAGGGTTTGCTACAACAGCAGCCGATAGCACAACACCGAGGGCAATTAAACCGGCACTTACTAACGCAAGGCCAAGGATACGAAACATGGTTGCTCGCCAGTAAGCACAGAAGTTAGCGTGTTTACGTTCCCAAGGCTCCATGTGATGTTCATGTTGATTCCAGAACATGCAGTTCATTTTGTAGTGCCAAGAGTTACGATTAATCTTAAATGTCTGCACCATAAAACTCCTCATCTAGAACTGAGCGTAGCTGTGATACCATCGCCTCATAGCTTTCTACCATATCCATTCCGTATTTGCGACATACCATCTTCACATTACCGTATCGGTAGAATGATGGCGGACAACAAACTAGAACATTGTCTCCTGAAAACAATCCCATCTCTAGCAGCGTTACCGGAGATTTAGAATCAGCTGCAAAATAGTAGACAATTAGGTCAGCCGCATCCTGCATTTGCAGTTCCCAATCTACCTGCTCATAAAACTGAGTGCCAGGAGTTGGGTCTTGTGTCCAAGAGGAGTCCCAATCGTCACGACGAGGATTGAGCAACACTAGGTCGTCATAATCAGCTAGGTCTTTAGCTAGTCGCTCTTGCCAGTGTTCAGCGGCTCCCATATCAATAGAACCTCCTAGAAACAGCGCTAATCGCGTGTCTAGCTCAAAAGGTTCTGGAGCTTTAATCATTGTTGCCATTAATCTTTTCCTTTAATTACTGTTAATCGTGGTTTACGCCGGACGGGTGGGGGTTTCATAGAGCCGTCTTTACCTAGATACATCACTCCGCTTTCTACCCAATTAACTCTTGCCAACTCAACTCCGTTGTGCCGATCTGAACCATAGAGAGAGTCTCGCTTGACAGTATCCTTCATTCGACGTTTGCCGCAGCATGAGCACTGTTGATACCAAACCATATGATGGCGAGGCTCCCAATGCGGCTTGTCGCTATACAAGGTTGCAAAGCAGTTAGTAGCGTTTACTGTATGCCAACGATGGAAGCCAATAAGGCATAACACTTTACGAAACATCTTTGTACCTATCCAGAAAGTTTCTCATGTATGAACGAATATTCTCAGCGCCTACAGGGTTCATGCTATGAACATAAAAATCAAACCGAGGCCCAAGGTCAACGTCATTATCAATAACCCAATCACAAAACCACTTAGCAAAAGTATAGCCGGTCTTTTCTCCGTCACCAATAATATAGTGTACATCTGCCAGATCATGATCAAAGCTAATAAAGCGGGGAGCGCCATGATGTTTTACTGTCCAAACTGCATCATCAAAACTACGACAGACAATTACGTTAGAGTAGTATCCATATGGATACTTAACATCTTCGGGAAATCGAATATCGTCTAAAAATAGAGTGTAGGTCATATGAGCGCTGCTACTATCATTAATCCAAAGAGTACTGCGGATAGTCCTCTCCAGAGATTTACATTAATTCTTAGCCCGCTATTCTCACTGTGGAGCTTCTGGCTGCGTTTGGATTCGTCGAGATATTTGTCCATATACTCAGAGGCCAGACGCCTGCTGATGGTAGCCTGCTTATCATAGCCTTGAGCCATAAGAAAATACTTTTCAGCCTTCTCACGCCAGTAAAGTTCTTTACTCTGTTCTGCTACCGTAGGTTTTACACTTACTGCTTCACCGGTGTGCCGCTTACGAGCCAAGCGCAAACATGAGATTGCTTCCTCTTCACTTTGAGTGGAGAGAGCTTTCTCAAGAAGCTGATTCACTTTCGTCATGTTGCATTTCCCACTCTGGGCGGGCATCTACCCACCAACATTTGATTGAGCCGTCTACTTGCCCACCATAGTATTCAGGTACAAAACCTTTTAGTTCATATTGTAATACTAACACATATTTAGGCCGAAACCAACCTGATTTTTGCACACGGTGCCGCCTACGACCAGTAAATTTAGGTGCTAGTGGGTCCATGAGCCTTCTCCAATTGCTTAGCTAGATGTTCTCTTACTACGGCGTGAGCAAACTGATATAGGTCGTTTGCAATCATTACTGAAAACATACCTTCAGCAGGGAAGGGCCTACCTAGCTGTCGTTCGTAGATTTGTGCTACTTCATCAATGGTCATAGAGGATTCCCCAATCTTTGAGTTGACGGATAGAGTCTGCTGTGCTAGTGTGGTGAATGAATGTACCTTTAGCTTCAATCCACAGGTCACGATACTTTAGATAGTCGTCAACGAGAAAGTCTCCAGGCTTGCAATAGTCTCGCTTGTTTTTGCTCATGCAAGTGACCATAGGAATGCCTGGAAAGTGTTTATCTCGCCAACGCATCTTCTGAAGCTCTGCCCAGCCGCCAAACGGACAGCCGGTAAGAATGATTGGGCGAAGATGCTCGACTGCCTCAAACAGCTCACGAGCGTCAGGCATTAGCGGAAGGTTCTGATAAAAATCACCTGAAGTACGAATCACATGCCAGAAGTTCTTACTGCCATGTTTTTCTTCGTATTCTCTAGAATCCATTCCAAATCGTTGACGAAACCCGTCGTCAAAATCAGCAAGAACTCCGTCACAGTCTAAATAAATTCGTGTCATAGTTTATCCGTGTAAAAAATATGTTTACCATATTGACCGAGACGGGTCATATGCTTTGCCCAACTGGGGTGTACTGAGGCTTCGTGATAGTGATTAGCTCCGCTGCCAAGAAGTGAAGCGGGGTCAGTTAGTGCTTCGTTGGCTAGAATTACGGACTGAGCATACGCATCTAGATCTTTAGGTCTGTCACTCTTACCGTCATTGGTCCAGCTAAATTGATCTTCTTCCCAAACCACTTCGCAGATGGTTTTATGTTCCTCTTGAGCGCGGTTGATAGTTACCTCGGCTACTAGCATCTGAGCATCAAGACTCTCTCCGCGAGCCTCGTGGTAGATGTTAAGTGCGAGGCAAGTTACGATTGCCATATCTAACATTGATGTTTCCTTTATCTATATGTTAGATAATACCACGCCGTGAGCGGTCAAGCAAGTGAATACTTATACTATGAGCCATAGTAGCCCGTAAAAAACCCACACATTAACTGTAGCACCTGCGGCGGCATATGACCATAGTTGCCCTAGAAAAGGGTCTTTACGGTCTTGGTATACTGCAAACGCCCACATCACTATCGTGATTACGGTAGGAATTAGCCACACACCTAAAGTAACTGTCATCGTTCACCTAAATCTTCTGCCTCTGCCCAACTGATATAATCTGTTACCCAATCAAACAACTCTTCTAGCGGTATGCCTTGACGAGTTGCAAACTGCGCTAATCTTTTGAAATGCTCTGGGTAGAGCTTGATTATATCAACTATATCTGGCTTAGCAATGCTACCAATCTGCATAGCTCTGTATACAGTTCCAGGATTTTGCAGCGTTCGTTTATATCCCTCTACTGTTAGAGGCTCGCAGCTAAAATCTTCTGTACCATTCATAACCATATCCCAATCCATTCGTGTTCTCCATATGAGAATTGCCAGCACAAGGCTGGCAATCTTACTCAACGATTTCTTCGTATATCTCTCGCCAACTGAACACACGTGAATCGGTGTTGAAGGTTCGATTGTAGTGTTGGTCTACCAAGATACTGTTCAGACCTAAATTATTTCCTAGATGGAAGTTGCTTAGATGGTCTTCAATCCATACACAACCACTCTCAGCATACTGGTTTAGTACTGACAATTTAGAAACTGAAGGGTCTAGGCAAGTGATGCGATAAAACGGACTAGCTCCAAACACGCTGTGTAAATTCTTTACACGCCCTTCTACGATTTCCGGCTCGTCTCCGATGCTAGTAATAACATGGAATACATATCCGTGATCTTCATGTAATTTGCGGACATATTTGATAGCATCACGATATGGAGGCAGATTAGTCACAAATACAGTTTCGTTGAACATCTTAACGAGTTCTTCGGCTTTTGTACGACTAATATCGTAACACTGATCAATATCGTAAGCGCCTTCAGAATGCTTTACATAACCATGCTTTGACATCCATCGGTCAAACGACCACTCCCAATGAAGAAGAACCCCGTCGCAGTCAGTTAGAATTAGTTTTTCACTAATCATTTTACCACCCGTACCCGCCGCGCTCTGCACGAGAAATCTCGTCTTCTGTAAACTGTCCGCCACTACGGTCGGGATTAATCTTCCAACCTAGCTCAATGTTTTTACGTCTGAGACTGTCTATTTCTCCTACTGCTCTAGATAGAAGAATGTATAGTTCATCGCCAGACATTGTATTGCGAATACCATCTTCTATCTCTACTAGAGTATCCGCGAGATCTTGTAGAATATCAGTCATTTTATATTGAATATCTCTCTCAATTGATGGTACGTATCTTGCCAGCCTGTGGTGTGAAACACCCTATCTTTTGATTTTAGAAGCAGTTCTTGTGCTAGAGAATGGTCATTACCGCCTGCGCGACATTCGTCGCCCCAAAACCACACATCGTCATCAGCATCAACTAGAATGACATGTTTACCACGTCCACGCTCAGTAACGTCAATACCCGTTTTTCCACCTAGAGTGGCGTGCACTCGTGGATACTTACGGTTTATCTCATCTGCTATACGACGACGAACACCAGTCTTTTCGTCCCAAGCAGTAAACTGTTCGCGTTGAGCCTGAGTAGCGTTCCGTCCTGGGATAGAAAGATTCACCATACCAGTTCTAATTTCTACGTGTCGGCCAGTTTTTGTTTCGTATCCGCTCTCGTCTAGGGCTGAAAACAGGTCAATGATTAGTTGAACTGGCGGGTTCCAATCGGCTGACGAAACTCGGTTAGGGCCAAACCACTTTTCAGCGCCTGCACAGCAATACACACGCTCTGCTGCATTGAATAGCTCTCCAACCTGCTCACGGCATTTCGGTTCGTCGCTTCCAGTGACCAGCCAAACGGTTTCTCTAGAACACAGATGCAACATCAGATCTAACATCAGAGGGTCTATAGGACGTCTAGCGTCTGTTAGAGTTCCATCTACATCAAAGGCCAGGATTGGCATGTTTATTCCTAGTCTTGAATAGAAGGTCTAAGTAATCATAGAGGTCTGACTGCGTAGCGAAAACCATCCGTCTATTCTGATAATCACTGTGGTCATCTTGATATGAGAACTGCAACATAAAACCATTGTCACAAAACGAGATGGTGGCTTCTTCTAGATTCTTCATTGTAGCGATCCTATTGCTCCGACGCAAGCTATGAAAGTGCTTACGCCTACTTGTTCTGGTGGTAGTGCATCTGACTCGGTATACATATACTCTACAGTAGATGCAAGCATAGCAGACCAAGGTTCTACATAAGGAAGGTCTGCTACCCAATCAATTGCGTTATCATACTCTAGGCCAAATTCTTTGGCTACAGCAATGATTTCGGCGTGCTGTGCTAATACCTTGCAACCTTCTTCTGTTGTAAGTGCATAGCCAGATGTTGGTAGTACTAGTAAGAAGGCTGCAAGGTATTTAAGCATTTTAGTGTACCAGTACTGGTTTGTTTACTAGCTCTCGGCAGGATGCAACGAGAGCGGAGAAGGCATCACGAACACTCATAGTGCCTTTCTGCATATTCACTTCACGGCCATCGTCTAGACGGGCTAGAAGCACTACCTCGAAGATTTTGTCAATCATATCCACTTGGATACGGTTACGCTTGAGGAAGCGTTCATCTTCTTGTTTCAGCACTTCTACCTCGATAGTGTCTTGTAGGCCATGAGGTTCACGATACAGATTTACGTTAAACAAGTCTTTTATTCCTTAAATTTGATGTTTTGTTCGAGTTCACGAGTTTCAGGTTCATAAAGTGATCTAAAGTAATTATTACTTTCTATCACAGTTTTAAGTATAGACAAACTAGGAGCTTCATGCAAGAGGGCTTTTGAATCTTTTGGGAAGCAAGCTCCGCCAAATCCTCTTTTACCGTCCAGTCCAGGTACTAGCCAATGGCTTGTTCCAAGCCTGGTATCATTTTGAAGAGCATTTACAACGTGATGCCAGCTCTGCTTATCATCAAAGTAGTCATACAGCTCATTCAAATATGCAACTTTCATTGCAAGCATTGTGTTGGTAATATACTTAATCCAACAGGCTTCTTCGCCGCTAACATGCTGGTAGCGATGGGCAAAGCATATAGAGTGCTTACGGTAGTATTCCTCTATTAGGTCGGTAGCATACTCTGTTCCGCCTAAAATAACAGTGCTGGCCCCAATCATGTCTGGCACGGCATTACGCTCTGTCAAGAACTCAGGGTTGAATACTACTCGTTCACTCTTAGCAAACTGTGCTGCAAAGCTAGGAGGTACAGTACTTTTTACTACCACTAGTCCATATGTATTTTGAAGTAGGTATTGAATTGCGTCTAAGGTTATCTTTGTGTTTGCACGACCATCTTCAGATGATGGGGTTGGGGTGCACACAAAACTAACATTAGGCTCAAACTCTACTACAGCAGATATGTCTACTCCTAGCTTTGGGTCTACTAGTAAAAGATTATTAGTTTGGAAGGCAGCCGCAACTGCTTTACCAACAAATCCAACACCTACAATAGCTATTTTCATTTTGTTTCCATTTCCGATACTCTAGCGCGTAATCCGCTAGAACTAAATCTATGGTCTCTAGTATTAAAGTAGAGACTTATGTCACGCTTTTTGCATATATCTTTTCCTGTAAAATCTTTGTCTTTATACTCTTCTCCGAGTATACGAATATTTATAGGAAACAAACTGAGTATATCTTCTAGGTCTTGTTCTGTCTGATATACTACAATTTCATCTACATATTTAACAGCAGAAAGCTGAACATACCGTTCGACTAGTGTCTGAACAGGTTTATTTTTTGAGGCTCGGTCCAGAGAAGGATCTACTTGAAGCCCTGCAATCAGCCAATCGCACTGACTCTTTGCTTCTCTTAACATTGAGATATGACCTGCGTGCAGCAAGTCAAAGGTGGAGCAAGTAAACCCTACTATCTTAGACATAAGTAGTTATTTTAGTTATTAGTGCTATTAGCCGCCCATCTGCTAGGGCCTGGCTAATCATATTAATCATTGGCATGTTATATACGATAGTCGTCATTAATTAAAAATCCTTTTCTCTTGACGGTTAGAAATCCATTGGCATCATCTTCGGATTCTACGAATTGATAGCCTTGCTGTATGTATCTGTATATAATCTCTTCATTGTCTGACCAGACAGGTATGAACTCATCGTACTGAGGGTCTGGTGACTGCCTGAAATGAACCTCTATTAGCTTGCCATCTATAAACTCAGCGTTTATATCTTTAACGTCTGACATGCTTTTAAAAGGTTCAGGCAGTTCAATAAGTTTGTTTGTACGCAACCACCGTGAAAATCTTATACCATCCGCACATTTTTCTCCTAGCCAAGAAGACGCAGGAACATGCACGCCGTTATCTAGTCTGTAGTTAACACTAACATGGTCTCCGCTAAAAAGCTCGCACCAAAAATATCCTGGAGGAACTTGTGTATAATCGCCTGCTTCTATGTGTTTTATAGAGGCTCCTGCGCTCATACCTGCTAGGTTGTAGGTTGGCCTTACTATATACTTAGCTGAGACAGTAGGAGCTACACCGCTAGGTCCACATACATAACCTAAATACATAGATAGGTGTAGCTTGTCAAACCATCGTCTGTGTTGTGGGTATTGCTCCCACGAGTCAAAGTCTTCCAGTAGTCTTCTCACTAAAAAGGAGCTGCCCGAAGGCAGCCCCAGTATATTAGAACTTTAGAGAAACTTCAACGAATGCTTTTTCGTTTTCAAAGTTGTCGTCTACAGTGACGTAAGCACTAGCAGTTAGTGGCTTTACTTGCGAAGGTGTATACACTACGCCAAACTCAGAACCAGTAAGCTCACCTGCTTTTGCGTCAGCATATAGAGTGCCATAAGCAGATACGTCAGCTAGTGCTTGGTAAGATAGGCCGGTTTCAAAATCACTATTGAATACTTCATTTGATACGTCGTAAGTAGTGGTAAGCTCGGTGTTCCAAGCTAGTTTTTCAGTTAGGTCCGCAGCCATTGCTGAGCCAGCACCTAGTGCTAGAATTGCGGCTGAGGCGATTAGTAGTTTATTCATTATTTACTCCAATTGGTTGATTCGGGTTTTTAGCATTACGCTTTCTTGATTACAATAGAGCCATTCTCTACTGCGATTGATAGAGTATCACCGGGAACCCAACCAGTGACGTCTAATACTTCTTGTGGAATTACCATAAGACAAAGGTCTTCTTCGTCCTCAATATCTTGAAATATTTCATCCACGCTATACGTTCTTTTAATCATCATATCCTTAATATAGCATACCCTACCCAATCTAAGCAACCTTAAAATTACTTTATCTGGGAGGTTTATAAGGCGGGCCCGTTCTGTTTCGAGGTGGAACCCATACCCAATTAAATTAAGCTGCTAGAGCTAATTTAACAGGTGCTGAATTTTCATTTGCACTTGTAATGTTTCTTGCGGTTAGCAGTCGCTTGCTCACTGGCCCCTCACGCATTGCTACAACGTATGTCGATCCCTTTTACCCCCATAATTAATATGGTTGGTGGAGGTAACGGCATCCGAGAGCCGTGTCCATCCCATCTTCACAACTTGCTACAAACGGAGCACTTAAATTATATATTCTGGATGCAATCCATAGTGTATTTCTCTATGGCAGTTGGCACATACTAAAATACACTTTTCTAACTCTCGTACTATAATATCTTCTTTATGCGTACTTAGATCAGATATTTTGTATTCTTTAATCTGCGGGTCCACATGGTGAAACTCTAGAGCCTGTTTACATTTACTGTACCCACATATATTACATGAGTAAGACCCGACTACTTTTAATATTATATCTTCTTTTCTAGAATCGTTTTGCACTATTTGGCAGTTTTTGCATTTTGATTTATACTTTTTCTTACCACTAGGTTGATACCCATTAGAGTAAAACTCCGTTATTGGTAACTCTCTGTTGCAAGCAGAGCAGGTCTTTATTGTGTCTTCTTCTATTCCTAGAATTTCTTCCCTGTACTGTTTTAGAAAATAAAAATTAAAAGATGTATTCTTGTCTTTGTGTGCCTTCTCTCCGAAGATTTTCGTGAGTCCAACACTAACTTTTTGTTTAGTTAATTTATTTTCTAGGTAAGTACTAGGCGCCATAGATGTTTGTAGCATAGCCTCTATCAGAAGCTCATAATTATCTACTTTTTTATCTATTACATTAGATAGTATGTATTCTTCATAAGTCATTTCTCCTCCAAGAAAAGGCTAGATAATGTGGAGGCATTATCAGGAGCCGTCGCTCTTTTCGCCTACAGTATAGATTATATTTGTGTGGTTAGGCATCTAACAGACGATCTTAATGGGTATTGCTTGCGAGTACATAGTCAGGACTAAAAAGCTGTGACTAAAACCTATTACTCTCAAAAGACGCAAGCGCAGGGTTTCTGGTTTATGCCTACTACTATAAACCCTTTTTCGTTTCCACACTAGGCAGAACACTTATACTACATGGGCGACCCCAAGTTGGTCGAGCAAGGTCCAAATCTTCTGGTTATCAGCCAGCCGTATTATCGTAGGTCGTCAAACCTAACAGCCCTAGTTCATTTCATGAACCCGTCAGTTGACGCTGACAGATTCAATAGCCTTCAATTCTTCAATCTCGGTCTTAGCTGCGAGACGCTGCTTTTTTAGGTCTACTAGCAGAGCCTTGTGTTCTGCCGTACGATTATGCTCCCGCTCAGCTTCTAGCTGAGTTACTTGAGCATCTAGTTCACGGTGGCGTTTAGTTAGCCATTCAATACGAGTCATAGTCCTACTCTTTCTATTACGATTCTAAACAGAAGTGGGTCTCGATTACGCATCAACTCAGGAACATCTCGGTCGAGGTCTTTAGAGTATATCTCTACAGGACTCCCACCTACTTCGTGGGGTTGATTCGTTTGTGTGTTGATTAAAATTATCTTATACATTAGACTATACCTGATTCGGACACAACATGCAAATTATTTTTTAAATCAAAAATACGTGCATCTGGCCATACCTGGAGAAGCTCTTGTGCACTTTTAAGCGAATCGTAAGCAACCATCACCACACTGGAATTAGCGTAGTTATCATTACTAGCTTCAAACACTACGTGTTTGACAAACTCTCCGCGTCTTTCAATAGCATAACGGCTCAAACATTATCTCCTTCATTTGCGACTACAATAGCATTATGCAGGGTCATATAGCCGCAGTCCATACCTCTCATATACATAGAGGCATCAAAACCAAAAATATCGTAGAGCACATATCGGTAAGAACCTTGCTCTACAATTTCACCCTGATAGATACGTTTTACTACTGCATAAAACGCATCTTCCCGTTCTCGCTGAGATAGCGCATTCCACCATGCATCATTCTCAGCCTCATATGCTTTACGCTCTTCTTCCATCTGTTCTCCAATCTGTGATAGAGAGCTTAGAAATTTTTCAGTATCTGACATCATCAATCCCACAGTGCTTGATAGTATTTACCGAAGAGACGAAAACCATTACTGATGCGCTTCTGATACTCTTTGCGGCCTTCAAAGTCGTATTTACGTTCTCCAGTAGAAACCATCTCACTCATTCCGTTTTCAAGCTTTTTGAAAGCTAGAGAGCCTTCGCCAGTATGAAATTGTTCTTCCCAGCTATCGTCAAGCTCGCTCTCAAACGCAAACATCATTTCCTTGAGAACCCAGTCCCAACGAGCAAAGTGGTGTTCGTCTGGAGCATGGTAGTTCTTTTCTTCTGCAGTCAGCTCACGAGCAGCAGTGCTACGAAGATGCTCTGGAACATCTTCGTCGTCAACATTAGGTGCTCCGTGCTTAGTTGCATCAAGCTGCTTGAGCATAGGCAGAATGATATGAGCAAGAGTATGGTCCATAGACCAAGTATCCCATCGGTCAATGCGGACTTGAATCTTACGTTTTTTACGCTTGTCAATCCAGAGAAGCAGCTTGTAAATCCAAGTGTTATGGCGCTCACGATTGAGGTCAAAGATTTCCCCGACTTCAGGTTCAGGCTCAATAGAGCCATGAGCCAGCCATTCCCCAAAGCGATGAACACGGTCTGCCGTACGTGGAAAGCCGTATTCATCTCGTTCTTTAGGAACCCAGAACATCAGCTTCTCAGCAAGTTGATAAGGACCGAACCACTGAGTGTATGGACCAATATATACTTTCATTTTCCACCTGTAAGTATTGTGTGTACTATGCTATACACAGTTGCAAATATGCCAACAAATATTGAGGCTAAAAATATAATCACTATTACAGATGCTATTATATCCATTGTTCAGTCCTTAGTCAAGTTAAATCTTAATACAATCTACAGTTCCGCCTACTGTAGTACAAAACTCACTTGCTGCGCGGATAGAACCTACAATAGCCTTCTCAGGGTCGTCCATAGTTCTTCGATAGGCGTAGAGTGCTCCAAGAGCAAACTCTTGGCCACTTCCTACAGCAGTATAACCACAGGTAGGTTCTAGAACTGAAAAGTCTTCCTGTACATGAAACAGCCGTTTGCGGATACCTACTAGGAAATTTCCGCCGCTCTTGCTTCCTTCTTTTGTACGAGCAAAAGAATGGTCGTCAAAACATTTGATAAGCTCTGGAATAAAATCTTTAACCAGATACTCATTTTCATCTTCGTTGTGTTCGATTGGTGGAGGGGTGAAGTTATACCTAAGTAGATCACCCATTCGATAGCTAGTAGTGTAACCAATACCTAGAGGAATCTTAGTGAGTGTTAGATCACGCTTTTCAAATATGTCCAGCTTAACAAGTTTAGGAGTGATGTATACTTGCTTAACGCCATTGCCAGACCCTAGAGAGTCTGACCCTAGATACACTTTATTGCTATAAGCAATACCTACAATACAAGTCACTTACGCACCTCTGCCAGTCGCTTAACCCAACTTAGCACATACTCATCGCTCCAGCTAGTGAGATACGAGTTTTCTTTGCGAAATACTCGTAGCATTTCTTCTTCGCTAAGAGTATCGCTATCTATGATAAGCTCGTCAATGTGCTTCTGTGAAAATTCCTCTAGTTCTTCACAAGTAACTAGATCTGCCAGGTTCTCTAGTTTATCATCTTCACCCATCTCAACTACATAGCGGTGTTTAAACACCGAGATGGCAGTAAAAGTTGCATATCGTTTTGTCATAGTGCTTCCCATTCTCCAGTTACAGCATTGCTCCTACACACACTAAAACGGTCCCGAACCTTAGATTGGTCAGGGTTTTCTACCCTTTCATAACGACCACCAGTCCACTCGTCCCAAAAAGCAAAAGTAGCTTTAAAGCTATCTCGATCTTTACACGCCTGTTTTGATGCCTCTGTCCAAGGCCAATAAAACTTCGTTTTAGGGCGTAGGTTCTCACGTTCCCAAGCTACATGCTGACGAGCACGAGCATAAGATTCAGCAAAGGTTTCGTCTGGGCCATACGTGTCCAGACGGTACTCATTGCCTTTCTGTACAGCATCAATCCAATGTTTAAACATTATAGCTCCACATCCACATATTCTAAAATTCCAATACACTGAAACATGGTACGACCATACTTGTACTGCACGGAGTGATGCCAATGTCCAAAGTACCATTCGTCAGGTTGATGAACGTCAAGTAGTTTTTGAAGAAAGTCTCCGGTACGAGTGTTATACCGTGGACCTTTTAGCAGTCCAGATTTCCAAAACATCTCGTCGGCGACAGTGTGCGGGCAGTCGTGAGTAATCATCACACGAGGCTTAACTGTGGTGTACACATCCAGCATCTGAGCAAACTGTTCATCAGAGCACTCTTCATCTTCCCACCAGTCATAGTCTTTTTGGCGTTTATACCAGCCAGGAGGAGCTTCAGGGTTGTCGATTGACCAAGCACCGCCGATAAACATAACGTCGTTTTCAACACGACCATCAGGAATCCACGAATTGAACGTCTTGCAAACTGCTGGGTTGTCGTGGTTGCCGCGAATAAATCGACCGCTGCTAGCAACCATGTAAGCATCTACGCTTTCATGCCAGTAGTCACTCTGACCAAAGCCTACTCCGAAGTCCCCGACTTGAATATGCGGCCCTTCAAACTTGTCAATGGCATATGCCTTGTAGTCGTTGAACAGTCCGTGAATATCACCAACAAGGCGAGTTAGTTGTTTAGTCATGCCAGTAATCTCCATTAACGTCGTCTGTAACATCAACCGGGTCTACAAGACGGTATCTAGTAACCTCAAGTACTGTGCCAAACATATTTTTAATATCGCTGACATCATCTACCCAGAATACTTCATACAGGTCGTCTACTACTTTATATACGTATTCAGTCATGTTGCTTTCCTATAGGTGATAACGCGGTCTTTCTTAAAGCTGCGCCATGCTTCTTTTTCCAAGTCCCACACACAAACAATACCTTCTGGTCCTTGTGCGCGGCTAAAAGTAAGAGAATTGATTAGGTCTTGACGCTGAGTGCAGACCATATCACGCTGAGAACCGTCAGCTTTTGTGAAAGTAACAAGTACTCGTTCTGTTTTAAGAAGTTCTAGGAGCTGTTCCATCATTTCCTCAAGTATGTTCAATATGTTTGATACCTGCCGCCTCAATAGCACTTTGACATACGGGGCAGGGTTTAGCGTTTTTAGGCTCGCCTTTGGCTCCAAAGCGAGTTACTACAATCTTGTGTGCTCGCTTAAGGTTTTTACACAGAGCAATAGCGTGAATCTCTGCATGAAGAAACTGTTTGTCAGGTAGCCCTACTTTACAAGCGTGATGTGCTTGTAGAGGGTGCGTTTTAATATAGCTGTTTTTACCAACGCTGAGAACACGACCACGTTTATCATAAATAATTGCGGTCATGTCAAACCTAGCTTTAGACATAGTATCTCCGTGTTTACAATATACTATAACAAGAAAGATACCAGACTAGCAAGTGAAAAGATTAATCGTTTGCATAGCTATCAGCCAGCAAATATCCATATAGGTTGTACAGGCTAACTCTAGAAAAACCTTCTTTGCAGCTGGGTACTACAAAACTACGTGACATTGAAGACAGCACTTCACTAGGAATTACTTTACCGGGGCGGTTGTCGAGGCGGTACTTCCAGACTTTGAGATCAGATAGATGGCCTTCTTCAGGGGGTAGTATGCAAAAGCATCTCACATCATATCCCGCAGCTGTCATTTTGGTAATGATAATATTGCGTTTAGCCACTGTCAGGTTAGTTTGATCCCAGTATACGTCGATACGCTCCTCTATAGCCTTATCCAGAAGTGCATCCATTGAGGTTATGGCATTACTAATGTTATCTTTAAAAGCATCAGCATAGGTTATGCCAAATTGCTTTGCAGCTTCTTCAATGAACCGATCAGTACTGTATACAAACACAGTATCGCCAAACTCTGGGTTGTCCACAAATGATAGCATACTGGACTTTCCCAGACCGGGAAGTCCAACGATTACAGTACATACTGGTTTTCTCATGCGTTTACTACCTCTTGACGATAACCATCCATAGCACTGAGTACCTCAGACACGGCGATTACTGCTTCTTCGTATGTTTTTGCGCGTCCAATAATCTCGTTGATATACTCGTCACTCCAGCACTCAACTAGAATATCCCAACCATCTTCAGTGTAGTGGACAGTTGCGTGTTGGCGAAGCCGTTCAGCCCAAGTTTTCATTACCATGTCCCTACGTCAGTGATATCGACAGTTCCAAGTGCTTCTGATTTATGCGGAAATTTCCAAATGAAAAACTTCGCCTCAGTGTCTGGCCCTATGCAAGAACCATTAGGCTTATCCCGAACTGATACGTGTGTAGCAGTGGGATACTCTTGCAACAGAGAGTGTAGCTGTTTAATCTGTTCTACTGTGAATAGCATTAGTTAATTCCTCTAACTTACTTATAATATAGCTGAAAATAAACTAGCCAGCAAGTTCAATCTTCGTTGAACCGCTGGCAAAGGTCTTGTACATATTCAAGAGGTGCATCACCTACGTCATGCCAAGGATGGATGTGTACGTGGTTGTGTGCGTATTTGGACAGCCCTAAGCCCACGGAGTCACCGTCACACAGTGCTACTACTCTACGGTTACTACCTACTGAGTTCAACCAACTTACTGTAGTGTCGTTAACTTGACTACTAAACAGTGCGACGGCACTATACCCTAGCCAAGTAACCTTACAAGCATCAAACACGCCTTCGCAGATGAACAGAGTGTCACTGAATTGCCAGCTTTCTAGACCCCACACACCAACACGGTCTCTAGCAAGACGAGTAAAATATCTGCCTTCTCGTGGGTCGTTCTTAGCTTTTTTATCTGCAAAGGGTCGATAGTGTTGGTATCCTACAAGCTGTCCGCTTAAGTTCCATAGTGGGAAGGTAGCTACGCCCTCGTCCAACCAAGCACGGTGCAGGTTCATACTAAAGTATCGTGAGTGTAGGTGCAGGGCTACACTGTCTGGTCCCATATTCTCCATGACGTCATAGACCCTTCTTCAAATTCGCATAATACTGGCTTATTCACAAGCTCACTAATTTTACCAACATCAGCTTTAGTTAGGATGTGTGCTAGATAGTTGACTAGTAAGGCTACATCCTCTTCCTCACCTCTAGCATAGCTGTGCCTTACACCATCAAATGATGCAGCAGACCAAGCACTATCGGCCTGTCCGTTATGTTGTGCGGCCCCTACAGTAATCAACAAACCTAGTTCGCTGTTATATCTCCCGCCAAAAGCAATCTCAGCCGTAAGAATTCTTCCTAGTTTATGCTGTTTGTGCACGGTACAGTTCCTCTCGTAATTCGTCTAGTTCTTGAGACATAAGCTCAACCTCGCGCTCTCCGCCCTCAACCATAGCAAGACGAATTTCGTACTTGAGTGCTTCAACGTCGCGACTAATTTCTTCTTTGCTGCGCATCGCATATCTCCTTGTATAATTAACAATAACACATTTTAGGCACGTATGCAAATGAAAAAGGGCAGAGATTGCTCTCTGCCCTAGTCTAGTAAGTAGCTGTTATTACAAGCCAGACACTAGTTCCTGTGTGTTAGCGAGTTCAGGGTCAGGTACTAGACCGTACTCAGCTAGTGCGCCGTCTGGACCAGCCATTTCATCACTGACAAAAAACTCAATGTATTCTTTAAGTCCTGGAATAGTGCCTATATGTGCGTTCTTCACGTAGAAGAATAGCGGGCGACTGATAGGATAAGCACCGCTTGCGATAGTATCTACACTAGGAGCAACTCCACTTACGGTAGACACTTCTAGAGTTGCTTTATTATTCTCGTAGAAGCTCAAACCAAATACTCCTAGGGCAGTTGGGTTAGCATCTAGACGGGCAAGAGTTTCTGTATAATCACCGTCAATATCTACAGCTGCACCATCTGTACGTATAGAGTGGCACTCTTTCTTCTGGTCGTCATCTAGTTTTTCTAAGCCTAGTACTGCTTTACAACCTTCTTCCATAACTTTAACGTCAAAAGCCTCACGAGTTCCATGCTTGGTACCTGGGATAAATGCTAGAATCTCAACGGCTGGTAGGGCAGGGTCTACATCGCTCCACAGCTTGGCTGTACTAGAAGCGTGTAGGGCCGAGTACAACTGTACAGGGGTTAAGTCGTCAATGTTAAGCTGGTCAACATTCGATGCAAATACAATCCCATCATAACCAATACGAACTTCTGTAATTGTACCTACAGCTGCTTCACACGCAGCCCATTCTTCTTCTTTCATCTTAGAAGAGCTGTTAGCAATGTCTACGGTATTCTCACCAACACCCTCACACAGCTTCTTGCGACCTGCACCAGAGCCACCACCCTCAACTACCGGAGTTGCAAAACCAAAGTTTTCTCCGAAGGATTCAGCTACTATAGTTGCATATGGCAGGACTGTAGAAGAGCCTGTTACTTGTATGTTATCTCTTGCGACTGCTGCCGAAGCAGCGAGTACTAGTACGCTAGCAGCAGCCAGCACTTTAAACGGTATCTTATTCATTGTAATCTCCATGAGTATGCGGCACTATCTGCCTATTCTTAGAATATCACAATTTTGTAAACGTTTTGTGACAACTTGGTCTTTTTTTAAAAATAAAAGGACGGGGAGCAACCCCCATCCTTCAATTACTTTACAAACTTGTCTAGAACAGCTTTACCAGCAGGAGTCTGAGCCAACCCTTCTAGCATTGCTCCGACGTTGATACCGCCACCTGAACTCAAAAGGTCCCCAATACCGCTCAACCCGCTAGACGCATTACCATTGTTTGCAATGACTTTGATGTCAGCTTTCTCAAGAGCTTTAGCCTGTTCTACGCCTACAGCCTGTGAAGCCTCTACCTGACGAATAGTAATCAAGTATTGCTGATAGCTTTGGTTCTCACCGATTTCTTTAGCTAGAACAATCTGAGCCTCTACTGGGGCAAGTTGCAGCAGTTTTTCCGCCTCAGCCACAGACTGACCTTTTACTAGGATAGCCTCTGCATTACGACGTTCAGATTCAAGCTGACCTTCTGCAACCAGAACTGTACGTTGCTTTTCGCCTTCTGCTTTAACAATTTCAGTCTGCTTTTGTTCTTCTGCTCGAACGATATTAACATCTTTGGTAATCTCAGCGGCTTTTACCTGCTCTACACGAGCAACTTCCATTGCTTTTTCAGTGGTAACTTTTTGCTGCTCAGTGATTTCTTGCTTAGCTTTTTCGTTAGCAATGCCTACTTCTTTTTCTTTCTCAGCAGTACGAATACCTACTTGCTGTTGTGCAAGCTGACGATTAACTTCTACTTCGCGGTCAGCGTCGATTTCAGCATTTTCAGCTGCACGCTTGTTTTCTGCTACGACTACGCGGCTTTCACGCTCAATCTCTGATTTCTTTTTCTCCATGATATTCTGGATAACTTGACTGCCGCGGCTGTCACGAATATCCATAAGCTCAATATTTTTAACAGTAGTAACACCCCAAGCTTTTAGCTGCTCGTTAACCTCACCAGTAAAGGCAATACCGAACTCACTACGACCTTGCATAATCTCTTCAATGTTCTTACTTGCTAGAATAGTACGAGCGGCGCCCTGTAGAATTGAAGTTAGCTGACCGTTAAGCTCTTGGAAGTGGGATACTCGCTGAGCTGCAATGTTAGAGTTCTCGATACGGAAGAAAGCCTCTAGGTCTAGAACGAACGGTAGACGACCGCTGTCATACGCTTCATAGTCTTTTAGACGAAGGCTGAACACGCTCACTGGTAGTTTGATAACCTGAATACCGATCCGAGGAATCCACGAAGGCCACTCGTAGTATGTGTTGCCTGCTTCTTGGTCTTTGCCGAATGATACTGTCTTTGTAGAACTCTGAATGATGTGTACTTCGTTAGTACTGACCACTCGCCGTAGCGAGATAATCCAAGCTACTAGCCCTAGTCCTACTAGCGCCAATACGCCCATAACTGCCGTAAAAATAACTGATGCCATTATTGTTCCTCTTCCTTTACATATTCAATTTCATTACCATCCTCATCTACGTGAGTGCGGTAGCTATAGCTGGTACCAGAGTTACTGGCAATCCTTTTTACAATCCATACTAGTGCAAATGCGGCTAGCACCACAAGAACTAGCACTGTTCCTACTAAAAATGTGTTCATTTAATCGTGCTCATACTCTTCTGTTTCAATTCCAGTCTTTGTAATCATAACCCGAACATGGTCTCCAAACGCGGCTTTAATAACGTCGTTAGGTATCATGTCAATAGTTTTGTAGAATGCCTCAAAAACGCTGGTAATGCGGTTTGCATCTTCCCAAGAGATTCGTTCTCGTTGAGCCTCAATTTCATTTACATATTTCTGTTTGCGTTCCAACGCCTCGTGCAATGGTTCTATGCGATAAGTATCACGAAGTCTATGCTCCTTGCGATAAGCAGCTTCCCATTCTACTGGGTTTGCTTGGCGCTCTTTTACTTCTTCTAGGGCGCGTAGTGCTCGGTTATATTCTTCTTCTGTGTACAGGTATGAACCTTCGTCATCATACTCATCTAGTTCATCGTTCTCTAGCGCATAGTAAATGTCTAGGCGGCTAAACTCACACGGTTCCCCGTCATTGTGGTAGGGAGTTCGCTGCACCCAATACACTTTATTGATTTCCGGCGCTGCGGCAAACATCTCCTTTGCTGCTTCTCCTAGCAGCTCTATGCTATCAGATTTCATCTGAGCCATAGCCTGCTCAATCTGAATATTTAGCTCCTGAAATCGTTGTGTTAATCGTTCTAATGTGTTCATCTGCGTCTCATGAAAAGTTTATGTGAAATTCTTGCGAGAAGTTCATATTACCAGGAACAGAGGTAGTAGCCAACATATTACTGACTACAGGAGATAGCAGATTCCCAAAACGCTTTAAGAATTCTGCCCGGTCTAACACTTCGGCGCCTTGACGCATCCAGCCGCCAAACTTAACAGTAAATTCTCGTAGAGCGCGTTCTTCGGGAGTATTCTTAGTTTCTGGTTCGTAATTCCACTTACCTGCTTCGTCAAACCAGCTCTGCTTAACATAATCTTCCGAATAAGGGTAGGCGCGAGTAACGAGAAGGCAAATAGTACGGCCTTCGCCGGTGGCATAGTAATCGCACGCTACAAACACATAGGGTTCGTTATCCATCTAGTCGGCCCTTTATTAGTTCAATCTGAAAGTCTAACAAGTTTCTCTTAGAGAGCAACTCAGCTAACTCATTCTCTAAAATGATACGTTTTACTTCTGGAAGCTCTAGAATAGGCTCGATCTTTTGATAGGATTTTTCTATATCTAACCAATAGCTGATGGGCTTACCCATAAACATTGTCTCAGTCGGCATCTACCTTCATCCTTTCTGCAAAAGCACGTTGGCCCATTCCAAGCATCCAAGGCTCCGGTTCTAACTTACCAAGCCAGTCTTGAATAGTTGGGATACGACCGCCAGTATCTTCTTTAACATGGTCCTCAGCTACATCACGAACGCTTACTACCTTGCCATCTGAATTGGTGAGGGTGGTACCGAACAATTGCTCTGCTAGAAAAATACCAAAGGTGTTATGCAAAATTGCACGATGTGCAAAGTCTGCATAAGCTGCTTTAGTTGAATCAAACCAGTCGTGAATATGAAGGTAGTCTTCAACCGTACCGCCATACCGTTTGACAGAGTTTTTTGCGTGTACATACGGTTTCATTCTTCAACACAATCCTTAAGCATTAGGATGCCGCGCATTAGACTTTCAACCTCTTTAAAATCTAGACGAATCGTTGCAACCCCATCATCGGTATCTTGCGTAATGCATACGAAAGCACCGGCACCCTCATCCCGCAGGCTAATTCTAGTAGCCAACTCGGACAAAACTGGGGATTGGCCGTCTGGGTGCATGGTAATTTCCGTAACTGTAAGCCTCATTCTACAACTCCTTTAGCCATTTTAAATCGAGTAGCCCAAGCACCGGCGCAGTAGAAGGTATCGCCTACCTCAAGCTGCACTCCGTTAAACTGAAAACGCTTGAGCACGCGGTCTCCATTCCAGCAAGCATAGACGGGGATGTCGATAAATCCACGTGATTTCAACAGACGACGTACCTCAGCAAAAGCTGGGTGGTCCTCGTGTGCTGCTGTAACTCCATAATGACCTTCAAAGTCGTAACGAATCAAGCAGTCAGTGACAAGATGTTCTGGAATATCAACCCGTGGATTTTCAATCTCCTTGCGCTTTGGAGCTGGGTTATCTCGAAGCCACTTGTGAACAGCCTCTGTCGGGATTACGTTATTCCAAGACACGTTAGTCTCCAAAAATAGTTTTTGTTAAGAAGAATGTAGTGCCAAAACTCATTAAACCGGACACTACTGGTTGACTGTGCAAATCTGTCAAAACGACGTAACAGCCATAAGCATATGCAGCAGAGATTAGTGCGTAGATGAATCTGTTCATAGTTTCCTCGCGATAACAGCTAGATCTTCGATATTGACAGGGTAGTAGTCAGTTTGTTCGACACAGACGCAGTGATACGGACCTTTTGGGCTTAGGTTTTGGTGAATGTGGCCGTGCACGTTAAGCATCTGCTTGCCTTGACCTGCGCCTCGGTACAGCCCACTCTCATGTAGAGGAACGTGGCTAAGAAGAATACCAAACTCACTAAATACACGCCACATTTCAACTTTAGCAAACCAACCACCACTAGCTAGCATCTTGATGTTGTCGTGGTTGCCGACAACCAGACGCTTTTGCCCCATAAGACGAGGCCAGTGACGCTTCATCCAACCTTCTTGGTCGTTACCCATAACCACGTCGCCAAGATGATAAACCTTGTCTCCAGGCTTAATCATCATATTCCAACGATGAATCATAACCTCATTCATTTCTTCTACGCACGAGAAGTTCGGACGAATTAGCTCGTCTGTTTCAGAATCTTTAAACTTTAGAATGTTTGAGTGATTAAAGTGGGTATCGCTCACTACCCAAATATTGCTAGACATTTTATTTCGTCTCCACTAACTTGATTTCTTGCTCGGCTGCCATGTACCAGTCTGGCGCACTCTGAGCGGTGTTATATGAGTTTAGCTTGTCACGGTATGTGGCTGCCGCTTCATAGGTATCGAAGTCTTCGTATTCATAACGTTGACCCCAGCCACGCTCACTCTCTACAACAGTTACGCGATATTTAACGCTCATTTACATGAACCCCCATTTTTCAGCACAGATAGGGCCAATCCCTAGTTCAATGCTTTGATGATTAGAAAGAACTCGACCACAGCAAGCACACGACCCAGTACGACGACCATAACGAATGGCGGCATCACGAGGGCTTTCAGCAATCACACTGAGAGCAGTCTTGTGTTCCTCGGTAGCCTCACGAGTACCAAAGAAGCGACCATCAGCAACTTTACCGATATACTCGTCGCTCTCAGTCTTGACGTAGAGCGCACCTGCATTAGCTCCAGTAGCCGGAGCGAGAGAGATTTTCAAGCCTTCTGCACGGTACACAGGGCGCTTGTAACCTTTATCCCGAGCATGTGTGAACATATCAATGATAGGCTGAAGATCTACCTCTTTGGCCTCTGCTTCCTTTTGAGCGCGGCGCTCCTCCATACGAACGAGCATAGCCTCAATGGCTGCAACCTGCTTTTCACTCCAGGCACGGCCAGCGTTATGCTGCTCAGCCAAGGAACGAGCCAAATCATTCCAACCAGCCATTGCAAACACAGAGGCATAAATGGTGGTCTCTTGGTTCAGAGCCTGTGCAGCTTCGACAGCATCTTGTTTTTTCTTGGCACGTTGTTGACGAGCTTTCTCCAGCTTGCGAGGGTCGGTTTTGAAGTAGCCTTTACCGCGGCAAGCAAAACATTGCTTTTTCTCCTGATGAACACGCACACCCTGAAACACGCCCGTGCCAGCACACTGGCCGCACGGGTACTGCTTCTCAGTGCTCTGCTTGAGCGGAATCGGAGCAGTCTCTTCGCTAAGAGTATCAACAAAACTATCCCAGTCGCTCATTGCTCATCTCCTCTTTATAATTAAAGATAACATTAAAATAAGCACACACGCAAATGAAAATAGGCGGTGTTTCCACCGCCTACTCCACTAAAAACAAGTTTTTATTTGTCTTTACAGATAGCTTCAAGCTATTCAAGGTTCTTACGCTTTCGTTCTTTTTCTGCCTCTTGAGCGAGGCGTTTGTTGCGCTCGTCGTTGAGGCGCCACATTTCTGCAGCACGTTTTGCTTCAATGATGTCAGCTTCAGTCATCATAATTACAACCACCCAGCTTCTGTCGTACCATGCTCAGTCTCTTTAAGAGAGGCACGCTCACGAATTGCTTGGAACGTATCTTCTACTAGAATCTTACCGTTTTTGAATACAGTACGAAGTAGATTTCCACGCTCATTGGCTACTTCTTCTGGTAGCGTGCGGAAACCACACGAACCAATACCGCACTCATATACAAGACCGAGACGGCCTTCTTTTGAACGCTTCCCGTGGTCAGTGACTGGGTCTTTACTGAAACCAACCCAATCACCTTCGTTAACACGAATAGCCGAAGCCTTCATAGCATATTTTAGCGAGTCACGATTCCAAGCCTGCAGTAGCCCCCCACCCATACCGAAAGCAATGTTATCAGCACTGAAACCAGCAGCTTTTAGATTTGCAAGGATACGAGGTAGTGAATGTTCGTTAATGCCATCACCTTGGATAACACGAACACTAGAAGGAAGAACTTTATAACCTTTTGAGTTAATTGTGGTTCCAAACTTTTCAGCAAGGATTTCAATAATCTCAACAGGTACAGTTTCAGGGTCGCCTGAGTCTGGACGTACCACCAAGGTGCCGCCCATTGCAAGTACTTTATCTTTTAAGACACCGCCCCAAAGATCGCGAGTTGCCGCATAGATATCGAAACTGTCAGACACACACGCTACTAGCTTGCCTGGACCACCAAATTTGTTTAGCATGTTGTCATAGGCATCTAGTTCATGCTCACGACCCCAACTAGTGATAGTGGAGTGTTCTGAAGCTGGAATTGAGAAACCTACAACTTCATCGGTGTTGTAGTACGCCATAACTCCGATTACAGATTCAAAAGTATCAGTACCCATAAAATTGACCAGATGGCCCATACCGCCTAGTACAGCAGTTTCAGTAGACGAAGCCCCACGAGCACCAAAGTCGTGAAGTTTAAACATCAGCTGGTCCATAACTGGAACATCTGAGGTCTCGCTCAAATAACGAGCAATAATCTTCTTCATCTTGCGCGACTTCGTCGCAACCGTGGACGGATACCACACAGCACGAAGAAGTGCAGTTTCCAAGTAGGAAGTCAACCACCACAGACGAGGGTCGGTGTTTACCACCTGTACCTGCACGTTGTGAGTTTCCATAACAGTACCTTCAGGAACTGCTTGAATCTCAACGGGTAGAAAACCGCCATACTCTTTTACGATGATTTCCCAGCCTGCACGGTTGAACGGTAGGCCGTGAGCAGTAATCACTCGCTCAGCAAAATCAATGTCGTCCATTGTAATCTGGCCGGTCAAGTATTCTTTCATAAAGGCTTGAAGACCGAAGAACACCGATTCAGGTTCGCCACCACGAGACTCAATATATGAGCTGATATGGGTAGTACCTTCAGGGTATTGCACCCACTGAGAGAATTTGTAGCTGTCGGTACGAAGAATAGCACTAATAAGTGCAAAATCAAGAACTGTTTTCATTTTAGAACTCCTCTAAAGTTAATGCCTGCTCTCTCTGAGCAGGGCTTTTTAGTTATTTAGGCGCTAGAAACGTATTACAAACAGGGCAATTAAACCCGTAGTAAATATCATGACCTCCGCCATAGTCATAGTCATGATGCTCTTTGATGTCGTGGTGAGTATACTCTAAAACAGATGTACATTTATGACAAGTAATCTTTAGAGAGCCTACTGAAATAACCTTAACCATGTGTCACCCGATATTCAAGAAGAGCCATCATTCGATTAGAACTCCTTTAGTTCCCCAAGAGTCTAGATTATTTACGGCATAAACTCTACGCCAATCGTCAGCATAATCTCCGCCGTCTCTATATACTATAGCATCTTTAGGCATAGTTTGCAATAGCTTGATTAATTGTTCTACTGTCATACGTCACCCGATATTCAAGAAGTTGTCGATGATATGAAAGTGGTCTTCAAACATTTTTTCTTGTTTCACTTGGTTGAATGGAACCCAAAATGCTTTCTCCGCATCATCAGAACCTTTTACTTTTGGCAACTCATCGCCCATACCCAGGTCGATAAAGAAAGCCTGAGTAATAGTACGACCGCGAACAGAGCGGTTAGGTGCATCAAAAGTCTTTGAGGCTTTGATTGAACCTTTCAAGATTTTTGGGGCAACCTTAATCTTGGTTTCTTCTTTAAGCTCACGGATAGCGCCGTCAAGCATAGTTTCTTCTTGGTTCAAGAAACCGCCAGGCAGTGCCCAAAGCCCTTTGCCCGGCATATCACCACGCTTCACAAGAAGGATGTGGCCCGACTGGACAACTACAGCGTCAACAGTCATAAAGGTAGGCGGGAAAGGTGCAGCTTTCCATGCTTCCTTATACTGTTTGACCATGTGGTATTCTTTACAAAGTGTTTCCCAAGAACCGCCAACTTTTCCGTTCTTAAGAATAATGTCGGTCATTACACCGTGAGATTCTGTCGGCATCATAGTAGAAATAAAATGTGCGCTTGTACCGGCGTCATTTCCTTCGAACATCAACTTACGGATATCCGTAGCATTAATGCCGCCAATGTCTGCTACTTCCACGTGGTTCTTCCAACGAGGGAAGATTTTCAAGTAGTAGCTGGTGCTATCTTTGGAATGACCAATCAGACCGATATCTTTAGCGTCTTCAGCTACGGTATTATCTACAATAGTCTGGATTGCATTGACCCATTTATTATCATCATATGGGTAATCTGAAACAGGTACAACTTTGACACGGCCTTCCTTACCCAGCTTAGGGGCTTCATCAGGAAAGGCTGCTTCAATCATCGCCTTACGTTCTTCGAACGTGAACGGGTTACGAATATTTCGAGCAGCATACGAAGAACCGACGACTACGACGACTTCCTTTGCTTGCTTGAGTGCAGCATCAATAACTGCTTTGTGTCCATTGTGAAATGGGGAAAACCTACCAATAAAAACTAAGGCATCCCGAATTTTTGTATTATCTGTCATTATAAGAACTCCTCTTATTGTTAATGCTCAAGTCACTCTTGAGACTTTATCTTACCTCGTCCTCGGGACCAACCGTCAGACAAGAAATTTTCTAGAACAGATACATGAACCATTCTAGATTTTTCACCATCTTTTTTAACCCAGACAGTATTCTTTTTATAGTCACTCATTTTTTGTTTAGTTTCTTCCGAGTGTTTTTTGCCCGTTAGAGACCGTGATATTTTCTCTTTAGTCGCTTCGTCCCAGCCGTTATAGTGATTATGAGGCTTATATCCGGGCCTAGGACCTCTCAGCTTTTCTTTGATATCTTCACGCTTAGCAGCGTTATTATCAGACATTTTCTTTTTAGACTCATCTGAGTGTTTTTTACCAAAAAAGTGGTTTTTCTCACCCAGCATGTTATAGCTTTTAATAGCTGCCAATTGCACTTTTATTTTCTCATAAGCTCTAGCAGAAGGTATGTATCTGCTAGTACCGTGACCATTACCGTTAATCATACACCATAAGGCATATACCATTTTTTCTTTATGGTCTACGCTATTACACATTTTAGGCAGTAGCAGGTGGCAAATAAAATGTTGTTTTGCAGTGAGATAGACTAAATTATCTATATCATTAGACCCGCCTAAAGCCTTTGGAATCACATGATGTAATTCAGAATACTCAGAAGGTTTTCCAGCTTGTAGGGCTTTATTAACTATAGCATAGTATATGCGGGTGTACTTATTAGATATAAACATTAGAATCCTTTTTTGCAAAAACTCCTTTTGCAGTTAATTATAGTTCTCTCTGAACTATACATATACTATAACACTCTACTAGCAGGCTGGCAAGTGTTATTTAAATTGAACTTGCTCTACCAGTACATCTGCCGGAATGTGATAAACTACCACACTCTCACAAACGCGCGTATAGAAATACTCGCCACCGCTAAGACCTAGCTCATATGCAACTTCCATCATGGCGTCACAAATAGCATCTGTTTCTTCTTCTTCGTCTTTGTAGTCTGTGAGGGTCAGATTTACAAAGTCTGGGTGGTTGAAGTAGAATTTACGAAATACTGGCCGAGCTGGTTCATACTCTCCATCGCATAGATTTCCAATATCATCTTCATCATAAAATGACTTAGAGCCGAACAGATTACAAAAATCCACTACATCACGAGCTTCTTGCTCGGTATCTACTTGGATTTCTTTAGTGTTATAATTGTCTCCATCATTCTCCCAAGAAGTGACGCGAATTAGATAACCAGCGCGATATAGTGTTTTCATTTAAATGTCTTTCTCTTTAAGAATGGTTTGGTCAATGTGTGCTTGAGCAGCCTGCTCAGTTAGAAAGTAGTACTTAGCAGATTCAATCCACATCTTTAGCTCAGACTCTGCAATAACATCTGTGTCCACTCCGGGACACGCACAGTGTAGCAAAGCTTCGTTAGCAGGCCAATCACAGGGAACAAGTTCTCCTTCGACTACTGGAGTTACTCTGCCTACAATGGTCCATGCTTGAATACGATAACTACGAATTGGTTTATCGTAACGATACCACTCAATCCCGTTATCATCAGTCATTGAAATTTTCTTACGACTAAAAGCGTTCGGGTCTTCTACGACTTCGTAAAACTTGTCGCCTACTTTAAACATGGTGTTAATACCTCTATGTCATATTGCATTGCTTGTTTAATCATATTTCTAGTACCTGCTCCGCCGCGAAATGCCACAACCAAATCAGGCTTACCTTCTTGAATCATTTGAAGATTTCTGATTGGGCCTGCCAACTTTCCGTACAGTACCCAGTTAGCGGGAAAAGAAACTACCGGCACGTTTATAAATTCTGCCCATTTCTTAGCTAGCCTATCGGCACCTCGTGCCTCTCCTTGAATCACTACCATATCAGGGTGTTTGATGAGTAGCTCTGTCAGGAAGTTGAACAAAAAGTCCATTTCTGCATCATTATTGCTTCCGTCAGGATTTTTACCGTAATCCCTACCGCCACATACAATTACTCGCATCTAGCATCCTCCCACATATCTTTAAACACATGCGCTAAACTTTCCGCTTCTTGTTCCCAAGGCTTGTCCAAGTAGGGAACCGTCTCAGGAACAAGCTCACCTTTCCAAAATGCTTTACCACTAGAACGTACCAATCTACCTTTAACGTACTGGTCAACATGAACCATTTCGTGAAAAACAGTAACAGGGTCTACTTCTGCCACTCGAATCATGTACATATCTTCATCGCCAATCATGTACCCAAACATGAGGTCTTTCAGGTCTGGTTTTACCTCAAGGTCTAGCTCAAGGTCTTCGTCAATAAGATTTAACCTGACTGCAGCAAATGCAGCCAGGTTATAAAGTTTAATATCTTCGGTGACGATAATCATAGGCTCTCTCCACTGTTATACTAACTATAACACATGAGAACCTAGATAGCAAGTTACGCTTTTACGCCAGTAGACCCAAAGCCGCCAGCTCGGTCAGTTTTCTGCTGCGGTTTATCTAGCGTTTCTTCAATTGTGTATTGCTCAGTACGAATCAAGTCTGCTTGGGCAATGCGATCTCCGTCGCACACAATTTGGTCAACCCCTGAAATGTTGTATAGAGTTACAAACATTGGGTCTACGTAATCGCTATCAATAACGCCCTCGCAGTTGAAAAGAGTCAAGCCTTGTTTTAGACTTAATCCACTTCGTGGATGCGCTCTCAAACTAAAACCTTCTGGAATATCAAAAATCAGATTTAGAGGTACTAGAGTACGCATACCTGCTTTGATAGTGATAGAACTGAACGCATTTACTTCAAGCGTGTCTGGAGCAGTTTCTCCATAGTGGTAGCACTTTACCTTGTCTCCAGGAACTAGACTTGCATGAAGGTCAAAGCAAGCTGAACCTGCAGTAGCCAACTTAGGTAGATATGCTGCTGGATTTGTTTTATATACTTTTAACATGTGTCTCCTATACAAATAGGAGCCAGAATATCTGGCTCCTGCAACGCTTATGCGCCTTTAATTACAAAACCTTCTGGTGAACGGTTCTTCCAAATGGTAGATGCCTCTACCCGAATGAAACGCTTATTGGTTTCTTCTTTATTTGGGTTTTCAATTGTAACCATCACACGTTTACCGGAGCGAAACGCTTTTAGCTGGTTTGCCACACGGTCGCTAGACGCTAGATACTCGCTGCGAAGAGCGTTGGTCATCTTGCGGGCTACACTACGGTAAAGACCTGAAGAGGTGTAAGTTTTACCGGACGATTTTTTACCTTTTGCCATTTTCTACTCCTGGGCTAAGATTTTGAGAAGGATTCGAGTTACTAATAGGTTTCTATTTGGTTGAGGGCGTCTACGCCCAACTCTGGGCGTAAACATTAGTCTTTGTTGAAGCCACTGGCCAAATCGCTTATGCAGCGTATGCATAGCGATCCTGCATCAGAGTCTTGAGCATTACGTTGTAAGGCGTAAAGTCCTCAAGGTCATTTGCTAGAACACTCTTCATGATTGCGGGCGAGAAGCCTGAAACATGAGCAGTATTGCGACTATCAAACTTAACAGGAACGTTACCGTAGCCTGAGTTAAGGTTCCAGAACACAATCTTTGGCATGTTATAGCCAGCCTGCTCATACTTACGAGCAATCATGTCAAGAGCACGGTCGTCGTAGCGAGTGCAGCTATCAAACTGCATATCACTCAGGATTAGCAGCATCTGAGGCATATCCTCTGGAGCAGCGTTACCATTAACTGCAACTTGCAGCAGACGGTCAAAAGCAGCGTGCAGGTTGGTATTCATCTCCCAAGCAGAAGTGCTCATTTGACGAATCTTCTCGCTCAGAGTGCCTTTAACCTTAACAATCTCAGGACGATTTGAGAAAGTAAGGAACAGGTCTTTGAATGGACCAGTATTTTTGTCACTCAGATAAAGACCTAGAGCAACTGCCACCTCGATTGGCTGCGGGTTTCCAGAAGATGCGTAGTGGATGCTACCCATAGAGCCAGAAACGTCAACCATCGGGAAAATGCGAGCATCGCCAACATAGTTGGGTAGTGCTTTCCACTGTTCGTCGGCAACAGCGGCATTACCGCGAGTAACGCTGCGAACAACGTCGTGTGGGAATACTGCGCCTGCATTGATTTTCACAGCAGGGTCGCGTTCAGCCTGTGGCTTCTGCAGCTCCTGAATATAACGAGTATACGCTTCGGAAGCGTTACGGCCAAATGCTTTTTGATAGCGAGCCGATGCAACCGAAGGAACGTGCGAGAAATTAATCTCATTCCAAGTCTTGGCGCACATCTGAGTCTCAACAACCTTGGTCAGACCCACAATCAGCTTACGGTACTGCTTAGGAGTCAGCTTCATGAAGCGAGTAAGCTCTACTGCAACAGGGCCTTTGCGGGGCATCCATTTTGCAGCCAGACCATTATCATTGGATAGAGCATCAGCAATGAATGCAAATGCCTCACGGCGGTTTGCCTCATTGGTGAGCACGAACAGGTCGTCCCAGCGGCCAAGCTCTGGAATTTTGTGGATTAGGCGGCCTGCAAGCTGCGGGTTAACCTTTTCAAGCTGAACAAGCAGATTACGGAAGGTCTGGCGCTCACCAGCACCGCCACGAATGTCACGAGCCCAAAGAAGAGTGCGGATTGCAAGCTCTTCATTTTCGCCGATTGCGGCCATAAACTCGCGCGACACATCTTTGCCACGAGCCGAGCCGATTGAGCCGAATAGGTCCAGCACTGCACTGGAAGTGGTTGCATGGGCGCGCATACCATTAGCGGTACGAGCAGTTAGGCTGTCGTTTAGAACTGCGTTAGCAAAAGTGTTCATTTGGTTTCCTTTCAAGATTTTCTGGTTTGTTGCGGAGACTCCCGTCTTCCGCTGGTTCAATGTGATAGATAAATTTTATGCTGAAACAAACCGATGCCAATTACATCTTAAATGATTTTAGCATCCAGCGTCTTTTTTGTGTGGCAGTAATCATATCTTCTAAATGATTAGTGATGCCGTAGTTTCCTACATCGTCAGCAGCTTTGTGTGCTGTGTATAGAGAGGCTAGTAGAATGTCGTTATCTGCAGTCAGATTTTGGAACATCAGCTCTACAGGAGGAACAGTTGTTTCTTCTGTAATCTTAGATAGTTCTGCAAATCGTGAATACGAGAAGGGGCTATAGCTGTCTAGTGTGCGAATTTCTTCTGCAATTGCATCTGCGTATCCGTGCACTTCTTCATAAATCTCACCGAAGAACTCGTGAATTTCAGAAAAGTTTCTGCACTCTACGTTGATGTGGTAGTTGTGTGCTTTCATATAGAAAGTGAAAACAGTAGCCAGAGCTACTTTTAGTTGATAAATCAAATCTTCATTATCTTGTTCCATGTTTTTTTCTCCTACGCTTTCTAGCGTTAAGAATAATATACACTAAGATAAACATGATGGCAAGAATAATTTTAAAACTGGTCCTGACAAGTGGACTCGAACCACTCCTACCTGGTCCACAGCCAAGCGTGCTAACCACTATCACTATGTCAGAAAAATATTGGAGTCCCTAGCAGGAGTCGAACCCACATCATCGCGTTCGTAGCGCGGTGCTCTGTCCATTGAGCTATAGAGACATTAATCGAATTTAAAGGAAGGAATTACGTTTGAAAACGTATTAGTAGAGCTGTTGAACTGATTAGTTACTTTGTACGGTGTTGAACCTGAAAAAGTAAAACTAAAAGCGCCTATAGTTGCCCCGTTTGAATAGGAGAAAGTTCGTTGGACCATCATACGAGCACTAGAACCGTTAACAGATTTCATCTGTACAGTAATTCTAGCTCCGACATTATCGGCCAGCCTCGAAACGCTATCAGAACTAGAAAAAGATGTCTGAGCGGATGCTGGAGTGGCAATGGCTAGCATTGCAAGTAGTATAATACTCTTCATTGTAATTCCTTGTGTTATTGGTGCCCCAACACGGGATCGAACCGCGGACCTACTGATTACTAATCAGTTGCTCTACCGCTGAGCTATTGGGGCGTAGCATTAAGCTAGTCGAGTACCGACCAGCTTAGTGCCTTTGAATCGTTTGGTTGCAGTTTCGCTTTCAGTGCCTACAGCTACGACGCGAGCAAAGCTCATGTCGTCGGTTAGCAATAGGTCACCAGCAGCAACTTCACCTTCAGTACCTAGGTAGGAGTAAACCTTGCCCTGGCCGTTGAACATTACGTCAAAGGTGAACGCCATTACACGCTTGATTTGGTCAGCAGTAAAGGCTTCGTAAGAGCCGGTGTCCTGCATTAGCAGGAGCAGCTTATCGCCATCATTGGCTTTGTATTCGCCATAGCGGCTACCGTCTACGGTTTTGTATAGTTTAGCAGTCATCTGTTTTTCCTCTTTTTGAACAGTTTGATTAAATTCTTTAGCAGGGTTTGCGTAGTCGTATGCAACAAAGTCGTTGTAGTCGCGATATCCAAGCTGTTTACGGCTAGACACATACTCACACATAATGGAGTTTACACTAACCTTTAATACTTTCATTGGAGCTGTTCCGTTCTTTAGACGAACAATGTCTCCAGGGTTGAATGGGTTACGAGCGATGTTGGCTGTTTTTCCGCAGCGTAGCGCATTTACAAAGGTGTTTCTAACCCAATCTGATTCGTATGTGGGATTAGAATCCCACGTCATCTCTGGTTCCATTATTTAGGCTCCCATTCTCCTATGATGCTCATAGCATTTTTCATGTGTTTAAACAGCAAGCCATTCTCGCTGTCGGTTTTGATGTGACGACGCTTACCTAGAATCTTATCAAACTCATAGTCGCTATCGTCAAATATGATATAGTCTTTAATCGCTCTTCCCTCAAGAAAATCTCTGATTTCATGGGCACGAGTTTCTTTGTTCTTATAGATATTATCTGGATTAGTTTTCCACGGACGATTGAACTCACCACGAAATCCAGCGTTTCTAAAACTGGAAATAATCCAGTGCTCTAGCATAACATCTGAAGTAACAAGGTGGTCTTTCCACGTAGAAATCAACATGAAATACACACCATCAACCCTATCGTGAATCTTATTCATGAACTCGATTGCAGTAGGGTCAAACTTATTCCATAAGTCCCTCGGATTAGCACTTGCGTACTGCACACGGGCTGAAGTAAAAACCCCGTCAATATCAAGGAACACTAGATATTTAACAGGGAGAATGTCTTTGTTATAATCCATAGTTTCCTCTATTTTTGGTATCCCCAACGGGTGTCGATCCCGTTTCTCCTCCTTGAAAGGGAGGTGATCTAGCCAACGTAATCTATGGGGACGTTATAATTAATAATAGCTCATCTTTAAGCAGAGAGCAAGTTGTATTTGGTGGATCTTGCCGGAGTTGAACCGGCACTAACGTTGAGTTACAACGCCCTGCTCGCCTATACAGTAGTAAAGACCCATATATTTGGTTGTCCTTGGTAGACTCGAACTACCGACCTAAGAGTTATCAGCTCTTCGCTCTAACCATCTGAGCTAAAGGACAAAAATTCAGGGGGATGATTGCTTTGACATGCCCAACCCCAGGGGCACGGCTCATTTCATGAGCAAAACCAAAAAACAGTATACCATTTTTGGTTATTAAAAACTATTCTGTTGTCTTTTTATTAAAAACGTGATAGGATGATAGTGCGGAGAAAGGAAATGAAATCACTAATCATGTATATAGCTTTACCTGTAGTATTAATACTAACTTGCATCTACTTCATCGTATTCGGTGAAGACGTATATCGCTATCCTTGTATGGACCCTGCTAACTGGCAAACAGAAGAATGTCAACCGCCAGCTTGCGAAGCAATGGGACTATGCACAAAATATCTTATAGACATACCAGAATCGGTGTACAGTGAAGCTGCTACTCCGACTCTAGAATTTAGTAGTGACTTAACAGTCACAAGTGAGACCCCTAATGAGTAAACTACAAAAAGACGATTATATAGATTTACTTGAAGCCAAGCTTAAATTTATAGTAGGAATCTGTTTGTCATTTACGCTTACTGGAATAATATTTGCTGTACTGTATTCTCTTATACACGTTACACAGCCGATGAACGCCTCAGCGCCTAATGACATGAAATTCTTTGAACTGATACAACCTATTGCTACATTCCTAACTGGAACACTATCAGGTATAATGCTGACTAGTTCCAGAACAATATCTCGCAAAAAAGACGAAGAAGAACAAGCTGAAGAAGATACACAGGCTTAATGGTGCCTATGAACGGAATTGAACCGCTGACACGCGGATTTTCAATCCGCTGCTCTACCAACTGAGCTACATAGGCATTATTTAGAAGTGTCTAGTATGAACTCCTGTAAGGCTCTAGAACTACAGGATCTCACTGCTAGCGTATCTTGGCGGTGGGTGATCAATCCCGATGCCGTCGAGAGCTGATTTAAGGACGTTCGACCCTCTTCGAGGAAGAAACTGACCACAGCTACTAGACACGTCAAAATAATGGTAAGCCCGGTGGGACTCGAACCCACGTCACATGATTAAAAGTCACGTGCTAAAACCACCTCAGCTACGGGCCTATAAAGACTACTCGGAGAAGCATCATCATGTTTGTCGGAGTAGTCTTTTTTCATTTGTACCTTAGCATCTCTGCGAGCAGTTTTGTAAGGTTTTTGGTGAGCGCCACTTTTGCGTTTCACCATGTGTTGCACGAACGGGTCGCGAGGTTTAGGGAGTTTTTGAGGTTTCATTTCCATATCCTACTGATTTTAACATTTTTGCTGTATTAGTTCTGCGTTTAATCTCTGCACGAGGAAAGAAGCAGTCGCTTAGAGTGTATTCTGAGTACACTAGCTTGTGCTTCCAATAAGGCGATTTACGTTTAGAGGCTATGTCAACAAGATACTGCTTGTCCACAGACTTTGCTTCTAGATGCCACCATTCACGTTTTTCGTATGGGATTTCATCCCAAACATCACTCACACTGTTGACCATGTAAAGATGATACATCTGAAATCCTTGTTGTATGGTGGGTTGACTAGGAATCGAACCTAGCGTGCTTCTCAGCGACGGAGTTACAGTCCGCTGCCGCACCTTGCGGCGTCCAACCCATTTTTTATCTCATACAAACAATATAACTGAACTTAACCTAACAA
>JACCDR012238036.1_pt1 | contig 42789 bp, 72 predicted proteins | sample 7446431 | NCBI WGS metagenome assembly JACCDR01 (sample SAMN15323443, study PRJNA562643) | freshwater metagenome | isolation source: river surface water | place: USA:Blue River Watershed | collected 2017-08-17
CTTTGATCTATGTTGCATTTATGTCACACTATGTCACATTTGTGCACCATAAGCCCCAGCTTATTCCTGACTGTTCTTGTCATGTTTGTTCCTGTTACTTCACATGTTAAATACGGTATCATCATACCTCATGCCTCATTCAGACCGTGGGAAGGCCGCTAGATGCCCTTTGCCCTTGTCGGCTATCTTGGGTCATAAAACCTCTGCTTGACCCCTTGGCGGCGATATTTGGTTTAGCCTTGTGTCTGTATACCGTTCCACACACTACATCTTGTGGGTACTGTTATAAGGTTACATCACATTGTTACAGGTATTGTTACAGTAATGCTCTAGTCCGTGAGTCGTGATTAAATTATAGGCACATCAACTTTTATTACAGCCTCATTATTTGCTTGACTACACATTAGCGCACACTTGGCAGGCACTACTATCATTAGCGCACATTGGCACGATTCTTGCTCACGCGCGTGTGTGTGTGCGCCTAGCGTGTGTGCACCACGGGCAGGCAGGCCATTGGCACGGGGCAAGAAGCCATTATCACACAATGTTTCAGTATGTTTCATTGTATCACAATGTAGTTTAATCGTTAAACTATCCTATTGACAGGTTCCCCGGTTTTGTCCCATACATAGGGCAACCCAGAACACCGGGCCAGCCCAAGTGGCGGACAGGCAGGCAGCGCCAAGCTGCCCCTAGCTGACAGGTAGGTCAGCCCGTGCATGGTATCTTCCCGGATGCACCCGGCCTTGGTCTACGTCCTAGCCATCGGTTAGGCCAAGCACATACACGGCTAGGCGGCATTCGCAATCGGCTTGGGCATACGTGTCTAAGTGTCGGTGTAATGTTATCCCATTTATAGGGTAGGTCGGTGGCGTTATGCCAAGCGTTGATGAGGCGCGTGACCATGGGATAGGCGGATGAGATACGGGACGCGGATGCGTCGGGCGTTAGCATGAGGACCATGCTAGGGACCCTTACCCGGTGGCGTGTGATAAGGTTGCGCCATGACGCTAGGAAAACCATTCACGCAAGGCATAGCTAAGGCTTGCCAACAGGCTTAGTCCGAAGGGACTAGGCTATGTCTTGCGTTCTACCTTCCAGCGTATCCAACAGTTTCCGGTGCTTCTGCCTTCTGAGCAAACCTGAGCCCTAACAGTCTAGGCAATGAAGCCAGTCGAATAGTTGGATACCCTTGAGGGTAGAGCCTCAATGTTGCAATCAAACAAGGATTAATATCATGGCTAAGAAACCTGAACAACCCAAGGAAGTGGTCCGTCTTGTGGACTACTCGAAGAACCTTGATGCTGCCATCATCCAAGTGGAGAAGGACGGCATCAAGCTCAAGCACAAAATCCACAACGTTGCCTTGTCCATCATCACGGCATGGGGCAAGGGCCAGATCAAGGATCAGGAACCTGCCGACTACTTCAACAAGCTTGCCAAGGCATCTGGCTATCATGGCAAGGCATTGGCCAACTGGATCAGCCTCAAGCTGCCTCTCAAATTCTCGGATGAGAATGACAAGTGGTATGTACCGGCTGACGCCAAGGTCAACGGTGATGCCTTCAAGTCCTGTCGTGACGAACCTTTCTGGGAAGTCAGCCCTCCGCAGGAAGCTAAGCCGACTGACTTCACGGGTATGCTCTACGCCTTGCTGAACAAGAATGCTAAGGCTCAGGCTGAAGATGTTCTGAAGAAGAAGGCAGAGAAGGGTATCACCGATAAGGTTATCCCCACCGATGTTGCCCGTAAGATTCGTGAGGTGCTGGCTCAGGCTGGTATCTCTGAGGCTGAATAAGCCTAACTAATACCATAGGACAGACTGATAAACTGTTACTAGGTATACCAAGCCTTAGGTCTGGTCTAGTAAACCATAAGCCTGAGGTAGTCGGATGAAGCCGACAGAGCACTAAGCATTCCGATATAGCTCAGTCTGGTAGAGCGTCGGAGCTATGTCCGAAGGTCGGGGGTTCAAATCCCTCTATCGGCTTGCTTAGTGTTTCTCTGTTTCATTCTAACAATGAAGGGATAGGTTATGTTTAAGCTGGTCGTATTTGAATGGTTTGACAAAGAGCAACTCCACTATACCAAAGAATACGACAACGTTCCTTTATCAGAGTTCTTCAGGTTAATGGATTGGAAGGCAAGACATCTTAAGGATGAAGGATTGGTAATACATCAAGTCGTCATAGTCCCGCAAGAGGAGTAGACTAATGTCCTATTATGTCGAGATGCCTAACGGTCAAGTCTTGCCCTGTGACTGGGTGAGGTATGAGCAACTGAAGGCCTTTGGTTGGGTGCATCGTATCCTTACCGAGAGTCAGGCTGTCCTGCACAAACCTTGGAGAAAGTAAGATGTTTCTTAGTATTAAAGCAGATACTTTAGGTATTCATCTGATCCTTGATGATCCTCAAGGCGGTGTGGTCTTGTCCACTATTACATGGGATGAGATTAAGAAATACCTTACCTAACTACTATCATCTGTGGACTGGTGTTATCGTACGTACCTCAGAGGTAACGCTCCGGTATGTGCTAACTAAAAACCTTTAGGGTGGATAACCAGATAACCCCATCAACAATCAAACAAAGGATGAATAATCATGGCTAACAAGAAGGGCACCACTCAGCGTAAGAGTGTCGTTGCCAAGGCTGGCAAGCGTCGTCCTCATAATATCATCCACAACAAGGATGGTGATTATGTGGCAGCATCTTTTGTTGCCCGCCCCAAGGATACTGGACCTGAACCCAAAGCCTATATGATGACTCATGATGTCAAGGTTGGGGACCGTATCCCTGTGCCTACTGGTCATGTTCGTCGTGAAGGTTTGGCCAAGATTGCCAGCATGAAGCGTGGTACTAGGAACCTCTCCGATCCTTTTGTGTTTGACCGTATGGCTACTCACTTTGTCAATGGTCTTATCGAGGTATAACATGCTTAGGATTCTTCTGACTTCTCTTATGTTGGTCAGTCCTGCTCTTGCTGACCACACTGGTAAACCCTACAAGTCTGCTAGTCAGGTCTTGGTCCCTCCTCCTCAATTTAATAATCAGGTGGGAGCAAGGTACAAAGGCACATTCAAGCGTGTCATGACTACCCATGCTGAGGTTCAACGTATCTGTGGTGGTGATTACTTCCTAGCCTGTGCTAAGTTTCCTAAAGGACGGCCAGCATCTGGGCCTGCCAAGGCTTGTACAATCTATATCCCCAACAACCTGCCACCAGACCTACTCAGAGCCGTGAATACTCATGAGGTAGGGCACTGCATGGGTTGGCGTCATACGGCACCAGAATGAAGTATCTCATCATTGCCCTAGTCCTTAGTGGCTGTATTCAGATAGAAAAACGTGGCTATGTGCTATGATCTATGTCTGTCAATGCAGCACCTAAGTCTGTCGGTCTAACGTGGACATTCGATAACATCTATCTTCCACAAACTAGTGGGGATTGTATTGGTATTGATGTCTGCACCGTGGAGTAGATCATGACCAAAGAAGAATCAGAGGCGCTGCTTGTAGCTATTATCAAAGAGGTAGCTAAACGCTGGCTTATGAATGGAATCAAGATTGGTTTCCTTGGTGGTCTGGCTGCTGGTTGGATTGCTGGTGGGCTGGTTATGTCGGTGTTGCAATGAATATCTTTGCCTTCTCTCCCGATCCTTGGGAATGTGCTCTGTGGCTGGATGATGTGCGTAAGAACAAGATGATCCTTGAGACAGCACAACTACTATCATCCGCTGTGGCTATCAATGACCCTTCTTGGGCTAAGCATGTCTATAAGCCCACTCACCTTGGACATCCTTGTGCTAAATGGGTTATGACTTCTAAGACTAACTTTAGTTGGTTGCTTACGTATATGAAAGACCTTGTGGAGCAACAGGGTAAGCATAAGTCTTCAGAACTTATTCCCGTATTTTCTGAATACTACAAAGAGGGCTGGTTTCTTCAGTCTGAACGCACACCATTCCCCAACTGTGCTGCTAACGCTGGTCTAGGTATTAGCTTTAGGCATATTCCTGATGTTCATGAAGCCTATCGTTTATACATCACTGAGCGTTGGAAGCGGGATACCATTAGCCTGTCATGGCTTAAAGGTGAGGAACCATCGTGGAGAAACAAATAATTCTTTGTGCCTCTTTGGATAAATTAACAAGCCTTTATTTTTCTAGGTGGGAATATGGTAAAAGAGTTCCGGGTGCAGATAGTCCCTTCTCCGCGTTATATCAACGTAATGATCCGCCCTACAGAAATGAAAAGCTGAGTCCTAAAGACTTCGTTGTACTAATAGAGCCACTAATCAAATGGAGTGAAGAATGAAACTCGGACCTTCCCTAATCATCCCTATCGTCCTTAGTGCTGTGGTCCTGAACCTAGTCACTATGGTTATCTTTGTTGTCATCCTAGCAATGTAAAGGAAATACAAATGAAAATTGGTGTTCTTGCTATCGCCCTTATCGCCCTTACCTCAGTCAAGGCTTATTCCACTGTTGAGCCTGAACCCGAGCCTACCCCAGAGCCTCCTCCTGTTGTAGAGCCTGTAAAGCCTACGGTGGATGGTGACTCTGATTATGAGTCTTACAATCGTATCTATTACGCTGTCTGTACTTGTGATGAGTTCAAGGTGGCATGGGGCTTTGAGTCTTTGGAGCTTCGTACAAACAAAGCTCGTATGCAATGTGAACAGCGTCGTGAACGTATCAACTGCCCTATGAAGTGGAAATAAGATGGATATATTTGTAGCTGGATGTTTGGTGGGTTTTAGTTTTGGACTTGTTTTAATGGCTCTTACCCCTCTACCAGAACCTGAGGACCAAGAGATTACCATAGGCCAGAAAGGTTCTGTTTGTTCTGTTGATATAAACGCGTCGGTTTGGGCTGAAATGAATAAAGCTGGTGTGTACCGTTGGGTAGTAGCTTGTGAAAAGACTAAAGAAATCAAATGATCGACCTAGTAGCACAATACCTGTTCCTTATGTTCCTTCTTCTTTGCATCAGTAATCGTAAGCTTATCTCTTGTATGGAAGATGGGAACATAGAGAACAAAGTAAACAGAAACCAGCTTGAGGCCCTATGGTGGCTAGAGCGTATGCAAGAAAGGAAAGTAAATGGAACGTAACATCGACAAACATACTCTTCGTCTGTCTCACCTGTCTGTGATGCAGCAACAACGCGCTCTTAAGACTCTTGCTCAAAAGCAACGTGCCTATAATAAGGCTACGAAAGCTAATGCTGAGTCTTCTGAAGCTAACACCTATGACTGGCATCGTAAGGTCCGTCTTGCTTGTGAAGCTAGAGCGTATAACCTTATTCGTGCTTATCTGAAAGGAATTCCTTACAAGCAGGTAGAGCAGAGCCTTAAACCTACTACTATCACGCCTTTTGATTGCCTTACGTATTGTTCCTCTAGTTTCTACTTTGGTAGATTTGACTGGAGAGAGTATAATAAGTTTGCGGACTGGCTTGAGGCTTAATGATGGTCCTTGGTGTAGGTGTCACTCTTATCATATTGTATGTTATCTACATCTGTATTGTAGACTAACTAATTGGCCCCGTACCGGAACAGACTTCTAATCTGTAGCACCGTAATTGGATCAATGGGAGTTCGAGTCTCTCCGGGGTCACCAACATGGGGACGTGACGTAACTGGTAACCGTATCAGATTTAAAACCTGAGTTCTGTGGGTTCGAGTCCCACCGTCCCTACCACCTACCTTAGAATAGGCCCGTAGAGCCTCTAGGAAGGCCGCTAGAGGGCCTCTAAGAGTTTTCATAGGGTACCCTAGCCAAAACACCTAACGCCTCTGTACAGGGCTATTTTGGAGATAGGTAAAATGAACGATATGGTTTGCCTATACATTGGTGGTCCACTTAAACTTATAAGAAGAGTAGAGGGCCATCTTTGGTATAACTACTATGAACATGCTGGCCACACCCCTAGTGGAGGCTGGTCTATGCCTAACAGGTATTACTGGATAGGTCAACCATGTATAGGAGTATGGAAAGATGACTGCTGAAATTGTAGAAATAAAACTAGAGCCACTGGCTATCTGTGGAATCATGGGAACAGCCCTTATTCCTTTGGGGCAATACCATATTACCAAAGATGAGACAAGACATGAAGTAATTGAGTCCATCCTTACTGAACTAGCTTCTAAAGAAGCAGTCATTATGGGTAATACCCTTGTATATACGGAGGGTTTCGATGGCTTTAGGGTTCTTTAGGGCAAAATACCTTGGTATGACGTACCTCTTCCATGGTCTGGAAGACGGCTTTAAGAGTGGTTCAGGAATTGACCCCTATTACACATTACTTGAGTTGAAAAAAGCTCACGAAGACTTCGAAATAACAGACCGACTTATGCTAATACCAGAACAACTACTAACCTTCAACAACGAAACGGAGAACTGAGAATGAAAACCTACAACGACCTCGCTATTGAAATCTACCCGCTGTGTAACTTTATGTTCAAGGACAATGGGCCTAGCACTACTGGAAAGATTGAAGACCTTGTTAAGGAGATTGAACTTCAAGACCCCGAGAAATGGGAAATGAAGGGTAAGGATGTCAAGCACGCCTTTAAGCGTTACATCAAGGATGTCAACCCTGCTGGCTATGACGCTATCGAGAAGAAGTTTGACCGTACCTTCTATAAAACTCTTGACCTTATTCCTCCCTTTGCTGTGCTGTTTGTTGCTTCTGGCGCAGTAACCCATGAGGAGTTTGTCAAGGTTGTGCTTGATGCCCCTAATGATGCTCAGATTATCCCTAACTTTATTCCTGAGGATAAGTTTGTGGCTACTCTTTGGGCTATGTACCGCGACTGGAAAGAGTTCTCTGAGGGGTATATTCCTGTTGGAGACCTCAAAGACTTGGGTATTCCACAGCTTCCTGCACTTACTGCTGAGAAGAAGACTACCCTTGACCACCTTCTTAAGACCTTCGACGTGCCTGAGTATTCAGCTATTGAGAAGTTCATTAGGACTGCTGCACAGACTCATACTGCTCTTGCTCGTGAGGTTACTACCGTTAAAGAGCTTTCCGACAAGGAAATCGCTAAGCTTAAGAAGGAAACCAAGGAGCTTGCTGCTGCAATTTCCCGTATGACCAAGGAGTTGACTACTAAGTCTTTCGATGACGCTAAAGTTGTCGGAGATGGTACTATTCCTAACGGTAAGATTGTAATGAAAAATGTCGGAGATGTGTTCTCTGATCTTAAGAAGATTGACATGCAGGTTCCTGTTTGGGAGTGGGATGGTGTTCATCCTGATGTACCTGCTGTTGATCCTCACTATATCTTCCGTGAAGAACTCCTTGTCAAAGCTCTGTATGCAATCATGAGTAACCAACGTATGTATCTTCAAGGGCATACTGGTGCTGGTAAGACCACTCTTATTGAGCAGATTGCGGCTCACCTTAATTGGCCCTTCACTCGTATCAACTTCGACTCTGAAATCACCCGTATGGACCTGATTGGTCGTGATACTCTGCAAGATGGTAAGTCTGTCTTTGTGGATGGTATGCTTCCTAAAGCAATGTCTGGTCCTTATATCTGTGTGTTCGATGAACTTGACTTCTGCCGTCCTGATGTTAGCTATGTTATGCAAGCTGCTCTCGAAGGCAATGGTCTGAACATTACAGAAGATGGAGGCCGCGTGGTCTACCCGCATGAACAGTTCCGTATGTTTGGTACTGGGAATACCGTTGGTCAGGGTGATGAACATGGTATGTACCAAGGTGCACGTCCTCAATCTCTAGCCTTCCTTGACCGCTTCACTATCTGGGCTAAGGTTGACTACCTGTCTGATGCTGAACGTCAGAACCTTGTCAAGCGTCACTTCCCTATGCTTGCTGAGGAAGAAGTCAATGTGATTGGTAAGTATACCACTGAGCATCTTGACGCCTTCGAGAAAGCTAAGGTCCTACAGCCCATCTCTCCTCGCGGTATGCTGGCCATTGCTCGTAGCGTTATGTTCTTTAACTCCATCTACCCTAAGGACAAGAAGAACCTGCATCGTGCTCTTACCCAGACTATCGTAGATCGTGCTACTGAAGCCGATGCTGCTGTGCTGAAAGGCTTGGTGGATCGTGTCTCTAAGGGTTGAGAAAGGACTAAACCATATAGGGCCTAACCAATATCTTTGTAAATGGGGTGAAGATCGTCATTGGCATTTAATCTATGACACCTTCTCAGAAATATGGAGGTACAAAGATGGGTATGAGGGTTGGGAGCTACAGGACGGTGATTATCATCTTGTTAAGGGGGCGGCGCTTGTCGCCCCTATTAGTGTTCTCTTTTGGGAGAAAGAATGATGGGTGGAATTTGGATTGGTGGCGATTACATTCCTTGCCATAAGGTTACTACCTATTTTTGCTCCTTTGAGGAAGATAAGTACTATTATGGTGACAATAACTACTCTATTTACTCACCAATTCCGGCTTGGGAGAAAAAACCTGAAAGCTTTGAACCTATGAAACACGCAGCACCAGAGAAACTAGTAAGTTGGAGATGGTAAATGAAAAAGGGACATGAACTAGTCCACGAGATTCAGCAAACTGCTGCTGTCTTTGGCCGTAATAAAGAATGTACGGTAGTCTTTGAAGCAGATGGTAAGAAGGAGACTGCCTATACAGATGGTAAAGAGATTACCCTTCCGTCTCTTCCTGATAACCTTGAGTTCACTCATGAAGAAGTAATGACTATGCGTGGTCTGTTGGACCATGAGGCAGGTCACGTAAGACATACTAACTTTGATTCTGTCAAGAAGTTCGGTGACACTCAATCTGAACAAGCATTCCAGATTGCCAATACTCTCGAAGATATGCGTCTAGAGAAGTTGGTTATGGAAGAATACCCCGGCTCTCAAAAGAACTTTCATGTTATGAGGGAAACTATTGGAGCTAAGGAACTGGAGTTTACCAGAGCTAATCCAGACCTGTTTACTACTATCACGGCTCCTGCAATTCAATCTGCTATCCTTCGTGCTGGTGCATTGTCCTATGCTGGTGAAAACAATAAGGCTATGTATGATGACCTTCCAGAGCGTTTCAAGGCTTGGGGGCAGAAGTTCTCTGACTTGGCTAAACAGTGTAAGAACACTGATGAGGTTCTTAACCTAGCCTTGGCTGTCGAGAAGCTTCTAGAGGAGTCTACTCTCAACAAGAAGCCTGAGCCTATGCCAGAAGACGGACAACCCGCTGGTGGTGGTAAAGGTCTTGACGGTGACCCTGCTGACTTCGAGTTCGATCCTAATGGTGACTTTACCGAAGGTAAACCTTCCAAAGGGAAAGGACAACCTGTCCAAGGTAAGGACAAGCAGGGTAACAAGATGCTTGAGGATATCATTGAATGGGCCAAGGAGAACACTCGTGGTAAGGTAGACAAGTTTATGAAGTCTGCTAATCCTACTGGCACTGATTATCGTGTTCTTTCTACCCGCTATGATGAGGTCTATACGAAGACTTCTAGTAATAAACGTAAGGATAGCCGTCAGCAAGAAATTGCTAATGCTCAGGCGGCTAGTTACGAAAAGGTTAAGATGCGTCTTGGTGGCCTTGTCAACACCATGAAGGCTAAGCTTCGTCGTTCTCTTATGGCCAAGGAGAGTCGAGATTGGGACTTTGCTAGAGAGTTTGGTAGGTTGGACACTAAACGTATCGTAGCAGGCTCTCTAGGCTCTCCCACTGTGTATAAGCAGCGTAAGGACCGTATGGAACTAGATACTGCTGTACACTTCCTTATTGACCTTAGTGGTTCTATGTCTGGTGAGAAATGCAGGGTGGCTATGGAAGCTACTGTAGCATTCTCTGAGTGTCTTGAGGGGACTCAAATCAGGTACCAAGTAAGTGGCTTTGACAACAGTGGTGGTTACGATACTGGTCTTAGAGGATTAGTACAAGAAGCCCAGTCTTCTGGTAAGAAATACCACCGTTATGAGCCTCTTAATATCTTCAAGTTCAAGGAGTTCAATCAGTCCCTACAACTTGCTAAAGGTCCTATCTCTTGCATTGGTACATGTGCTTCTGGTAACAACTCTGACCGGGATGCTGTGATTTGGGCTTATCACGAGTTGCTCCAAAGACCTGAAAAGCGTAAGATTCTATTCGTACTCTCTGATGGTCAGCCTGCTAATGCGATGATTAATATTAGAGATTACGGTAGAGGTCCTTTGGTTAAGGGGCTTAAGAATGCTATTGACGAGTGTGGGCAACATGGCGTAGAGTGTGTTGGTATCGGCATTCTTACTGAGCATGTTAAAGACATCTATCCTAAGTCTGTGTCTATTAATGACGTAAACGACCTCTCTGGTGCTATTTTCAACCAACTCAGTAACCTGCTTACTGGTGGAAAGGTAAGGCTCTAATGTTACTTAAGTCAAAACACCTACCTATAGGCATGGGCTTTCAAGTAAGGGATGATAAAAGCGTACTCCCATATCCCATTTATTTTAATGGTATAGAACGGGGATGGTACGACAGGGACCTACATGGTCGTCCATGGCGCTTGGGGGTGAGTTGGGAGAGTAGAATAACTCAATTATGGTACTTTGTTGTCCCTAAAAACCTTCTTATGTTTGGAGATGACTAATGAGATGTAAGTCATGTGATTCACCAACAGCTAAGTGGGTGGAGTCTTGGGAAGACTATTATTGCCAAGAATGCCTTGACTCTATCTATGATTCTCTAGACGAGTTCGAAGACTTTGAAGAAATCTTAGAACTAGAGGAAATGTTTTGGGATGAGTAATGGTATCGCTGTGGGAAAGACTGACCCCTTAGCTAGAGATTACTGGTTCAAGGGTACTGCTTCCAGTGGTTACTCGTTTAAAGGTGAGGTAACACGAACACTGTTGAATAATTTCTTGAATAAAGGTAAGCCAGGGTACTCATATTGGGGAGAAACTTTATTCAAGCAGTACTCTAAAGGATACACGCTAGCAATACCAGAACAACTAGTATGGTGGCAAGATGAATAAGGGTCTGTATAAACACCAAGACCGTAGGTGTATTTATTTTTATAAAACCTGGAAAAATTCTGTAAAAAATTCTGGGGTAACTATTGCTATTTGGAATTACCCAATGAATGATAACAAATGGTTTTGGGTAAATTCCGACGACGATCAGGATGAGGACGGGGAACTTATAGGTGCAGCATGTCTAGCCCAATGGTGAGTGGAATCTATTATAGCAGAATGCCTAGAAAAAGATTTATGTGGGCTTTAGTAGACGGTAAAGATAGCTACCCAGCACATTTTGGTGGCTCTTCTGGACCATTATATGTAGTAAATAGATTTTACTTGGATGAGAACTGGACCTATACGAAACCTGATAAAAGTTATATGATAACACCTGAATGTATGTACAAATGGTAGAGCCAATTAAGACTCATGCTACTTGCCCTGAGTGTGGTAGCAAAGATGCCTTCTCTTGGTATGAAAAGGGCAAAGGTTATTGTCATGGTGGATGTGGAGGTAAATGGATTGTGACTGAAGATTACGTAGACCCTAAACGACAGGAACCCAAGGGATTTACCTTTGAAGGTATCAGGGGACTAGACCCTAAGATTGCTGAGAAATACGGTATTGGTGTGCACCTTGACGACAAGGGTAAACCATACAGGTATGTATTCAAATACCCTAACAACACCAAGTACCGTGGCTATGAGGAGAAGTCTTTCTGGTTTAAAGATAGTGGTGTACCTCTTCTAGACTTCTTTGGTCCAGTAGTGAACCCAGCCAGTACTAAACGTATCTATATTACTGAAGGAGAATTTGATGCTGCTTCCTTATATCAGTCTATGGATTCAACTTGGCCAGTACTCTCCCTACCTTCCGCCTCTATTGGAGATGCTTTTGTAAAGAAACACTTTGACTACCTCAATAGCTTCCAAGAGATTGTCTATGCAGGAGAACTAGACAAGGCCGGGAAGAAGGCGGCAGAGAGGCTCTATAAGGCACTTCCTAGTAAGTTCTTCTATGTTCCACTAACTAAGTGGAAGGATGCTAATGAAGCCCTTATGGCAGGCCAGAAGGATGAGCTTAAGTGGTCCGCATTTAGACCACAGCGGTGGACGCCAGATAACTTCTTCTGCTCTGACACTCAGATTGAGGCAATCCTTAAGGAGGAGAATCCTTATGAGTATGTCAAGACTGGGATAGAAGAACTAGATGAGAAGATCAGAGGTATCGTTAAAGGTGGCCTCACATTCCTTATGGCTCCTCCGGGTAGTGGTAAGACAGAAATCTTCCGTAAGCTTGAGACTGGTCTGCTTATGAACAGTACCCAACGTATTGGTCTGCTGCACATGGAGGAACAAAAGTCCACCACCTACCGAGCTATGGCTACCTATAAACTTGGTGTTAACGTAAGGACTAAGGAAGATGCAGCAGAGAACAAAATCCCGGAAGAAGAAGTTATCAAGGCTGCTCAAGAGATTGCGCAGGGAGACCGCACGATTGTCTTTGAGATGAAATCTGGTGATGACCCGATGGAGATTGTCAATTATGTTAGACTAGCTGCTAGTGTATATGGTGCTGACTATGTGTTCGTAGACCATGTGCAACGTTTAGCCTATATGGGTGGAGTAGAGGGCGCTACTAACGTACTCACTAAGATCGCCAGTAATCTAGCCCAGATTGCTAAAGAACTAAACATCGGTGTAATTATGATTAGCCATATTAATGAGGATGGTCACACCAAGTATGCTAAGTCTCTAGAGGAAGAAGCCATCATGCTTATCAAGATTGAGAGAGACAAAGAATCTTTGGATGAAGAGATTAGTAACACCACGCAATTCTTTGTGACCAAGAACAGACCATTTAGTAAACTTGGGTATGCTGGTGCTGTCTACTATAACCCTAAAACCACCATCATCAATGAGGCTAAGCTGTGATTGTTGTTGATGTATCAGAGAAAGAACACTGTATCGGTCTTCAAAAATCAAACTCTATATATACGTATCTACTTTGGTTTGACGGTGTAGGTAACTATGGTTATACAGGACAGATAGGTAGTCCACTGGAGGAGTATGAATTTTGTTTCCCTATTAGTCCTAATGCTCTAGTAGAGTGGAGCAGCTAGAATGATCTATATTGAGAATCATGGGTTTTGTTGTAGTTTGTTTAAAGTTGAGAGATTAAATGGTCCTTACTTTGGTTGGAGTAGCGACTCGCCAAAAGGATGGTATGATTCAGAGTTTATCCGTTATCCTAATACTGAAGAGTTTACTCAAACATTCCTAGCCCCAAGTATCCTAGACAGGTGGACATAATGAACGTGGGTGAAGTAGTTTATTATATACCAGAGGGTGGTCCTAGCTGTGACTACGGTATTGTGACTAGTAAGGATGATTATCATCCAACTGCCTACTGGATTGTAGATAAAAAGTTTCTTAATTTCAGTCCTACAAATAGTTGTTTTACTATTGTAGCTCCATCAGCATTAGGAAAATGGAATGACTAAATTAGTCTTTGCAGATATTGAGGCAGATGGTCTGACACCAACCAAAATTCATTTCATCAGAGTAAAGACTATTGATGGGTTCACTCAAACCTTCTTTGATATGGGACTATTTAAAACTTGGGTGGAGTTCTACCAACCCGACAAGTGGGTATTCCATAATGGTCTAGGCTATGATGTCTGGCATATTAATAGGTTGGTAGCCCCATTGATCAACCCTAGGTCTGTTATTGATACCTTCGTAGTTTCTAAGCTTGTTAACTTCGAGAAGTTTATTACACATTCTCTCGATGAGCTTGGTGAGTTCCTTGGAATTAAGAAACTTAAGTACGATGGTCCATGGGATGTATGCACCAAAGAGATGATTACCTATGGTGAGCAGGACGTAGAAGTACTTGAGGCTATCTTTGATTACTATAAAGACTATATTTACTCTACTGATTGGGCTAAAGCTATGCGTGTAGAACATGACGTGGCTATTGTGTCCTACGATATGCAACAGAATGGATTCAGCTTTAATAAGACAGAAGCAGAGGGCCTTCTAGCTGAGGTGGACTTTGAGATGAAGATTCTTGAGGACTCGTTTCAGAAGGAGTTTCCACCTAAGCTTGTAGAGGTTAACAGACTTAAGTACCGAACCAAGAAGGACGGCTCTCTGTACTCTACCGTAGAGGAGGCTATGTCTACCTACCCACTTACTAAGATAGAAGATCAAGAGCTTATATGCTATGACTACCAAGCATTCAACCCCGGTAGTCCTATTGATCGTATTGATGTCTTGTGGGGTGCAGGCTGGAGGCCTTGGATGAAGACTAAGGGCCACAAGAAACACGAAAAGGAAAACAAATGATTAGACATACTACTCCTAAATTAAAAGATCATCGTATAGGATTCCAAAGAAAGGATAAATCCTATACTTTTATGCATTGGTTAGATCATACTACGAGCACATCTAGATTTAAATGGCTTAAGTATAGTAGAGTTTTAAATGAATACCCTGCTGTAGGCCCTACCATCCTAGTGGAGTGGGATGAATGATTTTATATCAAGACGGAGAAAAGGAGGGTATAGGTTGTTCTCTTGGGATACAAAAACTATGAAGCACTATTATCCTAAAGGCTCGGGACACGTACTAATAGGCCCGACAAAATGGGATTTGGAACATAACCTAAGAAACGGCACTACAGCACTTGGTCCTGACATTATTGGGGGTTGGTCTAATGACTAACGAGGGCATCTACGTCAGAAACAAAACCTTTAGTAGGGATACTAGACTCCACTATTTTGTTAGAGCAGATGATTGGTTCTATAGTCATAACATTAGAACTATTCACAGAGCAACGAAAAAGTACGGAGGTAACCTAGACCTTTCTTTAGCTGCTCCAATTATGCTAGGTAGGTTCAATGACTAATAAGAAAAGCACTGAGCACTACGAACGCTATGGCTGGATGACTAACGAAGAGAACCTGTCCACACTTCCGGCTAGTGCTCCTCAAGCAGCTAAAGACCTAGTTAAATGGCTAACTCTAGAGGGCCGTAGAAAGGCTCTAACAGAGTGGCTTAAGTGTTGTGGCGAGGACAATAAGATTCATGGTAAGTACTGGCCTATTGGTGCTTGGACACACCGTATGAGCCACTCTGCACCTAACAGCGCAAACATCTCCGCTCCATTTGCTGATACCCCTAAGACACCAGTAGAAGAAATCAAGGCTAGGTTTGATGGTCCTATGCGTAGTTGCTGGACAGCATCAGAAGGTGCGTGGCTGGTGGGTACTGACGCTGAAGGTATCCAGCTTAGGCTATTGGCTCACTACATGAAGTCTAAAGAGTACGTCGAAGCTATCTGTAAAGGTGACAAGAAGTTAGAGACAGATATTCACAACATGAACAAGAAGGCTCTAGGGCCTATCTGTCGTACCAGAGACCATGCCAAGACGTTCATCTACGCCTTCTTACTTGGCGCGTCTATTCCTAAAGTGGCTGAGATTCTACAATGCTCAAACAAGGAGGCGTCACAAGCTGTTAACAACTTCCTTACTGCCCTACCGGGACTCAAGAAACTTAAGGACTGGACTATCCCTAATGATGCTAGACGTGGGTACTTCATCGGCCTAGATGGTAGGAAGGTTAAGTGTACCTCTGAACATCATATGCTTGCTGGATACCTACAGAATGGTGAGGCAGTGATCATGAAACACGCTAATATACTTTGGCGTACTAGAGCTAAGGCAGAGGGTATCTCATTCAAACAGGTAAACTTTGTACATGATGAATGGCAAACAGAAGTCTACGGCACTAAGGAACAAGCTGAGAGGCTTGGAGAGATTCAAAGACAGGCTATTGAAGATGTAGGTAAAGAGCTAGAAGTATTCTGTCCTCTAGCTGGTAACACTAAGGTAGGTAAAACATGGCTAGAGACCCACTGAGTTACTTTGGTATATGGTACTGGCCTGAAGATGATAACGGGGCTGCTTGCTATACAGCAGTATGCGATATCGAACACTATGGCTGTAATAAAGGTTGGCTTAGGTATCCTAATGTACAACATCCAATGAATTGGTTAGACATGGAAGTAGAATTACAAATTGGCGCTAAGGTGCTTGTGGAGTGGAGTGAATGATTAAAGTACAAACTAGATATGACTTTGGTAAGGCGGAGTATGTTCCTATTGGAACTTTTAGATGTAAGACAAACCTAAAGACAAAATGGTATGACTTAAAACGTACCGATAAGTTTTGGTGGTGGGATAGTCCTTCGGAGCCTACTCTCGGACCTACCATCTTGAGCAAATGGAGTAAGTGATGGAGGGTATCAGTTTAGGAATAGCTGACGAAGGAACAATTAGAACTAATAATATATTTGCTGTAGTTATATTTAAGCAAGACGATATGACTGGTTACTGGCCCTATACACCTGAGACGAATAATACAGGATACTACCTTGCTGGAGGTATACCAACGATGTCTAAAGAAACCCTACTATCTGCTAAGTGCTTGATTAAATGGTAAAGATTTCTCTTGACTTTAGGAGGTAAAATGTAATAGAATGTACAGACTAGAAGAAGGCCAAGCGTACTTCCTTGAGGAAGGCTACTGGCTACACGAATGTTTAACTGATATTATTTATAGTATGAAGGAAGAAAGAAACTATGGCTACTAAAAAGTATAGCGTTAAGGGCAAAGCTCAATGGGCAAAGGTGTTTGACTCTAACAAAGAGCTTAAAGATTGGCAAGGTAATCCTCATGCCTTTGGAGGACTCTTTAAGATTGATGTTATTCTAGATAAAGAAAACAAAGCTATCTATAAATCTTCAGGTACTAGTGGTAAAGGCAAGTTCGATGATGATGGAAACTTTATTGCCACCTTTAAGCGTAAGGAAAAGGAACGCTTTGAGTGGGCAGGTGGTCCTCCTGAGGTAGTCAATGCTGATGGTTCTAAGTTTGAAGGAACCCTTATCCCTAACAACTCTAATGTCGAAGTAGAGTTTACTGTCTATACCACGTCCATGCAACCGGGAACCCGTTTGGAATCAGTGAGGGTTATTTCTCTAGCAGAAATGCCTGAAAGAAAAGATTCTGAAATTGCCGCCAAAGAAACCACAACCCCTAAAGTTAACGTAGATATCCCATTTTGAGTAACTACATAGAGTGTAATGCTGATCTGTCTATGTTTACAAAGAACAAAAAGTTCTGTGTAGATTGTTATAGCAAACGTAGAAAACAATATTGTACTGAATGGAAGCGTAAAAACTGGCAAGAAAAGCCGGGATACGCTGACGCTATGAATGCTAAAAGACGGCAGCATTACACTGCCTTTAGAGAAAGAAATTTACTAGCTAAAGCAAGACAAAGAGCTACGGCGTCTGGTTTAGATTTTAATATTGAAGAGTCTGATATAGTAATACCAGACATTTGCCCTGTTCTTAAGGAGCCTTTAGTGTCCAACACAAGGTATGCTCCATCGTTAGATAGGATTGACCCAAGTAGAGGATATGTAAAAGGTAATGTTCAAGTTATTTCTAGAAGAGCAAATACTATGAAGAATGACGCAACAGAAAAAGACTTAAGGCTTTTTGCAGAATGGGTAAGAGAGACCTATGAAAACCATTGACACTCTTGTCGAAGATATCAACCAAGTCATCAAAGGTAAGGGTGGATGGACTGAAGCAGTTAACGAGTACTTCATGCAGACTATGGGGGAGGCCGCCACTAGGCGGCTAACTCCTAGCCCAGAGCCTAGAGCGAAGACCCTTCGTATGTCTAACATCGGTACTCCTTGCAAGAGAAAGCTTTGGTATTACCTGAACCTCCCAGAGCATGAGCAAGACCTACCTGCTAACGTTCACTTGAAGTTCTTTTATGGTGACATTATTGAGAACCTGTTGCTATCACTAGCCAAGGCAGCAGGACATACAGTAGAAGGAGAGCAGGACGAGATTGTAGTAGATGGTATTGTTGGTCACCGTGATGCTGTTATCGATGGTGTTACTATTGATGTGAAGTCAGCCTCAAGCGCAAGCTTCAAGAAGTTTGAGAAGAATGAACTTAGGGTAGACGATCCCTTTGGGTATATCCAGCAGCTTACGGGTTATGTCTATGGAGCTAAGGATGACCCTCTGGTTACAGACAAGACTGGTGGTGCATTCCTCGTCATGGATAAGACCCTAGGCCACCTAGTCCTAGACTACTATGACCTTACTCCAGAGCTTCACTTGTTTCCTTCTAGACTTGTAGCCACTAAGCTAATGACTAAAATGAAGACAGAGCCACATAGAGAACATGAAGCAGTACCTGATGGTAAGAGTGGTAACATGAAGCTTGCTGCACCCTGCACCTATTGCGACTACAAGTGGCGCTGCTGGCCGGGACTGCGAGGATTCGCTTATAGTAACGGCCCCACGTGGCTCACTAAAACAGTTAACCTACCAAAAGTACCGGAGTTTAAAGAATGAGTACATTTACTTATGGTGACCCCACATCTGTTTTTGGAGTAGGTACAATGGCACCAGTACTTACATCATCGTACCCTACATCATCAGCCGTACTTGCAAGCCTAGGCATCTCCCAAAGAGATAAGATTGTAAGAGAGATTATAGACGATGGCTACTGGATTAAAATGACTGGCTCCAGAGTAACAAAAGACGGCTGGACCAAAGAGTCTGACTGGGACTACGTGGTGTATGATCCAGATAAGAAGCTTGGAGATAAGTTAATTGAAGCTGCTGGCTGGGCCATTGGTGGTAGTGGTAATGGTACAGAGTTCAGCAGCTTTAAGTGTGGAGATGTGAACCTTATCCTTGTGGATAAAGAAGAAATCTGGAAGAAGTACATCATTGCCACTAACCTAATCAAGACTATAAACTCTAAGACTAAGGGAGAGCGTATTGCAGTATTTGATTCCGTATTTGGTAAAGACAAGAATGCAACAGCAGTGGAGTTCTAATGAAACCGGCATCAAGTAAAGCCAAAGGACGTAAGCTACAGCAGGACATCAGAGACAAGATTCTTGACGCCTTTCCTAGACTAGAACCAGATGATGTCAGAAGTACTGGCATGGGCCAAGGTGGAGAAGATATTCAGCTTAGTCCTGCTGCTAGAAGGTGGTTTCCATACTCCGTAGAAGCCAAGTCCAGAGCATCTATCAGTGTATACGCTTGGTACCAACAAACTAAGACTAATGCTCCTAAGGACATGGAGCCTCTTCTAATTATTAAACAGAACCATAGTAAACCACTTGTCTTGATTGATCTAGATGCCTTTATGGAGTTGGTAAAGTAATGGAAACCCTTCTGTCTATTTATCTAGTTATTGGACTAATCAATGCTCTAGTTATCTGGTGGGCTACGTTCGATAGGGACTATGATCAGTTCATTAGGGATAACTTTGGAGAAGAACCACCTACCACTAGCCAGAAGATCATCGCTATTGTTACTGGTGTACTCATCTGGCCCGTGCATTTGTATTGGGTAGTTAAACAATGATCCCAAAGTTCCAAGTACCTTATGAGTTTTACGTTAGGAAGGATGGAATTATCTTAGTTAGGGCTAGTCAAGTAAAACTAGTTAGTGGAAAACTAAAGATGATTCCTAGAGTAGTGCCGACCTTCGAAGACGTAGATGGATGTTTAATGGTAGACCTTTGGAAGAATAGAAAGTACCGTCAGTATGTGCATAGACTAGTAGCAGAGAAGTATTTAGACAATCCTAACAACTATGAACATGTATTGTTTAAAGACGGTAACGTAAAGAACTGTAATGCAGATAACTTAGAGTGGTGTCCTTAATGCCTAAGACTCATCTTATTTTACCCGACTCACACGCCCACCCAGATTATAACAACAAACGATTTGACTACCTTGGTAAGCTTATCCTAGACCTGAAGCCCGATGTCTTGATTAACATTGGTGACACTGCCGACATGCCTAGCCTCTCTGCCTATGACAAAGGTAAGGCCAGCTTCCACGGCAGGAACTACGAGAAGGATATCAATGCTCATCTAGATGCTCAAGAGCGTATGTGGGGTCCTATTACTAAAGCTAAGAAGAAGAAGCCTTATAGTGTTATCTTGGAGGGTAACCATGAGCACAGGATCAAAAAGGTTCTTGACTACGAACCTCACCTTGAAGGCATTCGTTACGGCATTTCTTTTAGGGACCTTGATTTTACACGTTACTACAGCGATGTTGTCGAGTACGATGGAGGAAACCCCGGAGTTATCAACGTTGACGGAGTAGACTATGCTCACTATTTTGTCTCTGGTATTTCTGGTCGCGCTCTTCAGTCTGTACACCATGGATTTGCCCTCACTCAGAAGAGGTTTAATTCGAGCACCTGTGGTCATAGTCATCTATTTGATTACCATCTGCTTCGTGATTCAAGTGGTCAACAACGACAGGGACTTGTCTGTGGAGTCTACCAAGACTATGTTGCACCATGGGCAGGAAAGTCACAATGTAATCATTGGTCCTCAGGAGTAGTCGTAAAGAGAAACGTGGAGAATGGATGCTATGATCTACAATGGATTAGCATGGAGGCTCTAAGAAAGGAATATGGTTGACACATTACCAAAGGATTTCCTAGACCACCTATGTGAAGACTACGGGCTAGAGAAGATACTAGAGCTACATGACATCGAAGAGCAGTTTGTGCTAGAGCTTTTAATCAATGAAGGAATCTTAGACATTGCAGATTTATACTTTAACTTGGAGATGGCCGATGATGACTGAACATGAACCTGTACCCGGTACTGAATATTATGGTGATGATCACTATGGTGAACCTAAAGGTAAGGGAACCTGTGCCTGCGGTAATGTAGGCTGTCCTTGTGAGTGTGGTGAACAATACGAAGATGAAGAAGAGATGGCTCAGTGGTATGAGTTTGATGCCTACCAAGACTTCACTGATACTACAGCTATCTACCCTCCAGAGAAAGGTATTGAGTACACTGCTCTTGGTCTAGCCTCTGAAGCAGGAGAGTTTGCCGGTAAGGTTAAGAAGTGGATCAGAGACGGTAAGAAGGATGATGATGCTCTAGTAGCAGAGCTTGGTGATGTACTATGGTATGTAGCCCAAGCAGCAGCAGCCATGGATGTCCACCTTAGTGATGTGGCTAAGACTAACGTAGAGAAGCTTAAGTCTAGAAAAGAACGTAACGTAATTTCTGGTGAAGGGGATAATCGGTGACCGTTAAAGAACTAATCGATATGCTAATGAGCTTTCCTGATGATGAAAAAGTTATGGTTCCAGACTTTAACTCTTACGATAATCACGAAATTAAAAACCTTGTTCTCACGAAAGATGGAGTACTAATTGACTACTGAATATGGCCCGACACTAGGAATCTCTAAAGAAATCCACGCTATGAAATATCGTAGCAAAGGAGAATCATTTAAAGAAGCTATGACGCGAGTGGCTGATGCCTTAAAAGATAACGATGAACACTATAGACAATTCAGGGAAATTCTTCTGAATCAACGATTCTTACCGGCAGGTAGGGTGCAGGCTGCGATGGGAGCGCCACGAGAAGTTACCGCTTTTAATTGCTTCGTCTCTGGAACTCTAGAAGACTCCATGGACAGCATCATGGAGAAGGCTGCGGAAGCAGCACAGACAATGAGACTTGGTGGAGGTATCGGTTATGACTTTAGTAGTCTTCGACCCAGAGGGGATCATATCGCCAGCTTGGACAGTCGTAGCTCCGGTCCAATTAGTTTTATGGGAATCTTCGATGCCATCTGTCGGACCATTGCGTCGGCTGGTCATAGGAGAGGGGCACAGATGGGGGTCCTTAGGGTCGATCACCCCGACATTGAGGAGTTCATCAAAGCCAAGAATAACTCTACGGTGCTAACTCAGTTCAATGTCTCTGTTGGTATCACTGACGAGTTCATGGAAGCAGTGATTAATGATAAGATGTTTGATCTTAAGTTTGAAGGTAGACGTTACAAGACTGTCAGAGCTAGGTATCTCTGGGATGAAATCCTTCGCTCTACTTGGGATTGGGCAGAGCCGGGTGTGCTCTTCATTTACACTAACAACAAGAATAATAACTTGTGGTACGGTGAACAGATTGCTGCCACTAATCCCTGTGGTGAGCAACCATTACCACCTTACGGTGCTTGTTTACTTGGTAGCTTTAACCTAACCAAATACATTAAGACCAGTTCTATTTGCCATTCTGAACTAGTAGCTGGTAAGGTAATCGGCAGTACAGAAAGAAAGGTAGTCTTTGACTATGAACAACTAAAGCACGACATCATGCCTGTGGTCAGGGCTATGGACAATGTTATCGACCGTACTGCCTATCCTCTGGAACAGCAGCGTACAGAGGCTCAGAGCAAGCGTAGGATGGGTCTAGGTGCCACTGGTGTAGCTAATGCTGGTGAAGCTCTAGGCTATGAATACGGTTCTCCTGAGTTCCTAGAATGGCTTGAAGAAGTCATGACAGTGATCAGAGATACCTGCTATCAATCGTCAATCAGTCTTGCCTTGGAGAAAGGACCATTCCCTATGTTCATGGCAGACAAATATTTGGAGTCTGGATTTGCAAGAACGTTACCAGAATCTATTCGTAGGGATATCTTTAACTATGGCATTAGGAATAGCCATCTTTTATCCGTCGCCCCTACCGGGACTATTAGTCTATCTGCTGATAACGTATCCTCTGGCATTGAGCCTGTTTTTTCTCATAGCTATGTACGTACAATCCAGACCTTCGAAGGACCTAAGGAAGAAAGAGTTGAAGACTACGGGTACAGAGTCTTCGGAGTAGCTGGTAAGACTGCTAATGAGCTTAGTGTATTTGACCACGTAAAGGTACTAAACACTGCCTCTAAGTTTGTAGACTCTGCTTGCTCTAAGACCTGTAACGTTGGTGATGAGGTTACTTGGGATCAGTTCAAGGATGTTTACATGCAAGCTTACCTTGGTGGAGCATCTGGTTGTACCACCTTTAGGGCCTCAGGTAAGCGCTATGGTATCCTCAATGCTGCTGCTGTAGAGGATGTAGCAGAGGAGCCTAAGAAGGAAGAAGATGGGGACTTTGTAGAAGAATCTGGAGCGTGCTATTACGACCCGTCTACAGGTCTTCGCCAGTGTGAGTAACTAATATGAACCCCGAACAAAGCACTCCAGTAGGGAAGGTCGGCAAACCTGTGTGCTTGAAAGACCCACAGTCCTTATGGATGGTTGAAGCAGTTAGGCCGTATTAATGAAGGAGAGATTATGAAAGCTACGTTACTTAACTGGATGGGTGATGATAACACTGTGGTAGATGCTGCCAGAGTATCGTTCAAGAAAGGGCATAAGGAGTTCACAGAAGAACAGAACCATAAGCTGATAAAGTATCTTGCAGAGCATGGACACTACAGTCCCTTCGGTCATTGCTTTGCTAGCTTCCATGTTAAGGCTCCTGTATTTGTAAGAGCACAACTCGGAAAACATGAGTATCTTCGTATTAACGAGGTTAGTCGTAGGTATGTAGACGATACCCCAGAGTTCTTTATGCCTACCCTATGGCGAGGTAGACCAGTAGATAAGAAGCAAGGTAGTTCAGGGCCTATTGAGAATAGTGGTGCCTTTAACTTTGCTCTGGAAGATTACTATGAAAGCAGCCTAAAGCACTACGAATGGCTTCTTGAAGAAGGTGTGGCACCGGAGCAAGCTAGAATGGTGCTGCCCCAAGCGATGGTGACCGAATGGGTTTGGTCAGGTAGCCTAGATGCCTTTGCTAATATGTGTAAGCTACGCTGTAAGCCAGACACACAAGAAGAAACTAGACTCATTGCTAACCAAATCAGTGAGCAAATGCTAGAAAAATTCCCTAAGTCATGGAGTGCATTAGTATGAAGATTGAGTACATCGTAGAGCATGAAGATGGTGGAGCCACTGTAAAGTTTGATCTAGAAGACGATGAGGTACAGGCTCTACTCTCCTATGCTATTAAAAGTCTATTAATCAAAGCAGCAACAGAGGCTTTAGATGGAGAATGATTGGATTTACTATCCCACCACTGTTTCAGAACAAACCTCCTCCAGAGCATCTCTTATCCTCCGCTCAGATGGAACACCTTACGAACTTGAGAAAAAGAAGGAGCCAATCGGATTTGTCCTCAAACCCACTAAATGAGCAGGTAGGTGGTTCCCACTACAAGACCATGAAGATTCAGCCTATCGAGTTTATTCAGGCTAATGATCTTGGTTTCTGTGAAGGTAATATTATCAAGTACACCTGTAGGTACAAACAGAAAGGCGGGGTAGAAGACCTCAATAAAGTGATCCACTACGCCCGCCTGTTGATTGAACAAATTGAAAAGGAGAAGAAAGAATGTTTAGTGCTGTCTACCTAGTCTGTATTGCTAACAGTCCTTGTATGTTCTTTGTTGATACTATTCCGTATCCTACTCTAGAGGTATGTGAACAGGCTGCTGAGGACAACATTGTAAGGAACTCTAGTAACCCCGAGGTTCCTCCATTCACAGCAGAATACCAATGTGTTGTTTGGAATAAAGCATAAAGATTGGGCCGCGAGAGCGGCCCTTTCCTTATTCTAAAATACCGTACATACGGATAGTTCCACTTGTAATATTACCAGTACTGTATAGAAATCTGATAGCATCCGTATCTTGGGTAGCAATTCTTTTGCCCATACCAGAGCAATGGTTTGTAACCGAGGTTGGATTCTCGTAGGTACCTCTAAAGAACATCCTAGTCTGAGAGCCGGTATCACCAGCAAACCTAAGCTTTGCTTCCCCAGTAAACCCATACTCACCAGCAGCATTACCTACGTCACTGGCCTCACTTAGTCTAATAGCGCCTTGCGTTCCACCATAGTAGGCCGCTCCTGTTGAGTTGTGGACCAAGCCTGATGTAAAATAGTCTGACGCACCACTATCGTAGCTTGACCCACCATTTGTCGAGACTCTTGCAATGAAAGTGCTAGCATCAGTCGCTGGTAAGACATTCTCAAATTCAAACTCGTAGTACCTAAATACTGAGTTATTAAATTCAGTAAAGTCTAGGCTGGACGAAGCACTTGCGGTCTTGCTGGCTAGAAGAACTCTACCACCCGAGCTAGTCCACTCAGGAGCAGTTGCACCACTGTTAATTCTAAGGGCTTGCCTTGCAGTACCTTTAGCAAGTCTTACAAGAGTATCTGCTCCAGTGGCATAAAGAATGTCACCAGCCACAAGAGAAATGCCACTGAGGCTAGTCAGAGTAGCATCAGAAGCCTGAGCACCTAGGTTTGTAAGTGCAGTAGCAGCATCAGTTGCACCAGTACCACCCTTAGCCACTGGGACAGTATTCTCCGTAGCCACAGAACCCAACCCAAGGTTAGACCTTGCGGTAGCAGAGTTAGCTACGTCACTAAGGTTATTAGTTGACAGAAGGTCCCCGGTACCAGCACCAGAGTCACCTTTAGAGACCATAAGCTCCCACTTCAAAGCAGTAAGGTCCGTAGAGAAGGTGCCTGAAGTATGTGCCACAAGGCAGATATAGACGTTACCAGAAGTCTTAACTAGGTCGTTCTTAGCGTAGCTGGTAGCAGTTAGCCATGCTCCACGCCATTCAGGCACAGTAGCGATATCAGTCACAGTCTGGCCATCAAGAGTTAAGTTCTCGACATCGATAGTTCCTACGTTAAGCAGAGCATTACCATTAAGGTCAAGATCAGCATTGAGAGCATTAGGCGTACTCCCATCCAGAGACAGAGTATTATCAAATGCATCTTGGATAGCATCCCAGTTCTGGTTAAGTGTGTTGATAGCACTGGAATTAGTCAGAGAAGTGACATCAGTTAAGTCTGGTCTCTTAGCCATTAGAAGGTTACCTTTCCTTTAATACCAATCTTATCCTTATTAAGAACTGGCTTTAGTTTCAGTTTTGGTTTAGGCTTTCTCTTAGAGTCGCCTTTAGTTGTTTTGCTGTAGCGCTTCTCCACAGCCTCTGCTCTAGTCTTAACTGAGTCTCTGTTGTTCATTATACTGGTTGACCACTGATCTGAATTGACGCATCAGTAAGAAGCGGAGCACTAGGCTCGTCACCCCGCATAAGCTGATTAACCAGATTACGACAAATAGTGCGCTTCTGAGTTGGAGTAGCATTTCCGGGGAAACGAATCTCAGTTACACCACCCAAGGCAGGCCCATCAAATAGAATGGATACCTCCCAGATTTGTACGCCCGGAGACGAGTCCTCAAACGGAAGTTGACGGAAGTATTGAACACTTGCGGTAGTAGTTTGTGGTTGAGCCATGATTTTTCTCCTTAACTGTAATCAAGGTCGATACTGACACCGAACAAGGCGATGCCGATTTGAGCGGATGTGCCACCAGCGCTGCCCCAAACCCGGTGCGTCAACAGTGTAGTAACGCTAGGCAGGTCGGTGGTGATTGTTCCACTAGCAGATGCTGCCGGGGACCTAGTAGCAGCGTTGTATTTAATAACGTGGTATTCTACGGATTGTGTTGACTCGTTCGGGCTGTAGAGTTCCAAAAGATAAACAACGTTGTTGTCGGTTCCGGTCGGGACAGCGAAGGATGCCCCGAGGTCGATCTTTGTCGCCGTCCCCGTTCCGTCATTGTGCATGATCTGGACGTTCGTATCGGCAGCATCCCAGCCCATCCAGATACCATTGACCATAGTGGATGGTTCAACATCAGTTGGCGCGGTAGCTACGTTGAGAAGCCCGCACAAGGCCCGGTGGGTGGACGGAATGGAATAGGCGGCTGGCCCCCATGCGCAGCGATAATTGAACCCACCGGGGGCGTTAGCGTCGTTACCCACCCGGCAGATGGACGAAGCAGACCTGAAACCCGCAATAGCATTTGTCGCAGCGGTGGTTGCCCGCGCCTCGATGCGGGGATACATCAGGTAGAAGTTCGTCACCTGAACAGTCGAGGCCGTTGCAGTGCCTGTAATAGTCATAGGCAGGGTGCCATCCCCGACTAACAAACCGCTGTTGGGAGCAGGGCGGTATTGAAGCTGTAGGAACTCGCTCTCGTCCTCATCAAGCCTTGCCTCCCTACCGTTCGGGTAGAGAATAGCAAGCATATCACGCTGCCCCACCTGTGACTTAGTGTATAGTTTAATACCATCAGCAGCAGGAGCAGTAGGAGTTGCAATAGACGGGAACCTAAGCTGTCCGCCCTCAATCTCAGCATCTACAGCACCACCAAAAGCCCCAGCATTGTTATACTGAATCTCACCAGAAGAACCACCGGGAGTACCACCACCTCCACCAGTAAGATCAGATACAAGAGCTTTCTTAAGGTTACCACTATCGCTGGTATCACTAATAAGAACATAGTCCGTACCTACAGCAGTAACAGTAGTCTTACCAGTAATAGCGGTAGGATCAATAGTAAGGGCACCAGAGCCAGTAACATCTCCAGTATGGGTGGCGTTAGTGGTTACATCTCCTACGTACAGAACGTTACCATCACTTACAGCAGTATCAAGCTGTGCCTTAGTAAAGCTACCAAGAGAAGTAGCAAAAGAGCCTGTACCGCTACCAGTAACCACACCAGTCAACGTAATGGTTTGATCACCTGAGTTAGTGCCAGTAAGATTAAGAAGGGTTTTAGCCTGAGCAACAGTAAGGTCTTCTGGGTCACCAGTACCGGCTGTAGTACGACCCTTGAAGGTAGCCGTAGGAACATCTGCAAGCTTGGTGTTACTTACAGCATTGGCTGCAATAGTCGTAGCAAACGACCCAGTACCAGAACCAGTTACATCAGAGGTAAGGGTAATAGTTTGATCACCGGAGTTGGTTCCGGTAAGGCCGAGGTCAGTCTTAAGAGTAGCTAAGGTGTTAACCTCAGGAGCGCCACTACCAGCAGTCTTACGATAGATCAAGGAAGACGTGGCCATGTTAGCCATCTTGGCCAGAGACACTACACCGTTATCAATAGTCCAAGTAGCCCCAGAGCCAGAGACAGTAATGTCCCCCTTGTCCCCGTCAGAGACACCACCAGCAGCACTAGTCCACTGAGTGTTGTAGTCAGTATTATCAATCTTAGCTAACACCTGACCAGTGGTACCACCAGCAGGGACACCTACTCCGGGATCACCTTGAGCACCGGGGTCGCCCTGCGGACCTTCAGGACCTACAGCATTCTCTACAAACAATTCCCATTTAAGAGAACTAAGATCGGTAGCAAAGACACCAGAAGTATGTTCTTCAAGGCATACATAGACATTACCATTAATCTTAACCAAGTCTAGGTTCTGATAACTGGTGGCAGTAAGCCAAGAGCTTCTCCAAGTAAGAGAACCAGTAAATAGTTTACCACCAATAGTGGCCTCAACGACATCAATAGATTGGCCATAAACAATATTAACGTTGATGATATCGTTAGAATCCATATCCAGATCAGCCAACATATTGTTGGGAGTAGAACCATCTCTGGACAAGGTGTTCTCAAATGCAGCCTCGATATTGGTAAATGCAGTATTTACCTGAGGAGCATTTAGTTGGTTAAGCTGAGGTAGGCTAAGTACTTTAGTCATTACTTCTTACCTGCATTCTTATTTCTAGCAAAGCTTCTATTACTGGACTTACTAGTCACCCTAAGATTTCCCTTAGAGTTATCCCTAGGGTTACCGTTCTTATGGTCGATGTCCTTACCGTCACCTTTGCTCACTTTACCCTTCTTCTCCATCTCTGCTCTAGCAGCATTCCTAGAGGCACGTTTCTTCTTTTGCTCAGGAGAAGCATGGTAATTCTTGTACTCCATTTTGTAATTACGACGATAATTAGGACTACTCGGCAACTCTTTTCTCCCTATTGTAGTCAGCAACAGCAGTGCAAATAGCTATGAAATCTGTTACAGAAGTATCAACTCTAAAACTATTTAAACTCTTACATACTAGTTGTATATTTTCTTTTACATACGGACCACCAGCCTCAATCCTATCAACTGAAGCATTAAAAGGAAATCTTACACCCTTTTCTAAGTTACACGTAAGAGGAATACCGCTTAAAGCACATCTATAGTTCTGAGATTCTAGTTTACTCATTAGTATTTCTCTAGTTAGTAAACTTCTTTTACCACCTCCTGCGTACAGAAGTCTCGAAAGATACCTATCCCAGTTACCAGAAATACCTTCATACTGTGATTCTGTAGTAACTTGATTAGACGCATACTTCCATTTACCCTTACATGATTCTGAACAGAACCTATTGTGGTAAGTCCTCTTAGAGAAACTTTTAGTACAGACAGCACATTCACCTACCTCAGAGTCCCTCACATAATTCTTACTTGATGGCATTATCGACACCCATAAGCTGCACGGTATTTAGCGTTGAAGTTATCCACTTCGATAATAGTCCTATCTGTGTCATTCTCAGAAACAGTAGGCAGTTGGTTACAGAGGTTAATCCGGTCTGACTGACTTATGCTTACGCAGCCGCTTAATAGCATCATCACGATTAGTGTTGATTTCAACATTCTGAATCCTTTCTGCTCTCTTCACTTCTGATTCCAGAGCTTTGTTTTCTCTCTTCACTAGCCTCAGGTACATCAGGAGCATCTTGACGACGAGCACTAGCACACCAAAGGCACCTGCCACAAGGAGCCAAATCTGAATTGATGCAGGGGTGATCCATTTATTCCACAGGAGTTTGATTAGAACCACGAAGTTTATCCTCCAAGAGTCTGAGTAGTCTACGAAGGACTACAGTGCTGATCATATAATACGGTAGGTATTCTGGCGGAATGAAGGTCATTACATCAGTAAGTTCCAGAATAGGAACAACAAACATAAGAAAATCCAGAAGCCATTCTAACGCTTTCTTCACTTAAGCTTCTCCTCTAATTGCTCAATCTTTTCTTGTAACACCGCTATATCTATAGTCAGTTGTTGTGTAGTGTAGATATTCCAAGTAAGCAGACCTATCACAGCACCCACCATGAGCTTATTGATAAGATCATCTTTGATAGCCTCGGGCATCATTTAAACCCCGAAGACTTGAGAGCATTATAGAAGTGCTCAAAGTACACTGCAATAGTAAGGGCCTTGTCCTGCACATTGACAAGCCTTCTAGCTTGGGTAGCCTCCTCTCTGGACAACTTATCATCAGAGTCTTCGTAGGCATCGATACCTTTACCTTGTCCATTCCATCTACCGTCCATGATACCACGGATAAGAACTCTAGCTGAGATGGTGGGATCAAGCATCTTGTCTGGGTATTTCTCTAGGTCAACACCAGCATCCTTAGAGCTACCTCTGTAGTTATGATGCCAAGTAAGTTGAACATGACCTCTACCGTAGTAGACATGGCCATAGGGACCAGCAGGTTGTCCGTACTTAGCGGGAGCACTATTAGGACCACGCTTAGCGGCAAGCTTTGCTACAGCACTTATAGCACCTTTATCAGTCTTGGCAAAGCCTTCCCTTACAGGCACCATCCTTCTGCCAGTCTCATGGTAAGCAGTAGCAAGAGCGTAGGCTAGAGTATCCACATCCTTGTCTCCTACCTCTTCAAAGGCTTTAAAGATTCCTTCCATACCGTCTACTTGTTCTTGGTTTAGACTACCAAAGAATGGCCTGATAATATCGTAGAACCTCTTCTTGTCGAAGCTAGTTACCTTAGGAGCAGTGACTACCTTCTCTACAGTCTCAGTACTTTTCTTGAACCAGTTCATGCTCTTTCCCCAATCTTAACCAGTGCCTCAATAAGAGCCTTGATACTAGGATCAATAGGCTTAGTGAGAATCTCTTTAGCCATGGCGATAGCCTTCTCCGGCTCAGTGCGTACAGACTCCACAAGCTGCTGAACCTCAGGAGACTCGAAGGTCAACAGTGTGCCTGTAGATAGGGTCGCAGACTGCGTAGGAGAGCCGCTAGAGGCCCCTTGAGCCATCGAGGTACCCGAGTCTAGGCTAATCGTAGGAATGGCTCCCTGAGCCTCTTTTGGCAGCGTAGAGACAGGTGCACCAGCAGGACCAACACCACCGCTATTGATACGGTCATACTTGCTTATCCAGATATTAGCAAACTCTTGGGCAGTCATGTTCACATTACCACCATTTAGTTTAACAGCCTCAGCACCGACGATATCTACAGCAAGAGCATCAGGATTAGAGAGAAGTCTAGCCGCACCAGCAGGTCCTTGTTGGTGTGCTAAGTAAAGCTCCCCACCAGTAGGTTCTCTACCTAGTCTACTAGACAGATAAACAGTGTTATCCATAGCAAACCTCACAGCACCTTCTGTAGACTGCATAGGATCAAATCTATTTTCAACTCCGTAGGCAGCAGCATTGGAATCAATCTGTTGGAACAATCCACCAGCACTAGAGCTATCGTTCTGTGCGTTAGGATCACCACCAGACTCAATGATGGCCATAGTATTTAGGAAACCTTTAGGCAAGCCGGTCTCAGTTTCGATACCTTCAAAGTCGATACCTAACTCAGCACCTACATTCCTGCCTCTACCCTTTGGCCCGCCTTTTCCTTTACCTCCAAAGGCGCTCTTCTTCTCTCCTTTAGGAGTCTCGTTAAGTATACCAACAGCACCTTGGAGTTCTTTACCAAACTCACCCATAAGGCCAAGAGCGCCAATCTTCTCGTTAAGGACACTAAGATTCATATCCTCAGGAAGTTGGTTCTCAGCAGACTTACTGTAAGGACGGTAAGGATCATTCCATTTCTGAGCGGCAAGAGTACCCGCCTCAGGGACCATGATAAACTGCTTACCATCAAACTCTAGATTGACACCAGAAATAAGATTAGACTGAATGGTAGAGATAGTTTGTTGAATATCAGAGGTAAGGAAGTCACCAAACTCTGCTCTAAAGTCTGGATTCTCAGAGACTAGTTGAGTAATCTCTTTAACGTTACCAGAGACAATCTTCTTATAGCTTTCACCATCTACTACATTGTAGCCAGAACGCTTAGAAGCTTCTCTAAATGCTGTAAAGAACTCTGGGGTGATACCGTGTTCAAAGGTCTTGATAGCATTGTTAGCCACAGACTCAGCATCTGATTTAGACATATCACTGATAGCTGAGACAATACCACCAGTATTGAAGACCTTACCGCTACCTGAGATAGCATTCATAAATGGTTCATCGAACTCTGCCATGGTACCGATCATTCTGTTGAGGGTATCGGCAGGAACCTTTTCAGCAAGCATGGTGACAACAGCCACACCGTTCTCATCAAGATTGCGGTACATCTCAGTTTCAATCAATGCTCTAGTAACAGCAGCCCTACCCACAGGGTCCTTAACGGATTCACCAACAGTCATTAGGGCATCAAGAGAGGCAAAGACTTCTTTATTCCAGTCATCAGCAGGAAGAGCATCCTGACCAAAGTTAGTGGAATAGCTGCTTCTTACCTGCTTACCTAGAAATATCTTAGTATCTGCCAACACAGCACCAAGGTTATTCATATCGATCTTATCATACCTGATACCAAGCATAGCTTTAAGTTCAGGATCAATATCGACAGTAAGGCCGTTAGTTACATCAGTAACAATAGGCGCTAGAACAGCACTAACAGTGTTGTCTACCATATCCTTAGAGGTAGGCTTAAGGACATCCCACTGTCTAGTGACTAGAGTGCCTTCAGCAGCGTATACCGCGTTGTTACGTTCTAACTCAGCAAGCTTAGCTTCTTGTTGCTTAGCTTTAGTAACTGACTCGGACAAGAATGCTTCTTGCTCTGACTCCGGTAGGCTACTAGCCTGAGCAACAGCAAGCATACCCTCAGGAGTCTTAAACCACTCCACAGCAGAATCTCTAGCCACCTCTTGTGGAGAGGTAGTCATAACACCAAGATTCTCCGCGTAGCCTTTTGCTTGATCAGTGAACTGTGGGTATTTAAAGATAAACTCTCGCATACCCTTACGATCCCAGCTAAAGGTAGCACCCTTGTCTGCCTCAAACTCCTTTACAGCCATAGCAAACTTCTCGTCTTCTGTCGGCTTAGGAGCACTACCAGTAGCCTTAGTTGCTACGTCCAGACCAAAGTTGAACAGACCAGCGACAGCCTCCATAGCATTAGGAGCTTGTACAGGCTGATTAAAGGCTACATCAGCATTAAGGGTTGGATTGAATACCATTATTCAGCAGCCTTTCTTTTAGTTTCTCTTTTAAGGATTTCCACAGTTTGTTCTTCCAGCATAGTTGTGAATTTCTTATCAATGTAACGATTAATCTCTGGCATGTACTCTTGGTATTCTTTGTTGAACACTTCAATACCAGCAATGATTTCTTTCTCTCTTTGAGTACCGGGACCGTTACGCTCTCTTTCTCTATACCAGTCTTGGTAAAGACTAGAGACTCTTTTGGCTTGGCTTCTATACCATTCTACGTCCTTCTTGGCAAAGGCAACTTCTCTCCAGAGTTCATTCACCTTATGGAGTGGAACACCAAGAGCAGTAGCCACAGCCTCACCAGTAGGAACATTGTCTGCTAGGGTATCACCACGTCTGGAAGACAACACACCCCATCTAAAGGCATCGAAAGCATTGACAGCCATGTTAACAGACTTGATTGATCTAAAGACATCCAAGGCATCACCACCAAGAGCACCTAAGCTAGTCTGGCCATGGTTGATGTTGAAGATCATCTGGTTGACACTATCCAGAACGTTCTTACCAAGAGAGTAGGCAGGGCCAGCAGCAGTCTCTAGCATAGACTTATCTTGAAGTGAGGACAGGGTATCAAATAATCCCTCACCCCAAGCAAGCCTACGGCCAAGCTCAGTTTCTACACCAGTGGCGTACCTGATAAGGTTATCAATAAGACCATAACGTAGTTGGTAGAAGTCAGACTCATTAAGCTCTACACCGTACTCTCTGTTGTATTTGTCCAGCAGGTATCCACCACCGGGAATAGCAGCAGCACCGTACATACCAAGCTGGAAGGTAAACAACCTAGCCTTCTGTTTGGTAGACAGGACTTTCTTACCACCCATCATACCAGCCATATACCATTCAGCCATACGCATAGAGAACGACATAAACTGAAACATCGGTAGTTGTTCAATAGGATGCCTAGAGGTACTAGTCATACCGTTAGTAAGAACATCAGATTGGTGGGTAACCCATCTAGTGGCATGTTGAGAGTTAAGGTCAGCAGTAGGACCAAACTTCTTTATGTACTCCATACTAGCTGCGATATGGGCAGTAATACGAGCAGAGAGTTCACCTTCAGTATAGGCGATACGAAGCTTCTCTCTGGCCTTACGAGCAAAGACTTTACCAGCAGAGTCTTCCCCAAGGTCGGCCACAGAAGCATTGACGTAGCCTTTACCAGACCTCTTGAAGGTATCAATCATAGCTATAAACTGCTCTGGAGTAACGCCAAGGATACCACTAGACAGTTTAGCCATCTCCTCAGTAGGTCCCTTATGGCCATTCATAAGAGTCTTACGGAAGTAAGGATACAGAGCAGCAGCTTGGACACCTACAGCCTTATCAGACATAGCAATGATGTTGATAATCTGAGAACCTTGGACATAGAACTGGTCAATAGCACCAAGCCCAAGATAGGCGTCAAAGACAATGCCTCTAGTACCTGCTACAGGGTCAGCAGACAGAGCATCAATCTTCTCAGACGCCTTCCTCCAACCCTTGTCCCAAAGAACGTTAGCCAGTGCTTCACGAGCCTTGTGGTAGGTGTTATCAAACATCCTTTGTTTCTCAAGTCTGGTGAGAATTTTCTTACGCTCAAGCTCTAGCTTCTTACCAGCATCAGTGCCAGTAGCAATCACCATGTTCCTAGCCTTCTGACGTAAAGACATGTTTCTGATAAGAGCAATATTATCTCTAGGAAGTAGATTCTTTTCTAGAGCAGTTCTAAAGAGCCTCATGATTGCTCTAGTCTCATAGGCCATCTCAGTCTGTTTAGCAACAGAAGACATAAGACTACGAGAGATAGCTTCAAATGGTGCAATAGTAGGAACCTTCTGGCCACCATACCCCATAAGCACAGTGTCCTTACGGAAGTCACCCATCTTAAGAGGACCCGGAGTAATAGCCACATCCTTAAAGGTGATATCACCAATCATATCGTCACCCTTTACCAAGGGTTGACCATCAGAGACAAACTGCACAGTCTTACGTAGGTCTACGTTATTCTCTGTAGCCCACTCGACAAGCTCTCTAACTCCATGCACATCAGTGTTCCATGCGGAGTTTCTAGCAATGGTCTCGTTTAGATTAGCATCTTTGTATTTAGTCTGGATAACAGCGAGGTAATCATCAGCCTTTGTGAAGACCTTAGGATTAGCAATCTTATGAAGTTCTCCGAGAATGCTATTAATCTCTGACTGTGCTTTAGCAGCCTCTTTCTCTGTCTTAGCTACAAGAAGAGTTCTAGGAGTACCTTGACGTACAGTACCATCCGCAAGCTTATACTCAGTATCTTGCTTTACCATGAAGTTGGTTCTATTGGGGGCATACAGTCTGGAACCACCAGCATTGTAGCCCATGACATCAGTATGCTTCAGTGCTCTAGTCTTAGGGGTGGCACTAGCAACTAGGTCATGAAGCTTACCATCAAACTCCATAGGTTCTACAAGCTTATAGACTTGACGATCAGGATTAAGAGTGTCAATAGGCTGATAGGAACCAGAGTCAATATCCCAGACCTGACGGCCATGGTTAGCTTCTCTGTTAACTTTAACAGCCCCAACCTCAATACCATCCTGAGGTACAAGAATCTCCACACCACGTTCTACCGCTTTCTTAAAATGAACATCAGCAGTAAAATACCAATCGGTGTTATTCCACTCAAGCTTAAGTTGGTGCAGTCTAAGCTCTGCTTCAGTAGCTCTACGTCCGTTAACTTGGAAGAACATATCGTCGAACTGAGCAACAGTAGGGGCTTCCCTCATAGAGGCAAACTTACCATCTCTAAGTTCAGTGTAGACACGCTCTACAGAAGCTTTACCATCCTTACCAACAATCTTAAGTTGACGCTCTACATCACGCTCTACAACCTCCATAGCCTTGGCTCTGGCGAACTCTCCCTGCTTTAGGACAGCATTGTTGGTGGAATCAGTCTGGCTAAGGGGGGAACCAAAGTTAGCAAAGAACCCTCTACCAAGCTCATCAGTATCCAGAGATTTATAAAGACCTAGATCAGCAACAATATCATCAGAGGTAGCGCCTTGGCTGTAGATGCCAGTCTTTACGTTAGACTTCTTGGACACCATCCATTGCTTAGTCTGTCCCGGCACTGGTACTACTTCCCCAAGAATCTGGTCAGCATAAATCTTTGCAGCAGTCTCGCTAGAGAAAGCTTTACCTTTGGTGGTACCATAGTATTCCACCATAGAGATATTATCCATAACGTCTTTAGTAACATTGGCATCAATATACCTAAGGTTACCAGACTTCTGTGCCCTAGCTTTTGCTTTAGCTAGGATGTCTTCTTTGACAGCCATAAAGGCATCGTCATCGATAGAGCTACCAGCAGCCAGACGTACCTGAATAGCCTCCTCAGTTGCTCTGAGGTCCATCTCTACTTCTTTAACAGCAGTAGACTCCACAGGACTTCTAGGAACAACACGTTCTGAGGTAATAAGGCTTTCTCTCCACGTAGCCGGATCAATAGCACCAGCAATGTTGTCTGCTTGGACACCACGCATAAGTGCCTCAGAGGTTTCCTTAGTGGTACCTTTAGTGAGACCAATTAGCTTACCAGTATCCGCTAGAGCACCAGCACTAAGCAGGATATCAATAGCTGCAAAGCCTTGTTGAAGGGCTAGTTCACCCTCCTTACCTTGTTCAAGAGTCAATCCCAGAAAGTCATTAAGGTAGAATCTATTTGCATCAGTGAAGAAGCCCATATCGGCAGCTTCATTAATAATAGACTCCATCTCAGTACGGATTACAGCAGGATCATCAGAAGAGTCCATAAGCTGCAGGAATCTATCGCTAAGCTCTTTACGACGCTCTACGTTGAATGCAGACACAACAGGAAGGTCTGAAGCCAAGACATCAAAGAAGTCTCCGACACCATTAATGAAGCCAGCATTAGACTCACTAATCTTATTGTTCAGAAGTTCTGAGGCGATAAGAACATTACTAAGCTTACCTTGAGCAAACCTACGTGCAGTAGCGTTCTCACTTTGCTTAAGAGCAGCAATAACAGAAGGGGAGACGTAGGCATTGAGGAACGGGTTCTCTTCTCTAAGAGTTTCTAGTTCAGCAATAGCTTGCTCAGGAGTTTTTTGGTCAAGAGCAGTGGCGGTAATAGTCTCGTTGTACACGTCAAGCTGCTTACGCTGTGTGACACCATCCGTCTGTGCTTGTACAGGACCAACCATACCAGCAGCAAGAAATTGATCTACCTCTTCCTGCGGCATTTCAGACACAAGTGGATACAGTACGCTGTTCTGTTCTTGTAGAAACTCAGACCTAAGCAGTCCTTTAGCTCCGGTAGAAGTATCTACAGGAAATCTAAAGACCGTGTTTACTGGTTTCTTCTCTTTAGTTCCAAAGATTGCCATTAGAATCCTGCTCTAGCCGCATGAGACTGTATAGGAGGCGTAGGTGCTTTAGTTGGTTTAGGTTGGAAGGCAGCTTTTAGACCGTCAAAGCCACCACCAGCTTGGAATAGAGAGCCACCCATAGAGGCAATAGCACCCCAAGTAGCTGCTCTTTGTTGGAACTTCTCAATATCGGCGCTAAGACCAGACATTTGACTAGAGAACCCAAGACCAGAGCCAAGTTGGGCACCTAGAGAGCTAAGACCGCCAGCCATAGCAGAGCCACCAAGGCCACCCATAGCAGCACCAGCAGCAATAGCCTGCGCTCTTTTAAGCTGTGCTTCTCTGATAGCCTGACGATTGCTCCTAGACGTAGCTAGTTCTTGCTGTTGTCTGGAGGCTGCTGCGGCTTTCTTCTGCGCGTTATAGCTAACTACCGTACCTGCTACAGACGCTACAGCACCAACTACCGCTAATACTGGACCCATTAGTCTTCTCCATAAAAATAGACAGACATATTATCTGCTGAACCTTTGTACCTAAAGCCTAGCATCTCAATCAACCTGATTATCTTAGAATCATTAGGATCGACTGCTGCGTATACGCCTTGGTATCCTGCTGTAGTCATAAACTCGTACCAATCTTCTAGTCTATACTTCATATCGATAAATACACCTTTATCCATCTTCTCGATATACGGTAGGTGTACAATGACAAATTTTTCGTTATACTCCAGTCGAATGGTGTAGTCCTTAGTCTCAATAAAAGTAAATGATTTAGAATCTGGCATTTGCTCCGATAAGAACAGAGTACCCTAGGAGCACAAAGTTCTTTCCTTCTTCTGCTACAAACTTTAACCTCATAGACCTACCGTGTCCTCTTACCTTCATACGGCTAGTAACCACAGACTTATTCTGACCAGTATCACTTAGGTTGTTTACGTTGACTACCGGTGAGGGTTTGACTCTGTAGACTTGCTGCCTAGTTGCTGGGTAATCCTTAAAGTCCCAGTAGGCTTCCATAAAGAGTCCTGAGGGGTTGATTACGGTATACGTTGGGCCTAGACCAAAGCCTTCTTCAGTGGACCTGCAAAGCACAGTGATGTAAGGAGCATTCTTTTTAAGAAGCAAGTCACCACCGAAGTCATACCCACATTCTACATAGGCTGGGTAATCCTCAGTTTCCCAATCTAGGAATAGTTTAGACGAGAAAGAGGACACTGTAACTTTATTAGCACTAAACGTAAGTACACCTAGCTGAGTCTGAGAGTTACTAATAAGGTTATACCCTGTGGTGTAAACATCGGCTAAGGCCGCATCAGTAACAGTAGCCAGAGAGTTATCAGTAACGATGTCCTCAAACTCTTCACTACCATAAGCATCAAAGAAGAATAGACTCATAGGGTAGTTAGCATTATCAGCAATTAGCCACGGATAGAATGCCTGAAGTTGCACATCAAGGATGAGAATATTGTTTCTCTTATTAAGAACAGTCTCACCATTATTGGGGTACAGCCAGAAGATTTGCTTGTTAATTCTATCGTAAGCAGCAGTTACTTTGTCTTTAGCGTTAGTGTCAATATCATTCCAGAAGGACTGTACGGTAGCAATAGACAGGTTTTGTTCTGAGGGAAAGCCTGACACCTCGTCATAAGCAAAGGTGTGGATGCCGTATTTAGACCACCAGAATGGCACACCTTCAGCAGCTACAAACGAACCAGCACTATAGAGACCTACGTTAGAAACCTTAGACACGTAGTAGCTGGTAGCAGTAAACCTACTGTCAGGACCAGAGATAACCCAGACACCATTATCAGCAAAGACATAGAGGTATTGGTTGTGGGTATAAATCTTCTTGATGTTGTAAGCTTCTGGGATATGGATAACACCACCATCAGTCTCTAGAAGATCACTATAGTATTCAGATACAGGGTCGTTCTGCTGGTAGCATTCACCAATAACAGTACAAGAGCTAGACTCCTTGAGGGCCTCAATAATACGGCTATACAGAATCTTACCACTGTTGGCACCAGAGCCTAGACCAGCGTAGAACATTCTACCTGCATAAGTAGCTACAGAACAGAACCTGCTAGTTTCTACTTCGATAGGGATACCAGTAAGACCAGCAGCAGTGTTTCTATCTCTGGTGAAGAAGTCTAGGATAAAGTGTCCGTTACCAATAAGGCTGGAACCAGAGTAGACCTTCTCCCACTCAGCAACACTGAAGTCACCACTAGAGTTCTTACCGCTATACCAAGGGTGGGTAAGCGGCGGGTATTTACCTCTGGCTGAGGTATAGGTGGTAAGAGCAGCAGAACCTTGGCCACTAGGAATAAACGCACCAATACTACCTAGGAAAGTATTAGAACCCCAAGAACCACTAGGAGGAGTCTCAGGAGGCGCTCCCTCGTTACCAATCCAACCAGCATTAAGAGTATCGTATCTACGTTCCGGGGTCACATCAGCAAGAGGGATTGATTGAGTAAGATCACATACATCACTGAACCATTCAAAGTCTCTAACTCTAAACTCAATCTCAGTAACACCAATAGCAGATCCATCGTAGGTAAGGTAGATGGTGTTTATAGCTTCAGAGGCTACAACAAGAACAGTAGCAATGGTTGCAAACTCTACCCTACTGAGTGTGATATCTTTACCAGCAATTTGGTAAGGAGTGAGGTCTATACTAAGACCAGTGTACTGGTTGCTGTAGGGGGCAAGACCAGAGTTGTAGAAGTACAGAGTAGCTCCAGACTGGATCACCATAAAGGTTAAGCCAGCAACACCACCCGGATTGTCCCATTGCCCAACCGAGAAAATCTGGTCAGGATCAACAGTAAAACTGGATAAGGCATTACTGGCTTCAAACTCTAACCCAAGACGACGAGACCTAGAGCCATCCCTAGACAAAGAACAATTAAGCTCATCAACCGAAGCTCCCTCAGGAAACGTCAGTTCTCCAGCTTCAGTAATCAGACCTTTGATAAGGTTGTTAACTGTTCTTTGATTGAGATTCTGCATGTTTTCTCTGTTGACGTTCTTCGTGGAGTTTATCTGATCTTACGGCAAAGGTCTCTTTGGTATTTGCTACGAACTGGCCTACTGCTTCGATTGCTTTTTCTAGACTAGTGTACTTACCAGAAAGCTCGTGTGGTGTGATGCCTTTTGTAGCTCTTATGGAGAAGAACATTTGGGATCGTAACTTACCAACTACAAAATCTGTCTTATGCTTAACCGATTCAATCTTGGCGTATTGCTTCTCTAGATCAAGCTCTACCGTAGTAGTTTCTGGTGTTTTCTCGTTTAGTTTTAAATCTGTCATTCTGGATTCCATTCTTTAGTCGTCTAGCTGCTTGTTCAATCTTAGGGTCTGAACCAGATTTAAACACAGAGAAGCAGACGGACTTAGACTCAGCTAGAAGATAGGGGAACAGAGTCTCATTAAGGTCTGGCACAAAACTATCTGACATAGTAAAGGTAGGATACTTAGTGCCCCAGCATCTAGTCTTTGATTCTTGAAGGGTAGTGTCTACAGTCGAGTCGTAAGAGTCACAGACAATATATTCATTATCAAAAGAGGTGTAGTATCTAGGGTCTTTGTCAGTACGAGCAGTAAGAGTGATACCTGAGGTGGTTTCTACGTATTCTACTACGTTGGCATTATCAGTAGAAGGAAGGCTATCTAGAAACTTAATAGGGTCTTTCCAGTAAACCTCTCTACCATTGTACTCAAACAACCTAATCTCTTTAACGTTAACTGGGTACTTGAGCATAGTGGGTTTAGAAGAGTCAGAAAGAGCAGTAAGCTTTAGAAGCTGGTCATGCTCTGGAGTTTCTCTAGCAGCCACGATATTGAAGTAAGTATCTCTAACTACGTTAGCGTATTGAACAGCTTCTTCAGTATCAAAAATACTGTTTACAGGCTCACCGTCAAGATCATTAAGGATCGACTGGGTGAGTTCAAGCAAGGTCTTTTTCATTATTACGAACCTTGAATATAGACGGTGACAAAGAGCTTTCTAGTGGTATCAGATGCACCATCAGTTTCTACAGAGATTCTGCTGTCGTTAGCAACCGTGTTGTTAGAGGCTGGAGCAAGAGTGTCAATATCACCAGCAGCAGAACCAGACTGAGTAATCGTAAGGGTACCCATAGAGGTACCAGCAGCATTCTTCACAGTAACTGTAGCGTTTGCGGTGGTTAGAGAACCAGCAAGAACAGTAACAACTTTAGTAACAGTACCAGCAAAAGGTATCGGCATATAAATAGTCGAAGCCGTGGAGACATCATCGATAACCCCTGAAATAGTGTAGGGAGGAACGACCCAAGAACCACTACCAAGACCATCGGATAGGTAAACCTTACCGGAGGCAGCAGCAGCTACGCCTTTAGGCTCGTGAAGATCAGCACCAGTAAGAGCAGAATGTAGAGGCATGTTATCTCCAAAGGAAGGTAGGGGGCCACCATGTAGCAGCCCCCTTAGTTAGATTAGAGCTTCACGTATTCGATGTAGAGTTTACCCACACCGGCAGTAAAGGCAGCGGTAGCGTAGATAGCGCCAATATAGGCGTTCTCTGCGATATACCCTGCGGTAGTCGTATGAGTACCGTCACAGCGCACAGTTTCACCGATAGCGTCAATAGCAGTCAGTGCGATAGCCGAGTCAATACCCGCAGCCACGATAGCAGTACCGGCAGCATTGTAGGTGCCGATAGAGAGCGTAGCAGCACCACCAGAGGTGGCAGCAGTAGTCATCACAAGGTCAGCGCGCGTAATAAGCGAACCAGCCGGGATGAAGGGGTTGTTAAGGTCAATGTTGGAAGCACCGAACGTAGTACCCACAGAGGTAAGCGTAAGGTCTACAACAAGGACTTGTTTCATCGGGGTAGCAGCAGTACCCTGAGTTTTAACAACACCTTGGTCGTCGTTAGTAAGGACGCGGAGTCCGTCAGCGTTAGTATAAGACATGTAACTATACTCCTATTACACGTTGGTCTTGGTGATAACGCGAACCATGTTCTCGGGACGATACAGCTTGACGCCATAACGAGCCGTAGTCACGTATTCGTCACGCTGCTTGTCCTTGTTGTACTCGAAGTCAACTTTAGGAGCTTGACGCCATGCACCAACGAAGGGCGTAACGTTAGAAGCAGCAGAGAAGAACAGGTTAACTTTACCATTGACCGAAGAGAAGTCTTGGTTGGCAGGCGAAGCCGCAGCGTTGGTAAGGGCGTTGTCAGTAGCAGTCTTCAGGTAGTTCGACGTGTAAACGTCAAAGCCGTAGATGTTTTTGACAAACTTCATGCCGGTGGCGATACCATCAGCAATGATGCCTTCCCAGCGCGGGTTATCCGAAACCGAGACAAGGTTGGTAAGCGTGTTGAGCGTATACTCA
>JACCDR011989300.1_pt1 | contig 42771 bp, 46 predicted proteins | sample 7446431 | NCBI WGS metagenome assembly JACCDR01 (sample SAMN15323443, study PRJNA562643) | freshwater metagenome | isolation source: river surface water | place: USA:Blue River Watershed | collected 2017-08-17
ATACTACAGCTATGAATACTCAATCTACCTGGTACCTAGAACTTATTAAGCCGACCTGGGCACCTCCAAGCTGGCTCTTTGGCCCCGTCTGGAGCGTCCTCTACATCATTATCTTTGCATCATTCGGCTACGTGTTCTACAAAGCCTGGCAAGGAGCGATTCCGATGCTCGTTGCACTCCCATTCCTCCTCAACCTCATTTTTAACTTTGCTTTCACACCGATTCAGTTTGGCCTCAAGAGCAACACGCTCGCTGCTATCGATATCAGCCTCGTACTTCTCACACTAGTCTGGGCACTCATCGTCATCTATCCGCACTACAAGTGGGTAGCTCTCATCAACACTCCATACCTACTTTGGGTCTGCTTTGCTACAGTGCTGCAGTTCACGGTTACGTACCTCAACTGGTAACTAGCGGCCTTGGCCGTACACTTCTTTGAGAAGAGCGACATGACCTTCGTAGTTTGGTGAACAATAGAAAACACCTTCTGGATCATGAAAATAGAAGAGGCAGTTAGTCTCACGCGGATTGAGAGCGGCTACGATAGACTCCAGTGATGGATTCGCTATCGGTGACGGAGGAAGACCAGTTTCCTGATACGTATTGAACGGAGAATTTATATATTTATCAGCCGGAACAACACGCGGCCACCACTTAGTCTCAGCCGCTCTGCTACCACGAGCATACTGCAAGGTGGCATCAAGCTGTAGTGGCATATCAATAAAGAGACGGTTCCAGATTATGCCAGAGATAACCCGCATATCGGTGAAGTCATAGGCCTCACGTTCAAGTAAGGACGCGATAATAAGAGCGTCATGGAGTGGTACAACAGCTTCAACACTCTCATCATATCGAGCCAAAACTTCATTCTCAAACTCATCAATGACGAGTGATGCTACAAGTTCAGCGTCAGCATCCTTCGGAACGATGTATCGACCAGGAAAGAATTTTCCGTCTGTAAAAGCTGGCAGCTCACTCACTACTCGAGTTGAAAATGCTTCGCGCTCTGCCGCATCCCAGCGTAGAATATCGCCAAAGTGTGCAACTATTTCCTCACGACGTTCACCAGGGTACACCACGAGCGTGCGAGAGATAGGAGAGGCAAGCTGCTGAACAATCGCAAGATTAGCTAGCTCAGAAAAAGCCCGCTCAATAACACGACCCTTTCTATCCTGATCAACCTTAAGTGAAAGGTGTTGCCGCACATACCAATCAATGAGCGGATCTTCCTCAATCTCTTTAGCAATAGGATTCACACTCACCGGGAAGCGATCGAACTCTGGACTATTCGGATCGGGAGGGAAGTCATAGGTAATGACTTGCTCTTGCTCCAAAAGAGCACTCGTAGCGAGCACAAGGACACCAATACAGAAAACACCAGTCGCCAGTATGAGCATAAGTGCGAGCGAAGACCGGAACAGTGAAGGCATACGTATGTTTATTCTACACGATTCTCTACCGATTTCACTCAGAAATCCCTATGGTATGATGGGGCGATATGTTTTATCGAACTTTTGGGCGTGAGGTAGCAAGTGTACTTCTTAAGGCCGTCGTGGTTACTATTACTATTATATTTCTCATTGTATTTGCTAGTTCATACAGTGAGTTTCAGCCAGTGAGCGATGGTGAGTGTACGATAGCGGTTATGCCAATTGAAGGCGTCATCTTACCATTTGCTGGGTATGATGAGTACGATCTTGTTATTACACCCGGAACTGTTCGTGACTTCCTCGCAACAGCCGAAGACGACATCAATATTGCTGGAGTACTCTTTGAGATTAATTCTCCTGGTGGCACACCAGTTGCTGCCGAACAAATCAGTCAGCTCATTAAGAACACAGATCTACCAACTGTGAGTGTTATAGGCGACATCGGAGCTTCAGGCGGGTATCTTGTAGCGGCTGCCGCTGATACGGTACTTGCTTCGGCTATGTCAGACGTTGGATCAATTGGCGTCACCATGTCCTATGTTGAAGAGTCAGAGAAGAACAAGGAGGAAGGTCTCACCTTCGTTCCTCTCTCTTCAGGTAAATTTAAAGATGCCGGCAATCCAAATAAGCCACTTACCGACGAAGAACGAGCGCTCTTTGAGGGTGATCTTGAGCTTATTCATGATGAATTTGTTCGCCAAGTAGCTGAGCTTCGCGGTAAGAGTGTTGAGGACATAGAAGCGCTCGCGGACGGCGCAGCAATGCCTGGTATCCGTGCTTTGGAGAAGGGTCTCATTGATGAAATCGGTGGTCGGGAGCGCGCACGAGAGATATTTTCTGCTACACTAGGGGTAGACGTATCACAGGTAAGTTTCTGTGAGTACGAACCGCCAGTCTTGTTCTACTAACTAACTCCACAGGGAGGTGCCATGCGCATCAATCTCACTACGAAGCGCCGCGCGCGTCTTCTCAAGATCTCCTCACCAGGCGAATGGGTGAGCCTCAGTGAGCTGGTGGCTCGCTACAACCAACGCTACGGAAGAACCCTTATCACGGAGAAACTACCGAAACTGAGGATGCATGAACAGCGCCTCAAACGGATACTCGATACACTCGTAGAAGAGAATTACTACGAGTGGAACCCCGAACGCGGCTATCGGTTTTTGACCTTGCACCCGCGCTCATAGCACCGGCCGACTCTCTGTGAGTCGGCCGTTACCCATTAATCTTCGTTAAGACTATCAATGGCTTCTACAAGAAGGAGCTTATCTGTGAACTCACGATGCTCAGCAATGCGAGTATCAGCCATATGGAGCATGTCACGCTGACAGACGAGTGCTTCACGAGCAAGGGTGTCCATCTCACTACATCGCTTACGATACACGTTGGTCTGCTTCTTCTGTGGTAACGCTTCAGCATAGATAATGAAGTCGCGGAGTTCATCAATAAACTCCATGGTGGCACCAACATCAGAACGAGCATCACTCAAGATTGAATCAGCTAATTCGTGCCATTCGTCCCAAAATTCAGCGTACGGTCCATACTGTTTGTGAGTATCAAAGTCAGTAGCAGCAATAAGGAGGTGGAGGTAGCGTACACGTGCACGCAAACGGTCAAGGTTGGTTTGATTCTGGACTAAGAGTAACCGTAACGTATCCATACTCTAGTAGTGTAGCACCGGGAGAACATCTGTCGATTGAATTACGAACATCCACCCGTAAGTCCCTAACGAGGAGCAAGAAAAGAACCCTGCACGAGGCAGGGTCCAAACGGTCGAACAACTTGAAATCAGGCCGACATGACTCGCTTCGCGCCCAGGTGATGGTGGTTCTGGACCCGAGTCTTGTGGCTCTCGACCTGCCGATCGAGGCAGCGCATGCACTCGTCGATGGCGACGTAGAGGTCATACATGCTCTTCTCGACGAAGATGTCCTTGCCCTTATAGTGAGCGCGGACAGAGATGCATTCACGGCGCTCTGGCGCAACGGCCCTCTCGACCGAGAGAGTGACAGCGACACTCACGACTCGGTCGAAGTGCCGTGTGACAGGCGAGAGCTTTCGCATCATGTACCCCTGCAACGCAGGCGTGACATCGACATGGTGACCCTCGATAGTGAGGTTATACAGCATTCTTGTCGGCTCCTGTTCTCCGCACGAAGTACAACTCCGTGTACGGTGTGAGGAGAATACCATAGAATATAAGTGTGTCTAGGGTATCTGTATACACAAAGAATCTGCTGGGAAAAGCGAGAGAAATCTGTTAGGCTACCGCCATGTCTAAATTAGCAGTTGGAATTGTTGGCTTACCGAATGTCGGTAAGTCAACGCTGTTTACCGCTCTCACTAAAAACGAGGTGCTGATTGCAAACTATCCATTTGCCACCATCGACCCCTCAGTCGGTGTTGTTGCTGTCCCTGATAGTCGCCTTGAGACACTCTCTTCTCTATCCGGTTCAGAAAAAATTATCCCAGCGATTGTTGAGTTCGTCGATATTGCTGGTCTCGTCGCCGGTGCAGCCTCTGGCGAAGGTCTCGGTAACAAGTTTCTCGCCAACATCCGCGAGACAGATATGATAGCGGAAGTTGTCCGTATCTTTGAAGATAGTGAGATCCACCATGTTGCTGGCGGTATCGACCCCTTAGGAGATATCGAGGTTATCAATCTCGAACTCATCTTGGCTGATGCTGAGACGGTAGGGAAGCGCCTTGGTAACGTCGAACGTGACGTGAAGCGTGGCGACAAAGATGCTGCGAAGGAGAAAGAAGTCTTGACTCGCCTCCTTCCACATCTCGAAGCTGGCCAACTCGCCAATAGTCTCACTATGACTGAAGATGAGAAACAGCTCGTAAAACAGCTCCACCTTCTCACCATGAAGCCATTCTTGTATGTCTGTAATAAGAAGCAAGATGCTTTCAATCTTGATGAACAAAATGATGAGCGTTGGCAGAGACTCGTTGAATTCTTCGAGCGTACTGGTGCAGAGTACGTCGTTGTCGACGCTGGAATGGAACACGAACTCCGTGATCTCTCAGACGAGGAGAAGAATGAGTTCCGGCGCGAATACGGAGCACAAGGAAGTGGTGTCGAGGCACTCATACGAGCGTGCTACCACCGACTCGGTCTTATGAGTTACCTTACTACTGGTGAGAAAGAAACTCGCGCATGGACCGTACCTGTTGGTTCGACCGGGCCCAAAGCGGCGGCTGCTATTCATACTGACTTTGAGAAGAAATATATTAGAGCTCAAGTCGTAACTTTCAATGACCTCGTAGCGGCAGGTAGTCTCGCCAAAGCACGAGAGCTCGGTAAACTCCGAACTGAAGGTAAAGACTATATTGTAGAAGACGGTGATGTCATCGAGTTCATGATTGGTTAGCAGCAGTACAAAATCTCCCCAGGTATCCTGGGGAGATTTTGTAATTAACTTAATTCACTCGGGGGACTGAGGCGCTGCACCGGACTCACTACGTTAGGATTCCACTTTGCACTGATTGCACCATGCTCCTTCTCGTATTCTGCGATCTGATGAGCTAAATACTCCGACAACCGCTTCAAGTGTTGTGGTGTCAGAGAATATATACCAGCTTGAGTACCTGAGCTTAGCCCCATAACAAAATACTCTGGCGTATAGCCAACACTAATACTCTCGCAGAACAATTTAGGTGCATTCTTTAAATCATCTGATTTCATAGACTGCTAGTATCTCATACGAAATGAGTGACGGTAAGATATTGACGACTCTTGAGTGTCGTGTCAGGATGAGATAAGTCCAGAAACACCTACGGGGAGGAACATGACTAAGCATCGACTACGGTCAATCCTGCAAGTAGCCCAGTGGGTTTCCTGTGGGGCAACAGTGGTATTGTTCATTACCATGCTGGCTATTCAATACAGAATGTTTTAACGGCGTCCTTCGGGACGCCGTGTTCGATGAGCTGTGGCGCTAGCTTAGTGAGTGCAGCTGCATTGACAATTAACCACTTCGTGGCACTATTGCTGCGGCCCCTTGTACACCACAATCAGGAGAAACCATGAACAAGCGATATGAACTGGCCACGAATGCTGACGGCAAGATCGCCTATTGGCGGTGCAACGGCAGCGCCCTGCTCGTTGATTCACCCACCGGGACACCGGTTGGTGCCTCGCTCTACCTCTCGCACCACGGCGCTGCCGATATGAGTCGCGAGAGCGAGCTCAGCCTCAAGCTAGAGGAGAGTGGGCAGTCGAAGTACTCTCTCAAAGCCAGCGACGCCCCAGAGTCCCTACGGGGATATAACATTACCGTCACCTACGTCATGTTTGGTCAGACCATCACCTGTCAGACTGTCCTTACGAGAAATTTCCATTGCCGAGAGGAAAGTCCCTTGCCAATGGTCGGACTGATGTTCCGCTTCGCCACCGAAGGCAGACAGTCGGCTCTCTACATCGATGAGAAGCTCGTGGCTGATTCAAGTGACGAACTGAACTTCAAGCTGCTACCGCACTTCAGGTACAGCAGCCAAAACCGAATCGAAGTCAGAACGAACTATGGTCTCTTCGAATTCACACCAGTAGACGGCGTCCACAGCATCATGCTCGACACCAGCCAGAGCGACCAATTCTTCGGCGTGATGCTGGTTGGAGACGTCATGGGGCTGGCCAGTTACAACTTCATCCAAACCTTCATGCTTCGCCATACCACAGGAGGGTAGGGGTCTGAAGGAGACCTGATCTTTTTGCCGCGCGGGCTCGTCTCGCGCGGCTTTTGATATTCACACTTATTTGAGTTGGTATCGGGTATACTAGTTTCTGTATGTCAAAAGTCCGCACGGATGCAACAGCAGCTCGTTATGAAGAACAGCGCCGTAACCGTCAACCAAATGACCCGTGTCTTCTTTGTAGCGTACCCTCACTCCAAGAATTTGAGTTCTGGAGAATAATTCCGAACGAATATCCGTATGACCGCATCTTAAGTCGCCACGACTTACTGATTCCTAAGCGCTGCTGTGATGATAACGATCTCACCGTTGAAGAGCATTCAGAACTTATCAAACTCAGAGATACCGTACTTAATGAAACCTACGACGGTATGCTCGCCAATATGCCAAAGAATGTGACCATTCCTGGCCACTTCCACTACCATCTCATCGTCTTCAAGGAAGGTCTCGAAGCAAAATAGCCAGAAACCTATTCCTTGCTACTCTAGCTGACTGAAGCAATGAGCTTCTGCTTGGTGTGTAGATTCATCACTAGTATTGACAGCACTATGTTATTACAGTTTAATTCCTACGCCGATATCCATGAGTAGTTCGTGGATAGAGTGGTATGTTCACCAAGGAGAGAACACATGGAGATCAAGATCACTGACATGAAGGTCTTCTTCGAGATGCAGAAGAAGTTCGACTCGGTCACCCCCGAAATGCTCAAGAAGCTCAAGGGCGGCTGGCCAATTCCGGAGACTGCCACCGTGATCGGGGAGCTCACTCCGGCGCTGAAGACACTGCTGTGCCTTCTGCACGACCTCGCCGACCAAGCGACCTCGGCTGCTGCGCGGATGCAATCCAATTCAAACAACCTGAGCGATCAGGAGATTAAGAACGCCCGCGCAGAGCACAATAAGCTGGTGGAGGAGGCTCAGTACCTGAGCGACCTCTTCTGGACAGCTCTCAACTCCGAGTTCCCGCAGACCAACGGCATGAGTCTCGGCTATGGCCCGAAGTTCGAGGTCTACACCTACCCATCGGCGAGCAGCACAGCCGAGGTCAGCGTAGCTGAGAGCATCCTCTCGATGTTCGACGGCGCCATCAAGGCCTCCAGGCACATGAGAGGCCGCCGCGACTGACGGATCAGGAGCGCGCTGCACTGCACTGAACCGGCCCCAGGGGTCGGTTCTTTCTTTTTACGAAAATTTCCTATTTAAATAAGGATTTAATCAATAGTAATGACTCGTGCCTGTTACCTTTTGGGGTGGGGAGGAGTATAATAGAGTATATGGAAAATCACACCGCCAAGCACTTTGTGCTGCAATTGGGTTCGTTAGTCAGTCTTTATCTCTCAGTTTCTTTCTTACTTGTCCTCCTCTTTGGGATTATCAATATCATGTTCCCGGATGCCGCTGAAGGCTACTGGGCTATCGAGAGCGCTTCTTCGAGCATTCGTCTTGGTATCGCCATGGTCGTTGTTTTCTTCCCGACCTACCTCATTCTTACCCGCATCGTGAACACATCACGCCGCGCCGCCAACGCCGGCACCTACCTTGGTCTCACCAAGTGGCTTATCTATCTCTCACTTCTTATTGGTGGAGTCGTCCTTCTTGGTGACCTCGTCGCAGTCATCATGGGCTTCCTCGAAGGTGAACTCACCGTTCGCTTCTTCCTCAAAGCGCTCGCTGTCCTTATTGTCGTTGGCGCAGCCTTCTACTACTACCTCCTTGATGCTAAAGGCTACTGGATGAAAGAAGAGCAAAAGTCCATCATTTTCGCTGGACTTATGGGAGCCGTCGTCGGGGCATCAGTTATCTTTGGTTTCATGAACATCGAGACCCCTGCTGAAGTCCGTGAAGGTCGCCTCGATGCGCAGCAACTCACCGACCTCCAAAACATTCAGTACCAGATAGAGAGCTATCTCGCCCTCAACAATGCCGTTCCAGAGAAGCTTGGTGACCTCGAGATGGGTGACTCACTCCCTGTAGCAGCTGAAGAACGCGAGCCATATACCTATGAGCGTACCGCGAACGGATTCAAGCTTTGTGCCACCTTCGCCAAGGCCAGTGACCCAAACGAAATAGGCTGGGCACCAGTCTTCGACGAAACGGCTGCTATCAAGAACCGCGACAACTGGACTCATGGTGAGGGGCGATACTGCTTTGAGAGAGTAGTGAACCCTTCAGGAATCCAACTCCCGCCAAAGAATTAGATAAGAAAACCACCAGCCATGCTGGTGGTTTTTTACATTCTTGAAAAACGTGGCATACTGAACGTCTACTTATTCGTTTAAGCGGGGTTTGTATCTGTTATGCATAAGAAGTTTGATAGTGGGGCCATCGAGAAGAAATGGCAGGAGAAGTGGCAGGAAGATGGTATTTATACCGTCGGTCCACGCGATACAAGCAAAGAGAAGGAATACGTACTCGTCGAGTGGCCATACCCGTCTGGCAATCTCCACATCGGCCACTGGTACGCCTTTGCGGTCCCTGACATCTACGTCCGCTATCGCCGCATGACTGGCAAGCAGGTGCTCTACCCGATGGGCTTTGATGCTTTCGGACTCCCCGCCGAGAACGCCGCTATCAAGCGCAACCTAGACCCCAAGGCCTGGACGAACGACAACATCGCCTACATGAAGAACCAGCTCGCGAGCATGGGTAATGCCTTCTCGTGGGACAAGACTACGAACTCAACCGACACTGCGTACTACAAGTGGACCCAGTGGATGTTCACCGAATTCTTCAAGAATGACATCGCGTACCGCGGAAAGGGAATTGTGAATTGGTGCCCGGGCTGCAATACCGTCATCGCAAACGAACAAGTCCTCGCTGATGGTACCTGTGAACGCTCGGGCGACATGATAGAGAAGCGTGAGATGCCGCAGTGGATGCTCCGTATCACGAAGTATGCAGATGAGCTTACTGACGACCTCGATCCACTCGATTGGCCTGAACATATCAAGGAGGCACAACGCCAATGGATTGGTCGTAGCCGAGGTGCTGAAATAAAGTTTGAAATAAAAATTAAAAATGATGAATTAAAAATTGCTGACGTTACCGTCTTCACCACACGACCTGACACACTCTACGGAGCAACCTGCCTCGTCCTCGCACCAGAGCATCCACTCGTAGCAGAACACAAGGACAGCATAGAGAACTGGACTGAAGCCGAGGCGTATATCGCTTCGTCTCGCCAGAAAGATGAACAAGACCGTCTCGATGCCACGAAGGAGAAGACAGGAGTACGCCTCGAAGGCATTACCGCCAAGAATCCTGCTTCGGGCGAAGACATTCCGGTCTTCATCGCTGACTATGTCCTCGCGAGCTATGGCACGGGCGCCATCATGGCCGTACCAGCTCATGATGAACGTGACTATGCGTTTGCGACGAAGTATCAGGTACCTGTTGTCCGCGTAATCAATAACTACAGCGACACCGAGAACTGGGAAAAGGAATTTACAGGAATTTATGACCTGCCATATGCAGGACAAGAAGGCTATCTAACAAACTCTGGTGAATTTGACGGGATGGACTCAGAAGAAGCTAAGGAAGCTATTGTGAAGAAGGTGGGTGGCAAAATGACTTCGACCTATCGACTTCGTGACTGGTCTATTGGCCGACAACGCTATTGGGGCGTCCCTATCCCTATCGTCTATGATCCGGAAGGGAAAGCACATCCGGTACCAAAGGAACATCTTCCGTGGCTCTTGCCTGAGGATGTCGACTTCAAGCCAACTGGGGTTGCTCCACTCGCAAAGAGTGAAGCGCTCAAGCAGCGGACAGAGGAGATATTCGGAGCTGGCTGGACACCAGAAGTCGAAACCATGGACACCTTCGTCGACTCATCGTGGTACTTCCTCCGCTACCTCGACAACCACAACGACGACGTCCTATCTTCACTAGAGGCTCAAAAGGAATGGATGCCAATTGATATCTACTTCGGTGGAGCAGAGCATACGACCATGCACCTCCTCTACTCACGCTTCTGGCAGAAGGCGCTCTTTGACCTGGGCCTCGTTACTTTGAATGAACCATACAGACGCCGCATCAACCGTGGTCTCATCCTCGGTCCTGATGGCAACAAGATGAGTAAGAGTAAAGGCAATGTCATAGACCCTGATGAACAGGTGAAGCTCGTAGGTGCTGACACCGTGAAGATGTACCTCGCCTTTATGGGGCCATACGAGGGAGCGAACTATCCGTTTGACCTCGGTGGTATTGCTGGCGTTCGTCGCTTCCTCGAGCGCATCTATGGTCTCTCTGATCACATCATCGACACTGATAGCGACGAGACGAAGAAACTCCTCCACAAGACTATCGCCAAAGTACGTGGTGATATCGAAGTCTTTAAGTTCAACACAGCGATCAGTGCCATGATGATATTCGTGAACCAGGCAGAAAAGACCGGTCTCACAAGCGACTCATACAGACTCTTTATCCGACTCATGGCTCCTTTTGCACCGCACCTCACCGAGGAAGTCTGGGCAGTCATTGGTAATGCTGGCTCAGTCCATCTAACCGATTATCCCACTCCAGACACCAATCTACTTCAAGATACTGAAGTGACTCTAGGTGTCCAAGTAAACGGCAAGCTCCGCGGTACCGTAACCGTTGCGCCGACAGCCACCGAAGCTCAGGTAGTGGAAATTGCTATGAAAAACAAGGATATTATTAAACACACAACCGGAAAGACGTTGCAGAAAGTTGTATATGTACCAGGTAAAATCCTGAGTCTTATTTGCACGGAATAGGGGATTTGACCATATTTATAAGTCATGTTATAAATATGACCACGAACTCAAGGATTTTGTAGGCAATTTAAACCTTTATGATTACATTTAAACCAAAACAAGTAACCAAATCACTTCTTGGTGTCCTCCCAGAACGTGCTCGTGACGTGCTCACGAAGCGGTATGGCCTAGGTCAAGACGGCGAAACGGCTACTCTCGAAGCGATCGGACAGAGCTACGGTATCACCCGTGAGCGCGTTCGACAGATTGAGAACTATGGTATCCAATCAATTCAAAAGTCTGAGGAGTACAAGAAGCATTTTGATCTCTTCCTTGAGATGCAGAAGCTTATCGACCAGCTTGGTGGCGGTCTCATCGCTGAACATGTGTTCCTCGACGAGATGACCAGCGACCCGGTCGTACGCAACCACCTCTACTTCCTTCTTGTTGTTGGTGATCCGTTCTACCGTGGCAAGGAAAATCCTCAGTACAACCATCGTTGGTTTACTGAACGCAAGATTGCTGACTCAGTCGAGAAGGCACTCATCAACGTTCACCGCAGTCTCGACCGCGACGAACTTATCAGCGAGCAAGAAATCCTTACCCGCTTCAGAGCTGAGCTCCTTGAGCTCGCTGAAAAGTACGACGAGGATGTACTCAAGCGTTGGCTACTCATCTCAAAGCAGATTGGTCGCAACCCACTCGGAGACTGGGGACCAGCTGATAGTCCAAATGTTCGTGTAAAGGGTGTCCGCGACTATGCGTACCTCGCAGTTAAGCGCCACGGTTCACCTATGCACTTCCGTGAAGTTGCAGAAGCAATCCACAAACTCTTTGGTCATGATGCTCACATCGCCACTACCCACAATGAGCTTATCAAGGATCCGCGCTTTGTCCTCGTTGGCCGAGGTCTCTACGCCCTTACAGAATGGGGTTACACAGCCGGTGTAGTAAAAGATGTCCTCCGCGAGATTCTCGCCAAAGAAGGTCCACTCACCCGCGAAGAGATTATCGACAAAGTACGCAAAGAACGATATGTGAAGGACAACACGATTATCGTGAACCTCCAAGATCAAAACCTTTTCCGTCGTCTCAGCAACGGAGCCTACACCCTCGCTGAATAACACGCTTAGGAATTACTCCGCAAAACACCCACAACCGCTCGGTTGTGGGTGTTTTAATGTAGTACAATAGACACGTCATGGGTGAACTATTCAGTACCATCGGAAGCGGCATCATCGGACCGGCCGTCATTTTGATTGGCTTCTTTATGATGTACAAGCTTCTTGGCTTGTTCAACATCGACATGGAACCTGTCCTATCGGTTATGTTTGCACTAACACCGATTTGGTTACCGGTCGCACTCTTCCATCTCACACTCGAGAAATGGACATACTACATCCGTCTCAAGTTCGCCCTTAGCCAGGGACGCACAACACTCCGTATTAACCTGCCGCAAGAAGTATTCAAGTCCCCAGAAGCAATGGAAGGGGTTCTTGCTCAAATCCATAATGTTAATACGCCAGACAATCTCATGCAGTCATGGATTGATGGTAAGTATCCGCTTGTATTCAGCTTTGAACTCGTCTCTTACGGTGGGGAAGTACGCTTCTACGTCAACGTACCAACCAAGAAGACCAAGAACGCCGTCGAGGCTCAGCTCTATGCCAACTACCCAGGTGTTGAAGTAACTCAAGAACAACATGACTATACGGACGAAATCGTGTGGGATCCGAGTAAGTACGAATACATGTCTTTCCATATGGGTAAGAAAGTAGAGAACAAGGAACTGTATAAGCAAGTTTTACCGATTAAGACCTATATTGATTTTGGTCTCGACAAACTTCCGAAAGAAGAAGAGAAGTTCGAACCGATGGCCGCTATGCTTGAACAGCTCGGTAAGGCGAAGCCGCACGAGCGCATCTGGGTACAATTCCTTTGTGTGCCGCATATGAAGAAGACATTTAAGAACGGCCACTTCGGACCTGAGACACCAACGTGGGAAAAGCAGGCGACCACCCTCATTAACGAAAGACTCAAGCGTGATGAGCGAATTGACCCAGAAGAGCCGCAAGAGCGGGCACCAATGCTCACCATGGGTGAACGAGACACTATCGCTGCCGTAGAAAGAAACGTATCAAAGTATGCCTATGAGATGGCTATTCGTTGGATGTACATCACCGAGAAAGGAAAATTCGATGGTGACTTCATTTCACCAATGATTCGTTCCTTCTCTGCCTATGACATGATAGGTCGGGCTGGAGTAGGTGTCAGATGGCGTACCGACTTCGACTACAACTGGCTCGTTGACCGCAAAGGGAAGCGTAAACTAAGCCTTAAGAAACGAGAACTTATGGATCATAAGAATCGTGTTTACAATTACGACCTCAAGACCAAGTCTGATACCATGAAGGTCTTCTCGGTCGAAGAACTCGCGACGATGTATCATATTCCAGGCAGCTCCGTCCTCACACCATCACTCCCGCGTATTATGTCGACTCGTAAGGAAGCACCGAGCAATCTTCCGACCGGTCAAATCATGTCTATTTAGACTATGCCGCCCACTTCCGCCTTCTTGCCACCATCTGACACAGCCTATGACTCTCCACCACCGCGTCGTCGTGGTGTTGTAGTCGTACTGGTACTCATAATCCTTCTTGGCGCTGGGCTTTTTGCCTATGTACAGCACCTCTTCACCCCACCAAGTGATTTTCCTATTAATTCTGAAATCACTATTGAACCCGGAACTAGTGCCAAGCGTGTCGCTCATCTTATGTACGAAGCCGGGTATGTTCGTTCCGAACTCGCTCTCTATCTTAGTCTTCTCTATTGGTATAACCCGAGTGATATCAAAGCCAGTACCTACAGCTTCGCTATACCACTCTCACCGCGCGCTCTTGCATACGAACTCACGATCGGTCATTTCGGACATGACCTCACGAAACTCACCCTCATCGAAGGTGAGCGGGCCACACAGATAGCTGCTCGCGCGCGCGCCGTACTACCTCAGTTTGATACCAATACCTTCCTTACTCTTGCACTACCGGTTGAGGGCAGACTCTTCCCAGACACATATTTCGTACCAGCCACCTACACGGCAGAAGATCTCTTTACACTCCTCACAACTACCTATACCGAAAAGACAGCCCCACTGAAAGCACAGATGGCCGGGAGCACACTAGGGGAGGATGAGATACTCATTCTTGCTTCCATCATCGAGCGTGAGGCCAACACAAGTGAAAGTATGCGGCTCGTCTCCGGCATACTCCAAGAACGTCTCCGTATCGGCATGGCCCTCCAAGTCGATGCGTCACTTGAATACGTACTCGATAAACCACTCGGGGAACTTACTTCCGAAGACCTTAAGATGGAGTCCCCATACAACACCTATCTAACTAACGAACTCCCACCAACCCCTATTGGCAACCCCGGTCTTGAGGCCATTACGGCAGTACTAGAACCTGAACCATCAGAGTACCTTTTCTATATAACCGGCACTGATGGAGAGTTCTATTACGCTCGCACCTTCGACGAACACAGACTGAATATCGCCAGGCACTTGCGCTAATGTCAACCGCTTGCTAGCGTAGTAGTAATGAACACGACACCGCGCGTCTTTGTAGGACTTTCGGGTGGAGTTGACTCCTCTGTGGCTGCGCTACGCCTCAAAAAGCGCGGGTATGACGTCGTTGGTGTCTTTATTAAGGTCTGGCATCCAGACTGGCTCATATGTAACTGGGAAGAAGAACGACTCGACGCTATGCGAGTAGCAGCCCATCTTGATATTCCGTTTCTTACCTGCGACGCGACCGCAGAGTACCGCGATGATGTCGCCAACTATTTCATCCGTGAGTATCAAGCTGGTCGGACACCAAACCCTGATGTCATGTGTAACAAACATGTGAAATTTGGCGCTTTCATGCGCTTTGCGAAAGAACACGGAGCTGACTTCATAGCGACCGGTCACTACGCACGACGAGTTGAGGGTGCAAACGGGCCAGAACTTCATCGTGGTATCGACCCCAATAAGGACCAAAGTTACTTCCTCTGGACACTCACAAAAGAACAGCTCGCCTATACACTCTTACCCGTTGGCGACACCATTAAAGATAGAATCAGAGCGGAAGCAGCTGCGGCTCGTATTCCCACTGCTCAGAAGAAAGACAGTCAGGGTATTTGCTTCCTCGGGCATATTGATATTCACGAGTTCCTCTCACACTACATCGACCTTAGTGACGGTCCTGTTCTTGACGAGAACGGTGCCGTGATTGGCACCCACAAAGGTGCCTTTGTATATACTCCTGGTCAACGCCACGGCCTTGCTATCCATACCGAAGAAAGCAGTCGTGATCCATACTATGTAGTAAGTAAAGATGTAGCCAACAACACCGTCATAGCCAGTCGCCGCAAACCAAACCTACCGACTGAGAGTGACATCACACTCACTCACGTTGTTCTTCGTAGCGAACTAACAGTAAGTGACAGCCTCCAAGCCCAATCTCGCTACCGACAAGAACCTTTTACTGTTCAAGTAACAGGGAAGACTGACACTGAGCTCAAGCTTAGTCTTGTCACACCAACCGATGCCGCAGTGGCAGGGCAGTCGTGTGTATTATATCGAGGTACGGAGTGTATCGGTGGTGGTATCATTAACTAATGCATGTAGAAGTCATCAAAGCCGACGGTAGCGCGGAGTACTTTAAAGTTGAGAAGCTTCGTCGCTCACTGCGACGAGCAGGTGCTACACCGGATGAGGTGAATGGCATTGTGAGTCAAATACAGGCCGAACTCTATGACGGAATGACGACACAAGAGATTTATCGTCGTGCCTTTACTCTCCTACGAGCCCAAGAGCTACCAACCGCCGCTCGCTACTCGCTCAGGCGTGCACTCTTTAGCATTGGACCAACCGGTTTCCCATTTGAACTCTTACTTGGTCGTCTCTTCACCGCTGAAGGTTATCAAGTACGTACCGGCATTATCATCAAAGGGCGATGTGCGGAGCACGAGATAGACATAGCTGCATTTAATGAGACACACAGCTTCGTAGGTGAAGCTAAGTTTCATGCTCGTCCCGGTATCAAGACAGACCTTCAAGTCGCAATGTACTCTTACGCTAGACTCCTTGATCTCAAAGAAAACCGTATCTGCCAGGAAGACATTTGTGCCATTAAAGAATTCTGGCTCATCACCAACACCAAATTCACTTCGGCAGTAGAACGTTACGCTGAGTGTGTCGGAGTCAATCTCCTCAGTTGGGATTATCCACGAAACAACAACCTCTACGACCGGCTCCAGCGTCATCGTCTCTATCCGATCACAGTTCTCCAGCACCTGACACCAAGCCAGACCACCGTTTTAATTGAACGGGGGATTATAGTTTGCCAAGATCTTCTTGATAACTCTCATGTTCTGCGACATCTTCACCTCTCAGAGCGTAAACAAGAGGCGCTCCTCAACGAGGCGAAAGCTATCGTTTCTGGCACCATAACCGCTCAGAATACTTGAGCTGTCAATAGTTACGCTTTTGTCGCCTGTGGTAAAATCAGTGAATTACACAACATTCAGCAATTCAAACAAGCATATGGCAGATGAAAAACAAGAAGGACAGAAGACCGTTGTCTCATTCGTAGTAGGACTTCTTATCGGCGGACTATTGGTCTGGGCATTCTCTGGTCCAGCTGATGATTCGAAGAAAGCTGACAAGACCGATGATGTAAAGACCGAAGAAGCAGCAGAGATGGATGATGATTCAGCCGAAACTTCTTCTGAGTCTGAAGCAAGTGAAGTAGCAACTGAGGAAGTAGCTAAGCCTACACTTTCAGTTGGCGAAGGTAAGATCGTTGTAAATGATCAGCCAGCTAGTTCTGCTATCATGCTCGAGTCAGCTACCTATCCAGTCAGTGAAGGTTGGGTCGGTGTCCGCACTTACGAGAATGGTCAGCTCGGATATATCCTAGGTGTTGTTCGCTTTAGTGAGGAACAAGGTCTCGTTCCTAACCAGATTGTTCTCCAGCGCCCAACTACTGCCGGTAAGGAATACGCTGTCGTAGTCTACAAAGAGAATGGTGATCTCGATTTCAATCTCGCTGAAGATGTCCAGATTGATTCGGTCTTCGCTACCTTTACCGCTAAGTAACCTTTCATAGAGCCGCGAAGTCCCCTTACGAGGGGATTTTTGCTGCCTCACTCACGATACTTTGTTACAATGTCGCTATGGCTGAATTCATCAAAAAGTACAACCCGAACCGTGGCGCAGACTGGAATTATGGAGGCGGAAAGTGGCGTCTATCTCGCTCGAAGATAGACTTCTTTCTCGAATGTCCGCGCTGCTTCTATCTCGACAATAAGCTCGGTACCAAGCGCCCATCATTTCCATCATTCAACTTGAACATTGCTGTCGATGAGCTCTTCAAGAAAGAGTTCGATATCCATCGCACAGCCGGCACTGCTCATCCCATCATGACAAAGTATGGAATTGGTGCAGTTCCGTTCAAGCACAAAGACATGGATACGTGGCGCGACCCATTTGTCGGTATCGAGTACAAAGAGCCTGAGACTGGACTTACCATCTCTGGTGGCGTTGACGATATCTGGATCACCGGAGATGAGAAACTCATCATCGTCGACTACAAATCGACATCGAAGGAAGGATCTATCACCGAACTCTCTGACAGTCCGTGGGACCAGCAGTACACACGTCAGCTTGGTGTCTACCGCTGGCTTCTTGAGAACAATGGCTTCACTGTTGAAGCAACGGGTTACCTAGTTTACGCCAATGCGAGCAAGGATCTTGATGCTTTTGATGACAAGCTCATCTTCGAAACAACACTCGTTTCGGTACAGACCGACACTAACTGGATTATGCCTACTCTCCGTGATATCAAAGCCTGCCTCGACAGTGGAGAAATACCTAAGTCCGGTCACACCTGTGAGTTCTGCCCGTACCGTGAAGCCTGTGGCAAGAAACTCCAAGCAATGCACTATGCCAACAAGAAGTGATACGTCTCAAGCTCTCTCATTTACCGACTGTGTACGTGAAGTTGTACGCTCTATACCAAAGGGAAGTGTCCTCACCTACAGCCAAGTAGCCAAGAAAGCTGGTAATGCAAAGGCGGCACGAGCAGTTGCCCGCGTCATGAGCCAGAACTACGATCCTACCGTCCCGTGCCACCGGGTAATCCGCGCGGACGGACGGGTAGGGGAGTACAATCGCGGCGGAGAAGCTGCGAAGCTGGCCCTTCTCACGAAAGAAGGCTGGAATGGCCAACACTCATAAACGCTACTTACTTGTAGCACGGCCTTAAGGTGTTACACTAGAAGACATATGTATTCCTATCGTATCGAGCAGGCTATCCGGGCCGCTGCGGTCCTTCATAAAGACCAACTCCGTAAAGGTTCAATGCCGTTCCCGTATGTTACTCATCTCGTAGCGACCGCCTTTACCCTCCTAGACTACACCGACGATGAAGATGTGGTTATAGCAGCACTTCTCCACGACACTCTCGAAGATACAGACTACACAGTAGACGAACTTGAGGAAGACTTCGGAGGTCGCGTTCGTGAACTCGTCGAAGCTGTTACCGAACCAGTCAGTACCACCGAGAACCGAATCTCATGGCGAGAGAAGAAAGCCATCTATGCCAAACAACTCAAGAAGGCACCTAAAGAAGCTGTCATCATCGCTGCCGTGGATAAAATGCACAACTTCCGCACGATGGTTGAAGACTATATTGATGCTCCCGACCGCTTTATCCAAGATTTTGGCAACAATCTTGACGAACGGATTGAGGTCTATCAGAACATCGCAAACGTTATTAATAGTCGCCTCGAAGGACAGATCCTTGCTGAGTTCAATCATGTTTTCGAAGAATACAAGAACTTTTTAACCGCCATTCAGGAGGCCGAGGAGCATAAATACGATCTGTAATTATCTAACTAACTACTGCACCGCATGAAGAGAAAAACCACCCGGAAATCTGGTCTCACCTACACACCACATACCACACTACCGACCCTCACCACCTACCAAACCGCCTGGGATCTTGCCACACTCTATTACAAGAACGAGACTGATCCTCGCCTCGAAGCCGATGTGACGTTCAGTATCGGTGCTTATGAAAAATTCGCCAAGCGGTGGCGTTCTAAGCCATTTACGACTGACGCCGCTACACTCGCCGTCGCTCTTCGTGAGTATGAAGCTCTCACCGGCGACCCTCGTCTCAGTCGACCAAGTCGATACTTTTCTCTTCGCTCTGAGCTGAGTGCAAGTGACAGTGCTGCCGAGAAGGCGGTGGCAGTGTTGCGTAAGCGACTTCGTCCGGCTGCCGACAAAGTTCTCTTCTTCTCCTTAGAGCTTGGAAAGATTCCCACCGAGACTAAAAAAGCCTTCCTCAAACATCCTGAACTTGCACACTTCCGCTACTTTCTGTCGCAACTCTTCGAGGGAGCAAAGCATGACCTCACCGAGGCAGAAGAGAAGATAATTCGTCTTAAGGCACCACAAGCATCACATCTCTGGCAAGAGATGACCGAGAAGCTTATCAGTACAAGCCATATAACATGGAAAGGGAAGTCACTTGCCCTGCCTGAGGCACTTGAGACCATTGATACACTGCCAAGCAGTGACAAGCCAAAGCTTTGGAAAGTCATAATTGAGAAAATAGACAGCTTCGGTATCCCGGCTGAACAAGAATTTAATGCCATCATCAGCGACGCACGGAGTGAAGATGAACTCCGCGGATATAAGAAACCCTACAGTGCCACAGCGCTCTCGTATGAGCACGACGAAGCCAGTATCGAAGCGCTCGTAGCAACGGTATCAAACGAAGGTTTCAAGTTAAGTCGTAAGTTCTACAAGCTGAAAGCCAAATATCATGGCGTACCAGCCCTCGCGTATGCCCAGAAGTACGACACTATCGGTACCGAACCTCTTATACCATTTAGTGAGGCGCTCACGGTCTGTCGAGATGTCTTCTATCAGGTCAATCCTGAGTATGGTCGCATTTTTGACACCATGCTCGAGAATGGTCAGATCGATGTGTATCCAAAGCCAGGCAAACGCGGTGGTGCTTTCATGTCACACGGCACTGGTCACCCTATCCAAGTCATGTTGAACCACAAGGATACCTTGAAGGCTCTTGAAACCTTGGCTCACGAAATGGGACACGCTATCCACGCCTCTCGATCACAAGCACACAATTCACCCCTCTACGACGGTCACTCTATCGTAACCGCCGAGACCGCGAGTACACTCTTTGAAGGTCTTGTCTATGACGCTATCATTGAAGCGGCCGACGACGACATCAAGATTGTTCTTCTCCACGACAAAATCACACGTGATATAGCAACAATTGAACGACAGATTGCGTTCTTTAACTGTGAGCTAGAAATTCACAACACTATCCATGAACACGGCGCCATGACCCATGCCGAACTCAAGGATTGCATGTACCGCCATCTTCGCTCGTACCTTGGCGACGGTGTTGCAGTGCAACCGGAAGACGGTGCATCCTACGTATATATTCCACATCTGCGGTACGGTTTTTATGTCTATTCATACACCTTTGGTCACCTCATGAGCTCTATCATGGCGAGTAACTACAAGAAGAACAATGACTATCGAAAGGAAATAGACACCTTCCTCACAGCCGGAGCATCAGACACCGTCGTCAACATCTTCCGCAAGATTGGCATCGACACCAAGAAGCCGGAAACCTTCGCCACTGCGCTCGCAGCCCACGCTAAAGATATAGAAACCTTCGGAAAGTTAGTAAACCGAAAGTCACGTCGCGGTGTGTAGTATCCTTACTGTATGAATATCCTCTTTTGGGGCCTAACCCTTGGTATTGTCGGTAAAGTGCTTGTAGTACTCGCGGTATTACATATGCACCATTCGCTGGTGAAGGAGGGTCGTATTGACCGCTTCATTCTCCTTACCTACAAGCAAGAGCGTGTGGTTACCTTCATTGGACTCATCCTTATGCTCGTTGGCTATGTCATGGAAATCATGTTCTATTCTCCAACTAATATCTTCAGCTGTGAGGGTATTCGCTGTGCGGCCGCCCTCGGGGAAGTCCTCTCGCAATAATCCCGTTTTTTGTTATAGTGACGCGTACATAATCAGTTAGTAAACTAGTCATTTTCGTATGAGTGGTAATGAAATTCGAGATAAATATCTAGCGTTCATGGAGAAAAAGGGTCACGCGATCATTCCGTCGGCTGCGCTCGTGCCTGAAAATGACCCAACGACACTCTTTACTGGCAGTGGTATGCAACCACTCATTCCATACCTCATGGGTGAGAAGCATCCAAAAGGCGTGCGTCTCGCTGACTCACAGAAATGTTTCCGTGCTAATGATATTGAAGAAGTGGGGGACAACCGCCACACCACCTTCTTTGAGATGCTCGGCAACTGGTCTCTCGGTGATTACTTCAAAAAGGAACAGCTTCGTTTCTTCTTTACCTACATGGTAGATGAAGTCGGTCTCGATCCAAACTGCATCTATGTCACGGTCTTTGCCGGCGATGAAAGTCTCGGCATCCCGAAGGACGACGAAGCAGTAGCTATCTGGAAAGAACTCTTTGCTGAGCGAGGCATCGACGCCAGGGATGTCTTCATTGGTACTGAAGAGGCGGGCTACGAAGTCGGTATGCAAGGAGGGCGTATTTTCTACTATGACGCTGCCAAGAACTGGTGGAGTCGCTCGGGTAAACCAGCGAATATGCCACCTGGTGAAATAGGTGGTCCTGACAGTGAAGTCTTCTATGACTTCGGCCCAGAACATGCGACTCATCCTGTGTATGGTAAGCAAGAGCCACACCCCAACAGCGATTCGGGACAATTCCTTGAGATTGGTAACTCTGTATTCATTGAGTACATCAAGCAAGAAGACGGCACATTCACTAAGTTGCCACAGCGTAACGTCGACTTTGGTGGCGGACTTGAACGTATTGCAGCAGCCAAGGTCGGTAGTCCAGATGTATTTAAGGTCGACCTTCTCAAGAACGTAGTGGCGAAGATTGAAGACTTGGCTGGTAAAAAGTACGAGGATAACCTCGTAGCTTTTCGAGTTATTACCGACCACCTCCGCGGAGCAGTGTTCCTCATTGGTGACGGAGTGAAGCCAGGCAACACTGACCAAGACTACTTCGTACGACGCCTACTTAGACGAGCAGTTCGCTATGCTGACAAGCTATCTATTCCAGCTGGCAAATTCGCTCTCCTTGCCGAGAGTGTCATCGATATCTACCATGAACAATACCCCAATCTCGGTGCCAAGAAAGCTGAGATTACTGACGCCATAGCTAAAGAAGAAGAGCAGTTCCGCAAGACACTTGAAGCTGGACTCAAGCAGTTCAACAAAATTTCACTCCAGATTCATGTTGCAAGTACCGTAAACGAAGAAGGGAAGAAGGTTATCGACAAAAGTGTACCGCCCGTTGCGAAACAGGCCATTAATGCCGCTAACGCTTTCGATCTCTACACCACGTATGGCTTCCCAATAGAACTCACCGAAGAAATCGCTGCTGAAAAGGGACTTATTGTCGAGCGAGCTGGTTTCGAGAAGCTCATGGAAGAACATAAGGCGAAGTCACGCGCTGGCGCTGAGCAGAAGTTCAAGGGTGGACTCGCTGATAGTTCAGAACAAGTAGTGAAGCTCCACAGCGCTACTCACCTCATGCTCGCCGGACTTCGCCAAGTGCTCGGCGACCACGTCCACCAGGCTGGTTCAAACATTACTGGTGAGCGTCTTCGCTACGACTTTACTCATGGCGATAAGATGACCGGGGAGCAGATCGCCGCTGTTGAGAAGTATGTCAACGACGCGATCGCCCAAGGTGGTGTCGTAACCATCGAAATGATGGCCAAGTCTACTGCTGAGTCTGACCCAACAATCGAAGCAAGCTTCTGGGATCGATATCCTGACGAAGTGAAGGTCTACACCATGACCGGTACTGACGGCATCGTCTTGTCACGAGAACTCTGTGGTGGTCCGCACGTTGAACGCCTCGAAGACATCACCGGCACTTTCAAAATCACGAAAGAGGAGTCCTCGTCAGCTGGTGTCCGCCGTGTTAAAGCTATCCTCGAATAGTAGAAAAGAACTATATCCCCGAAACGACCGCCAGAACCTCTCTGGCGGTCGTTTTGCTTGGTATACTTATAGGTAACTATGAGTTTTTTGTCGTCTCGAAACGCTGAGCGCTATGGAGCCCTTATTGATATCGGTTCAGGGAGCGTTCTTGTCGCAATAGTGCGAAGTGATCCTGAGAAGACGTATCCCGAGATCGTTTGGTCGAAACGTGAATACGCACCACTGCGCAATGTCGAATCACTCACCGAGAGTGCCAAAAACGTCATGACCTCACTCGTGAATGCACTCATGACCCTTGATTCTGAAGGCCGCAAAGCATTTTATGAGATGACCGGTCACACCAAGCTACCTGAGACCCAAGTCACCGTAGCTGCTCCGTGGTCATATACGATAACGAAGAATATTACCTACGCACACTCTGAGGCATTTACTGTTTCAGACGAATTAGTCGAGGAACTACTACGCACTGCCCACAAGAAAGTAGATGAGGACGTTACCGAACATGAGCAAGCTCATCAACTTGGACTTACTATCATTAGCCGCAGCGTGATTGGTCTAGCAGCCAATGGATACAATCTCAAGAATACCAACAACCAAAACGCTCTTTCTCTTCGCGTTGTTGAAGCCAGTGCTGTAGCACAAGACTATCTCGTCACAGCAGTCAAAGAAGCGGGGGCTAAAGTTCTCCCCGAAACCAACCTTCGACTCTATTCGTTCATAATGCTTTTCTTCTATATTATTCGCGATATTTACCCTGAGTCGACAGAGTATTGTCTCGTCGACATTACCTATGAAGCGACGGAACTTGGTATTGTCCGCGACGGCATCCTTACCTATACCACTCACGCTCCATATGGCTCATTCTCACTTGCGCGGGAGATATCAGGAGTACTTGGTGTTCCACTCGAGGAGGCGTTTGGCTATCTTCACGACGGAGATATGGAAGCCGCACTCATGAACTACAGTGCTGAGAAGCGAAGCGAAGTAGAAGAAATATTTACTGCTTACCGCCAGCGACTCACCAACCTCTTTCACGAAACTGGTGACGCGCTCTCAATACCTAAACGCATTTTCCTGCACGGCAATCTTCATACCGAGAGCTTTTTTGCAACTCAAGTAGGGGAGGCAGCCAAATTAGCCACGAAAGCGTCACACGCTGTCTACCCAGTCTCCAAAGAACTCCTGAGTAAAAATTACCCATCCGAAATGGGTATTGAGCTACAACGGCGTGTTATTGATACCGCCCTCCTTATTTCCGCTCAGTTTTTCCACATGCGGGATTTTCATGGTAAGTTTGAACATTATTAGGGGCTATACTATACAGTGATATATGACACAAAAATGGAATTTGCAGGACATTAGACCGGCCGAACCCCGCCGTCGTCGCCCAGTACAACCTGGCGACATTGCTTCAGAGCCCCTTCGTGCAAATGTCCCAGCACCTAGCCGCCAACCGGCCCCTGATCGCGAGTATGACGAACCCGCGGATACACTCATCATCAAGGATGGTAACAAGGAGAAGCGAACCAACGTAGTTGTACTTGGCGTTGTTGGTGCCCTCATCATAGGTGGACTCTTTGGACTTAGTTTCCTCATCTCAAAGACCACCCTCACCGTCTATCCTGAATGGAGTGACCCAACAGTTAATTCCGAATTTACTGCTTACCCAGAGCGACGTGAAGGTCAGCTTTCTTACGAAATAATGACCATTAGTGAGTCAGGGGAGCGACAAGTAAAGGCAACTGGGCAAGAAGAAGTTAAAGAGCAGGCTAAAGGCTACATTGAGATCATCAAGTCCACTCCTGGTGCTGAACGCCTCATCAAGAACACTCGATTCCGTACGGCATCAGGTCTCGTCTTCCGTATCCAAGAATCAGTCGTCGTACCCGGAGCTGTGAAGGACAGTACTGGCAACCTCGTGCCCGGTACTATTCGTGCTGAAGTCTTTGCTGACAATGCCGGCGAGGAATACAACGTTGCCGCTGGTACACGCTTCGATGTTCCTGGCTTTAAGGAGAACAACCTCAACGAACTGTATGCGGCTATTTATGCTGAGAACCGTGATTCCTTTACGGGAGGATTCAGTGGTCCACGTTTCATCATTGATCCAGCCGAACTTTCTACCGCTGAGCAAGGTCTCCAGATGGAGCTTCGTGACAAGCTTCTTGCTCGCGTAAGTGCTGAACAACCAGCTGACTTCGTTGCCTTTCCCGGTGCTATAGCTATCACCTACAACGCACTACCGACCGTGAAGTACGGGGAAGACCTCGTAACCTTACGTGTCGAAGCCGTGCTACAACAGCCACTCTTTAAGCAGGCAGACTTCGCAAGCTATTTGGCAGAGGCTACTATTACGTCATACATTGGCGAACCAGTCAGAATCACCAACCTATCAGACCTTACCTTTGCCTACCGTGATACAGCCATTAGTAGCGCGAACATCGCTAACGAAACCGCACTCGACTTCACGATCCTTGGGAAGCCACAGATTGTCTGGCAATTTGACGCAGAACAACTCAAGAAAGACCTTGCCGGCAAGTCACTGACTGCTATTAGTACTGTTCTGACTGGACATAGTGGTATCCGAAGCGCTGAAATCTCAGGCAAGCCATTCTGGAAGCGTTCTTTCCCAGAAAATGCTGAAGATATTACGGTTCTTGAGGTAATTGGCGAGAAAAAGGCTGAGTAACCCAAAGCGGTTGACTTGACCAATTACGTATAGTTTGTTAGACTCAGCGACGTTTAATGGATCAAAAAACACAAGACGTTAAAGAGGATTTGACGTATGGTACTGTCGACGAGGCGTTACCTAATGCGCTTTTTCGTGTCATCATCGATGATACGAATGAGTCTAAGGTAGCCTACCTAGCGGGCAAGATGCGAAAGTTTCGCATCCGTGTACTCGTAGGGGACAGAGTCGGCATGGTCATGGATCCATATGGCGGTAAGGCACGCATTACAAAGAGACTTTAAGCATAACTATGAAAGTACGATCGTCAGTAAAGAAAATGAGTCCTGATGACATCATTGTGAAGAGACGCGGAGTAGTATTCGTTATTAACAAGAAGAAGCCACGACACAAGCAGCGACAAGGATAAACATATGCGAATTTCAGGTATTACAATTCCAGACGAGAAGCAGATGGCGTACGCCCTCACTGCCGTGTACGGTATCGGTCTTTCACGTGCCAAGACCATCCTCAAGGACCTCAACATTGATCCAACTATTAAGCCTACCGGTCTTTCAACAGACCAAGAGAACGCTATCCGTGAAAAGGTAGAGTCTTTCCGTATCGAGGGTGACCTCAAGCGCGAAATCGCTGCCAACATCAAGCGTCTTAAGGATATCTCATCATACCGTGGCTCTCGTCACGCTAAGCGTCTCCCAGCTCGTGGGCAGCGCACCAAGACGAACGCTCGTACTCTCAAGGGCGTTAAGAAGACTATGGGTAGTGGACGCCGTAAGCTCGAGAAGACCTAGAAGTTAATCAGCTTGTATTTATAAGACAATTACGTAAGACATATGGGTAAGAAACGTATCATCAAAAAGGGAGGTGGTTCAGACGTCGCCGGAACCTCACGCGCCCTCAACCGCATTCCTAAGCGCAAACTTGCTGCTGGGAAGCTTAATATTTTGGCGACTTTTAATAACACTCTGCTCACACTCTGTGACCAGAAGGGTAATGCCGTCATGAGTGCTAGTAGTGGCGCTCTTGGCTTCAAGGGTTCTCGTAAGAGTACACCGTTTGCAGCTGCTAAAGTCGGTGAGATCATCGGTGAGAAAGCTCAGCAGATGGGTATGAAGGACGCTGAAGTCGTCATTCGTGGTGTTGGTGCTGGACGCGAGTCAGCTCTCCGTGCCTTCTCAGGCAAGGGTATTGGTATCACCACCATCACTGACATGACCCCTGTTCCATTTAACGGCACACGACCACCTAAGCCACGTCGTGTCTAATCCCTTTTAGTATGAAAATCGGACCAAAATTCAAGATCGCGAAGCGCCTCGGTGCTCCAATCTTCGAGAAGACACAGACCCAGAAGTTCGCACTTTCGCAGGCTCGTGGAGGCCGCGAAGTTAAGCGTGGTGGTCAGATGAGTGACTACAAGCGTCAGCTCATCGAGAAGCAGAAGATGCGTTTCTCATATGCAATTACCGAAAAGCAGCTCCGTCGATACGTCGACGAAGCGATCGCTTCAGGACACCAGCCAGTAGCACACCTTATGGAGCGTCTTGAGTCTCGTCTTGATAACGTTGTCTACCGTCTTGGCTTCGCTAAGACTCGTCAGATGGCACGTCAGATGGTCTCACATGGCCACATTATCGTGAACGGCAAGCGCCTCAACATTCCTTCTCATAAGGTTCGCAAGGGAGACGTCATCACTGTCCGTGAGGGCAGTAAGACATCAGGTCTCTTTGTGGAGCTCGCTGAGAAGCATGAGGGAGCAGCTGTACCAGCCTGGCTTTCACTTGATATTAAGAAGCTTACCGCCACGGTACTGGGAGTCCCAGTCTACAATCCTTCCGAAACACTCTTTGATCCTGACCAGGTGATGGAGTACTACAGCCGATAGGTAGAAAGTTAGAAGTTATTAGTTCATAAAAACATAACTATGTTAGAGACTAACGTCACCCTACCGTCAAAGCCACGAGTTGTTTCAGAAGATGAGTTCCGCGGAGTATTCGAAATCGATGGCCTCTACCCAGGCTACGGCCACACCCTCGGTAACTCTCTCCGACGCATTATCCTCTCATCACTTCCTGGAGCAGCTATTACTCAGGTGAAGATCGAGGGAGTAGCACATGAGTTCAGTGCGATGGATGGAGTTCGTGAGGACGTAATCACCATCTTACTCAACCTGAAGCGTGTCCGCCTCGCTCTCCATGGAGACGAGCCAATGCACATTACACTCAAGAAGTCTGGTGCAGGTATCGTTACCGCCGGTGACATCACCTGCCCAACTCAGGTTGAGATTTTGAACCCAGAACAGCACATTGCAGAAATCACCGCGAAGGGAACTACCCTCGAGATCGATATCCTCGTCGAGAAAGGTCTTGGCTACGTACCACGTGAGGTACACCAGCGCGACAAGGTAGAGATCGGCACTATCGCTATCGATGCCGTCTTCACCCCAATCCGTCGAGCTAACTATGAGGTAGAGAACATGCGTGTCGGTGACCGTACAGACTACAACCGTCTCCGTGTCATGGTAGAGACTGATGGTACTTTCTCACCTCGAGAAGCCCTCGAGAAATCTATCGAAATCATGATTCACCAGCTCAAGGCAGTCATCGGTTTCCAGGAAGACTTCACCGTCGCTCCACAGGCCGAAGTAGCTCCAGCTGCACCAGCTGATACTGAGCCAAATCCAGACATGCTCAAGACCCGTATCGAGACACTTGATTTATCAGCCCGTACTCTCCAGGCTCTCGAGACTGCAAGTATCCGCACTGTTGGAGGACTTGTGCGAAAGAGAAAAGATGATATTCTTGCCCTCGACGGTATTGGACCAAAGGGACTTGAGGAGATTGTTACTCTCCTTGAGCGCATGAACCTAACCCTCGCCGAGTAACACCTTATATGCGACACTCAAACAAAAATAGAACCCTCAGCCGCCCAGCTGGACAGCGCACTGCTCTCCTCCGTGGTCTTTCTGTATCCCTCATTCGTGATGGCCGCATTACGACTACTCTCGCGAAGGCGAAGGAGCTTCAGCCTCGCATCGAGCGCCTCATTACGCTTGCTAAGAAGAACACTGTAGCGACACGACGTGTAGTAGCAAGCCGCCTCGGTGAGCCAGCTGCTACCATTATCACCAAGCTCTTTAGTGATATCGCTCCAAAGTTTACTGAGCGAAATGGTGGTTATACTCGTGTCATCAAGATGGGTCGTATGCCTTCAGGTCGCGATGAGGCGGTAATCGAATTTGTTGAATAATTTATATGACAACTCCAGTAACAACAAAGACTCACGCTATCGACGCCACTGGCAAGCGCCTTGGTAAGATTGCGACTGAGGCTGCCTCAGTACTCAACGGAAAGCGTGAGACTGATTTCGCACGTCACACCATCGCTGACATCACCGTGAATATCACGAATGTGAGCAAGATGGACATTCCTGAGAAGAAGAAGGAAGAAATCTACCAGACGTATTCTGGCTACCCAGGTGGTCGCCGTACAGAGACCCTCGAACACCTCGGCAATCGTCGTGGCTACGCGGAAGTAGTACGTCGCACCATCGCTGGTATGCTTCCTGACAACAAGCTCAAGAAGCAATTACTCAAGCAACTCGTAATCTCTGAATAAGCGTATGACAACTACATCTAAGAACGCTGTCTACATCGAAGGGATTGGTCGTCGCAAGACTGCCACCGCTCGAGTCCGTCTCACCCCAGCGAAGGAGACCACGATCACCGTGAACAATCGTCCACTCGCTGAGTACTTCAAGCACGCTGCTCTCCAGCAGAATCTTGAGGCAGTGCTCAATACGAAGGATGCGGGTATCGAGAACTACACTATTACTGCGAAAGTAATGGGTGGTGGCATCTCAGCTCAGTCTGACGCTATCAAGCTCGGTATCGCTCGCGCTCTCGTCGAAGAGAAGGCAGATCGCCGCGTTACCCTCAAGAAGGAAGGCTACCTCAAGCGTGACCCACGTTCAGTGGAACGCAAGAAGTTCGGTCTTCGCAAAGCTCGCAAGCGACCGGCCTGGTCAAAGCGTTAACAGATTGGTGCACAACTTTGTTGCACTACGAAAAAAGACCCTCACTGGACTACTTGTCCCGTTCGGGTCTTTTTTCTCGTGCGCCTCGTTCTGCCCTCAATTTGTTAACGCTTTAACTTATTGTAGCACTCATTGAAATCTAGGGTTTCAATATCCTCCCTTGCGAATGAACGATTTATATATACACTTGTATGCAAATGGATAAAGATATCAAAGATACATTACCAGTGTACTTTTTAGGGATTTGCCACAAATTCAGAGAACCTGCAATAGCCAAAACAGCCGATGGTGGAGTAATCACTCGCCAGGACATAATAGGGCTAAAGACGTTTCACATACAGTCCATTTACCCAATAATTGCCAACGAATTTTTTGCAATACTTTTAATTGATAACTACCAGACCGAGTCACTGAAAGGAACAAAACTTACCATTCGTCACGAAGATAATAGTGAAGTTGGGTTTATTGAAATAAATGAGATTAGCACCTTTGGGCAAGGAACCAGAGTACCAACAAGACATACACTTATTGGAATAAGAATTCCAGGCATACTCAAAAGCCCTGGGGTCTACAGTGTCTTTTTTAGGGAAGATCTACTAGGCCGCTTTGTAATGCAATATGTGCCATCACTACCGATGACTGATGAGTTATTGCAGGCAATCAAAAGTGATCCGCTTGCATATAAACATCTTAAAATGGAGCTGAGATGCACAGAGTGCAACGACAAAATGCTAATTGGTGCAGGCATAGACAAAGAAGGCTTCACTGAATCGGAAATCTGGTATCAAGATTTACCGGATTATTTCAAATGTAAGTGCGGAAAAACACATATGCCTCTCAAATATTTGAGAGATAATCTTCATTCAGCACTCGGTTACAAAGAGTCTGTGTTCACTGATAGTGCAAATACTGAAAGAATGTATAGTTTCTCTGCACTGGAGGAAATCTACCGAGCTTTTAAGGATTTATTAGACAATGCGGAGACTTCTGAAGAACAGATCCAGAAGTTTATTGAACACAATCAAATCGTTCTCAATTTTTTTAATCCGAAGTTGTTAAAATTTAAAGCTACAGCAACCACTAAATACATTACGGACTTTGCGATCTTAAACCAAAGAGATGAGCTCGTACTAATTGAGATAGAGAGGGCGAACTTACGTTTGTTTAAAAAAGATGGCGGGCAACATTCTGAATTAACACAATCAATTAATCAGGTTGAGAATTGGTTAATCGAAGCTTCTAAAGACCGATATGGTTTCATAAGTAGCCTTAATATGATTGGTATATCAATTGATAAGATCACTAGTATTAAAACGATAGTAATTGCAGGACGAACGAAGACCGAGGATCCAAATAATCTCGAAAAACTTTACAGCAGGACTGGTTATTCATTTTATACTTATGATGACATCTTAAAATACCTAAGACAAACTATAGATAAAATAAAGGAATTATAGTCCAACTTTAAGAGAGAAGGTCGCATAATAATTAGCTGTCTTTTATTAAAGACCTTCAAAAACTCCCTTCGGGGAGTTTTTTGACAAGATACCTTTTCGAATTTATAATACGGGTATGGTGAATATACACAACGATGAAACCAATCAGGACGAGATAGAACTCACCACCGAGGATTACGATACGACAGAACCTGATTTGGCAGATGTAGAAGCCACCGATAAGGATATTATCAGTACCCTCAAGAAGAAACTGAAGCATGCTGAGGAAGAGAAGCGGGCTGCGCAGGAAGACCTCCAGCGTTCCCGAGCCGACTTCCTCAACGCTCGCAAGCGTCTTGAAGACGAACGTCTTCGTGACCGTCAGCGCGCTGTCATGAGCCATATCGAAGAACTCATACCACTCTGCGATAGCTTCGAAATGGCCATGAGTGACAAGGCCGCCTGGGAGAAGACCGATGCTATGTGGCGTAAAGGTATCGAAGGTATCAACGCCCAGCTCGACCGTCTCCTTACCAATTACAAAGTAACCCGCGTGAGTCCGCTCGGCGAACCATTCAACCCTCGTGAGCACGAAGCACTCAGCATGACCCCAGTTACCGACCAGTCCGCCCACGATACCGTCACAACGGTCGTCCAAAGCGGCTACCGCATCACCCACCAAGATGGCACAACAGAATTGATACGACCAGCCCGGGTGATCATTGGTACCTTTGAAGAGAATTAGTTATTTAATCGTTCATTTATTCTGAATCTACACTATGGCAAAAATACTTGGAATTGACCTTGGAACCACCAACTCAGCGATGGCTATCATCGAGGCTGGTGAACCGACTATTATCGAGAACAACGACGGCGCCCGTACCACACCATCTATCGTCGCCATCTCAAAGACTGGTGAACGACTCGTTGGCCAGATCGCCAAGCGACAAGCAGTAACAAACCCAACGAATACCATCTACGGTATCAAGCGCTTCATGGGACACACCTTCGAAGAAGAAGCAGTTCAGAAGGACAAAGTGATGGTTCCATACGAAGTAAAGAAGGGAAGTGACGGCAGTGCGGTCGTCGTAATGGGAGACAAGGAATACCGTCCAGAGGAAGTATCATCAATGATCCTCGCGAAGCTGAAGGCTGACGCCGAGGCTAAGCTTGGAGAGAAAATTACTGAAGCGGTCATCACCGTCCCAGCTTACTTCAACGACTCTCAGCGCAAGGCAACCCAGGATGCCGGCAAGATTGCTGGTCTTGAAGTGAAGCGTATCATCAACGAACCAACCGCTGCGGCGCTCGCGTACGGCTTTAATAAGAAGAAGGATGAGAAGATTGTTGTGTACGACTTCGGTGGTGGTACCTTTGACGTGACCGTACTTGAAGTTGGCGACGATGTTGTCGAAGTCCAGTCGACCGACGGTGACGCCCACATGGGTGGTCGCGATATCGACCAGAAAATCGTGAAGTACCTCATTGAGGAATTCAAGAAGAGTAATAGTGTCGACTTGAGTAAAGACAAGCTCGCTCTCCAGCGCCTCGACGAAGCAGCTGAGAAGGCTAAGCACGATCTCTCATCAACCGCTGAGTCTGATATCAACATTCCTTTCATCAGCCAAGGAAGTGATGGTCCGCTCCACATGGATGTGAAGCTTACTCGTGCCAAGCTCGAGGAGCTCGCACATGAATTCATCGACAAGTCAGTTGAAATCACCAAGCGCGCCCTTGAAGCTTCTGGCCTTAAGAAGGAAGATATCGACGAAATCATTCTCGTCGGTGGTCAGACTCGTATGCCGGCTATCGTCAAGGCGGTGAAGGATCTCTTCGGCAAGGAGCCAAACAAGAGTGTGAACCCAGACGAAGTAGTAGCACTTGGTGCGGCTATCCAGGCTGGTATCTTCCAGGGCGATGTGAAGGATATTACTCTCGTAGACGTGATTCCACTCTCACTCGGTATCGAGACCATGGGTGGCGTCAACACGAAGCTTATCGAAAAGAACACCCATATCCCAACGAAGAAGCAGCAGGTCTTCTCGACCGCCGCTGACAACCAGACCTCAACTGAGATTCACATCGTCCAGGGTGAACGTCCAATGGCAAATGATAACAAGTCACTTGGTAAGTTCGTCCTCGATGGTATTCCACCAGCCCCGCGTGGTGTCCCGCAGGTAGAAGTAACCTTCGACGTCGATAGTAACGGTGTGCTCAAAGTGACCGCTAAGGATAAGGCGACCGGTAAGGAACAGTCTATCCGTATCGAAGCTAGCTCGGGACTCTCAGAGTCTGATATCGAACGCATGAAGAAGGAGGCTGAGGATCATGCCGCCGAGGATGCTGAAAAGAAAGCTCTCATTGAAACTAAGAATGTTGCGGAGCAACTCATCTACACCGCTGAGAAGTCTCTCAAAGAACATGGTGACAAAATCCCTGCTGAGACCAAGACTGAAATAGAAGGCAAGATGACTGAACTCAAGAATACCCTCGGTACAGCCGACAAAGCAGCTATCGAAAGCAAGACAGAGGCGCTCTCGACCTCACTCCAGAAGATTGGCGAAATTATACAGAAAGCCGCGACTGAAGCAGGCAAGACAGACAGCGCTACCCCAGAAGGAGGCGATGTACGTGACGCAGAAGTAACGAAAGATGATAGCAGTGAGGCTAAATAGCCGCACTCTAGGGTACCCTTGCCAGAGTCTCAAAACCTGGCATAATCGGCCTATTACTAGCCCTAGCCACCGTGCGTTATGAAAGACTACTACGAGGTTCTTGGCCTTACTAAAGGCGCTTCTAAAGACGAAGTAAAGAAGGCGTTTCGTAAGCTGGCTGCCCAGTATCACCCGGACAAGAAGACCGGAGATGAGGCCAAATACAAGGAAATCACCGAGGCGTATGCCGTCTTAGGTGATGATAAGAAGAAGGCTGAGTACGACAACTACGGTCATGCGTGGAGCGGTGGCCAAGGCGGCGGAGCTGGCTTCGGCGGCTTCAACTGGGCGGACTTTGCTACCCAGGGTGGCTTCGGTGCACAAGGTTTTGAGTTTGACTTGGGTGACATCTTCCAGAATTTCGGTTTCGGAGGTGGTCAAAGTAAGCAGACACGGGGTCGTGACATCTCTATCGAGATCAACCTTCCATTCAAGGAAGCTGTCTTTGGCACGAGCCGGAGCGTCCTCATTACGAAGAACATGCTCTGTGAGGAGTGTAAGGGAACAGGCGCGAAGAAGGGAGTTGGTATGACGAGTTGTGGTACCTGTGCTGGCAACGGTAAGATCCGCGAGACAAGGCAGAGTATCATGGGCAACTTCACCACCGTACGTGAATGTAGTGTCTGTCACGGAACTGGAGAAATTCCAAAGGAACGCTGTGCTCACTGTGCTGGAGCAGGTGTCATGCGCAAGCAAGAAGAAGTCTCTTTCAAAATACCAGCTGGTATCGAAGACGGAGAAGTCATCCGCATGCCTGGTCGCGGCGAAGCCATGCCACATGGTCAGCCTGGTGACCTCTACATCAAAGTAGCAGTCGAGTCACACCGCACTATCAAGCGTGACGGTACAACCCTCATGACGAATTTGGCTGTTAAACTTTCTGACGCCCTCCTTGGCAATACCTACTCAATAGAGACCCTCGATGGCAACATCGACGTGAAGGTACCTGCCGGTATTGGTCACGGTGAGCTCCTCCGTGTGAAAGGGAAGGGAGTGCCTCAAGACGGCACAAACCGTGGCGACTTCCTCATCAAGGTCACCGTCGCACTACCAAAGAAGCTCTCCAAGAAAGCCGAAAAGCTTATAACTGAATTACGAGATGAAGGCGTCTAATACAGAACTCCGCGCAGCGGGGTTTTGTTGTGTGAGTTATCCTCTTTACTCTCTCGCCACAAAGCGGTTTACTGTAGGGAGTTACGAGTATGTTTGATAAAAAAACATTTACTGGACCGATTGTGATTGTTGGCTTTGGGTCGATTGGACGTGCGGTCCTGCCACTCATACATCGACACTTCACTCACGAACACCATGAACCGGTCATTGTGATCTGTCCTGACGAAACAAACCGTACGATTGCAGAAGAGTACGGCGCAACTTTTGTGACGCTGGCACTAACACAGGACAACTACACTCAAGTCCTCGACTCCTACTTTGGTAGTGACAAACCACGCGGTCTTCTCATCAACGTAGCGAACGAGGTATCCTCGAAAGATCTTACTCGCTACGCCGCAACCCACAACGCTCACTATATCGACACTGTCGTCGAACCATGGCCGGGATTCTATTTCAACAGTGGTCTCAGCAAGGCAGCACAGTCAAACTACGCCCTTCGTGAGTCTCTCCATGAGCTCAAGTCAGAGCTAACTAACACACCAACAGCTATTTCATGTTCTGGGGCTAACCCCGGCATGGTCTCATGGCTTATTAAAGAAGCCCTCCTTAGACTTGCCTATGATTTAGGTCTCCTACCGAGCACCCCACCCACCACACAGGCAGAATGGGCAAAGCTCATGTCAGACTTGGGGGTTAAAGGTGTTCAAATCGCTGAGCGTGATACACAACATCGAGCAGAACCACGAAACGTGAATGAATTTATTAATACCTGGTCAGTTGAAGGTTTTGTGGCTGAAGGTTTACAGCCAGCAGAACTTGGCTGGGGAACACACGAGGAGTCTCTCCCTCACGACGGACATAAACATGAGTCTGGATGTCAGTCGGCTATTTATCTTGATACTCCGGGAGGACAAGTCGAAGTTGAGACGTGGACACCAACTCACGGCAACCATCGTGCCTTTCTTATTACCCACAACGAAGCTATCTCAATAGCAGACTACTTCACACTCCGCGATGACGACCGTGTACTCTATCGTCCAACTTGTCATTATGCATATCACCCTACCGACGCCACCGTTGATTCACTCACTGAACTCTTCGATGAACGAGACGGAGAACTGCAAGAGACTATCTCACTCTTAAGTGAAGCCGACATCGTCTCAGGAACCGATGAGCTTGGTGTTCTCTTATACGGACATCCACGGGGTGCCTTTTGGTATGGTTCTACACTCTCGATAGAAGAAGCTCGAGCCCTAGCCCCACACCAAAATGCCACCGGCCTACAAGTATCTTCAGCAATCATCGCGAGTATTTTTTACTTACTCGAACATCCGAATGAAGGTCTTATTGAAACCGACGAAATGGACCACCTATTCTGCTTAAGTCACCAACACTCCTACCTCGGTACCATTTCTGGTCATTACACCACCTGGCAACCTGAGCCGAAGCACCATCCCGATCCATGGCAGTTTGTGAACTTACGTAGACAGACGAAAGCGCTATAACCAGGTAGGCAACACTTTTATAGCAAATAGATTTATAATGAGGGTACCTATATGGACCTAGCTACTGCTTTAGCATTTGCTCGTGAATTTGCTTTTCTCCTTGCCGTTTTTGGTTTCGCTCTTACTATCGCACTCTGGTGGGGAAGACAGGCCATCATTAACATCTCTTGCGGCCTCTACCTCGCCCTCTTACTCTTCGAAAATTTTCCATACCTGTCGGTCATCCTTGGAGAAGGGCACAAGGACACGAGCAACGCTCTCATTACAATTGGAATATTCAGTATATTCTCTTTTGTTGGCTTCTTGTTCTTTAATCGGGTGATGCCACGGGAGTACTTGGAAGGTAAATTTGAGAGCTTCCCGAAGAAGGTACTCCTTTCCGTCGGACTCACTATACTCGTAGTTCTTATTTGTTACACCACATTACCTCTCAGCACCTTTTTAACTCCACAACCTGAACTGCTTAGCCTCTTCACCAAAGAGCACCTAGAATTCTGGTGGCTTATTCTGCCTCTTGTAGCTATGGCTATCAATTAAGCAGTGCTACAATCTCCACTATGCTTGAACTTATACAAGATAATCTTCTTCTCCTTGGAGTCATTGCTGGCGCTCTACAGCTGATCGGATACCTCTTTTACATCTCTGACGATGCTATAGATCCAAACCCCGTGACCTGGTTTATGTTTGCCTACGGAACTGGCCTTCTCACCATCCTCGAGTGGGACAAGGAAGCAACCATACCTGAGCTCATCCTGCCGACAGTCTGCTCGGTACTAGCAATTTATGTATCGTATCGTTGTTGGCGCACGGCAAGGAACAGTAACCCAAATCACTGGTGGCCTCGCGATTGGTGGCCTGAAGATACGTGGGAGCGCTGGTCATTCATTAGTGACATCCTTATCACGATTGGCTACATAGCTGCTTGGGGACTAACGCTATCCAGTCTGCTCACCGATGACGCTAAAGAGATTGCTGTGTTTGTGTTTCTTTTCCTATCGGTACTGTCGACCTACCCAGCCTTCTACCCAATTATCAGATCAACCTGGAATAAGCCAGAACGTGAAGCTGCGCTCCCGTGGATTGTCTGGTCTCTTGCCTATGCCTTCCTAAGTCTCGTTACCTACGCTACTCATAATGAGTTCTGGCACATCCTTATGTTCTACCCAGTATCAAACCTACTCCTTCACATTGTTATCGCTGTTCTAGCAGCGCGAAGATAATCAAGTTCTCCCCTGATATTACTGAACTCAGTAATATATCTCATGGTACGATTGCATTCATAACGTATAACTATGGAGAAAATTGAAATTGTTAAAAGTCGAATTGAAGGCAAGGGGATAGTTACAACAGTCAATCTCAAACGTGGTGACTTTGTTGGATACATCAAAGGTCCAATCAAACACAAGGTTAATAAAGCCAATAAGGATTCCGAAGCCAATCCTGATTGGGTGGGTTTTAAGAAGAACTATTGGATTGACCCACTGCCACCCTTTAAGTACATCAATCATTCTTGTGAACCAAACTGTGGTATAGCTGGGACCAAGTCAGTCTATGCCTTAAGAGACATCAAGGCCGGCGAAGAACTGACATTCGACTACTCGATCTCTGAAATTGATCAAAATTGGAAATTGGATTACTCGTGTCGTTGCGGATCTAGGAATTGTCGTAAGACTATTCGTTCAATTCAAAGTCTCAGTCCAGCTATAATACGAAGATATCTACCGTTCATCCCAACTCATTTCAAAAAATACATTACAATGTAATGGTATGAGAAAAATAATTGAAAACTACACACCGATTTTTCTAATCTTCATGGTTGCGTTTTCAATTATAGTAACCTACTACTCAAAGATGGTACTTAAGGATTACGACATTCTCTACACCGAGACAGGGCTCCCTGAACTTGATGAAGAATAGTATTATGAACTCTATTGATCCACTCTATTGTTCTTGGGACACAACATCCACATTGCTCATGTTTTCGGGCAACGTGTTTGGTAACTTCATCTACTACACACACTTACTACCTGTAGTTGCGGTAGCTATTTTCATCGCAATCCTTCTTCTTCAGTCACATCGCGACCCGGCAATACTTTCACTGGGTGTAGTCGCACTTGCTTTTATCGGCTGGAGCTTCATTGATCTAATCCTGTGGGCAACTGCCAATCCGGATCATACGATGTTCTTCTGGTCTAGCATCATTCACTTTGAGCTTATAATTTATATTGGTTCACTCTATTTCTTCAGTTACTACTTATTTCACAAGCCGCCACATCCGCTTGTGCAAGGACTTCTGCTTGTCGCCTATATACCATTCGTACTCTTTGGCCACACCTCATTGAACCTTGTCGCTTTTGACTACACCAACTGTTGGCGAGAAGCGGTGGAGGGGCCACTAGTACTTTATGCATACGCACTTGAGATTATTATTGCTACATACATATTTATTATTGGTATCAGACACCATCTCAAGTCAGACAAGAAGAGGCGTGATCCAATACTTCTAACAGCCGGTCTGGCACTCTTTTTACTTGCTTTTTCGTCGGGAAATATTGCAGGAACACTTCAGATTAATTGGGAGATTGGACAGTACGGACTTCTTTCTGTGCCACTCTTCATCGGATTCTTGGCCTACTTAGTTGTTAGGTATCGCTCTTTTAACGTAAAACTCATCGGGACAGAAGTACTTGTACTTGGTATCACTATTTTAGTTTCATCAATTCTCTTTGTGCGAACTATCGAGAATGTTCGAACTATCACCGTCTTTACCATCATCCTCTCGCTAGCGCTCGGCTATATTCTTATCAGAAGTGTGCACCGTGAGATTAAGCAACGCGAACAAATCGAGAGCCTTGCTGTGAAGCTAGAACGAGCCAACTCTCGACTCAAGCAACTCGACAAACAAAAGTCTGAATTCGTCTCCATTGCTTCGCACCAACTCCGTAGCCCGCTTACGTCAATCGCTGGGTACGCATCACTCCTTAGAGAGGGCACCTATGGTAACGTCCCAAGCAAGATGCTAGAACCACTCGATCGCATCGAGCAATCAGCTCGCTTCATGGCCGAATCTATCGAAGACTACCTCAACGTCTCCCGCATCGAATCGGGCAACATGAAGTACCACCTTACTGACTTCAACCTCCGTGATGAAGCAGAGCATATATCAGACGATATTCGTCCAGAAGCACTGCGTAAAGGACTTGTCCTCTTGTTCCGTACCAACCTTTCCTCAACCGGAGTAGTCAACGCAGACCTCGGCAAAGTGCAGCAAATCCTCCACAACCTCATCAACAATGCTCTCAAGTACACCCCGAAAGGCACCATCAATGTGGTAGTTCGAGATGATGTAAAGAGTAAGCGTCTCTTTGTCGATGTAGTCGATACCGGTATCGGTATGAATGACGATACACTCCATAGTATCTTCCAGAAGTTCGAACGTGGAGAGAAAGCCAACACCGTAAACGTAAAGGGTACTGGTCTCGGGCTCTATGTAGCTCTCAAGATGGCAGAAGCCATGAACGGCACTATCACTGCACACTCAGAAGGTGACGGTAAAGGTTCTCGCTTCACACTTGAACTTCCGCTCGTCCTCTAGTAGACCACGCATGAAGCGTTCCCAAGCGGTATATTTATAGTATACTGAGACCTATCAACTAGGTAATTGTTTAGCTGTATGTCAAGAGTAGATACGGATGAAGCGAAGATCGACGAACTCATCACGCGCGGAGTAGCGGAAATTTTACCGAGCACGGCCGAGTTCAAGACAGCCCTCATGTCGGGGCGTCGTTTGCGTATCTACATCGGCACTGACGCTACTGGTACATCACTCCATCTCGGACACGCCACAAACTACATGATTCTTGAGAAACTCCGTCGTCTCGGTCATGAAGTTATCTTTCTCATCGGAGACTTCACTTCTCGTATCGGCGACCCGACCGACAAGAGTGACGCGGCACGGAAGCAGCTCACTCGTGAGCAAGTGGTAGAGAACACCAAGACCTGGCTAGACCAAGTGAGTCCTGTCATTGATATCAATAACAAAGAGAACCCCGTTGTCATTAAGTACAACCATGACTGGCTTGCTGCGCTCACCTTCGAAGATGTGATTAATCTCTCGTCCAACTTCACTGTTCAACAAATGATTGAACGCGATATGTTCGACAAACGTATCAAGAGTGGTCTCCCGCTCTATATGCACGAACTCTTCTATCCACTCATGCAGGGCTACGACTCCGTCGCAATGGATGTTGATGCAGAAATGTGTGGTACCGACCAAAAGTTCAACGCCCTCGCTGGTCGCACCCTCCTCCGTAAGCTCAAGGATAAGGAGAAGTTCGTCTTCATAACAAAGCTTCTCGAGAATCCAATTACCGGAGAGAAGATGATGTCTAAGTCACTCGGTACAGGTGTCTTCCTCGACATCTCACCCGAGGATATGTACGGCGGTCTCATGGCCCAAGCTGACGAAAACATGCGACAGATCTTTGAAGACTGTACTTGGCTCTCGCTTGAAGAGATCAATACGATTCTCACAGCCAGTGAACCTCGCGATGCTAAGATGCGCCTTGCGTACGAGATAACCAAGATATACCACGGAGAGGATGCGGCACACGCTGCCGAGGAGTACTTCATTAATACCTTCCAGAAGAAGCAAGTACCGGATGAGATCATTGAATTCACAGTTAACGACGGTGCCACTATCATCGACATCCTCGTCGAGAGCACCATCGCCACGAGTAAGAGCGACGCACGTCGTACCATCCTGCAGGGTGGAGTAAAGCTTGGTGGCGAGACTATCACCCCTGAGGCAGCCGAACTACCAGTAGCAGACAATGTTCGTGGACAAATTCTCCAAAAGGGGAAGCGTCATTTCCTTAAGCTTATCTAATCTATCAACCTTGTATCTATGAAAAAGCGACTTCTCACCGGTCTCCAATCCTCAGGAACTCTTCATATCGGTAACTACTTTGGAGCCCTCAAACCATTTGTCGATAACTATCAGAACTACGAGAGTTTTCTCATGGTGGCCGATCTCCACTCGCTCACAACTGTGCGTGATGCCGCTCTCTTGCGTCAGAACATTATCGATGTAGTCAAAGACTACATCGCTGTTGGTGTTGACCCCAAAGAGGCAGTTATCTTCAAACAGTCTGACGTTCCTGAACACACCGAACTAGCTTGGATTTTTGAATGTCTCGTGACCGTACCATTCCTTATGCAAGGACACGCCTACAAGGACAAGGTCGCGAAGGGGATTGAAGCTACTGCCGGACTCTTCAACTACCCAATGCTTATGGCGGCAGATATCCTTCTCTATGATGCTGAAGTCGTACCGGTCGGCGAAGATCAGCGCCAGCATATTGAGTATGCTCGTGAAGCCGCCAACAAATTTAACCTCGCCTACAGCGAAACTTTTCTTCCGCCTCAAGAACTGATACTCACAGGGGTAGGTATTGTACCCGGCACAGACGGCGAGAAGATGAGTAAGAGTTACAAGAACACTATCCCACTCTTTGGTACCAAAGAGGAGATAGAGAAGGCGGTTATGGGTATTGTGACCGACTCATCTGGTGAACGTCCAGAGAACGTCTACGCCATCCACCGTATCTTAAAGAGTGAGGCTGAACTCGCTCCACTCTACGAGGAGCACAAAGGGAAGTATAAGAATCTCAAAGACGCTCTCGCTGCTGACCTCGACGCCTTTATTGCTCCGATGCGTGAGAAGCGCGCCAGTATCACAGACGCTGAAGTGAAAGCTATCCTCGAAGACGGCGCTAAGCGAGCTCGCACTCATGCTACCGAGAAGATGCAGCGAGTCCGAGAAATTATTGGTATCTCATTGTAAATCGTATGGAAGGTCCCAAGAGCGAGCATGTGAACTCTGACGATGATCGAGCCAAACAACTCAAAGCACAGATCTTAGATGTAGTTACACGGTACGAGAAAGGTGAAGCATCGTACAGAGAAGCTATTCCACTCATCAACGATATCCAGCGTATTCACTATACGAATCTACAACGCAAATTTCCTGAGCGATTCTCCGCCGACTATGACACAATCGCCCGAGCCAAACTGAGTCCAGATAATGTCCTGCATACAGAACTACTTGCAAATCACCCTGTTACCAAGCAAATTGAATTACTGGATTTTGAGTTTTGGCGGGAAGCATTTATCAATTGCGATCTAGGTACTACTCTCCCAAAGGAAGGGACTGCGAGTGATATTTTCAAAGCAGTGCTTCGTCACCATCTTTCAGAGTGCGGAGCAAGGTTGCAGGCAGAAACGATCATGAATATCGAACTTCGGTACATGGTAAAGCCAGTCCTCGGGCCTGAGGAC
>JACCDR010963314.1_pt1 | contig 42747 bp, 29 predicted proteins | sample 7446431 | NCBI WGS metagenome assembly JACCDR01 (sample SAMN15323443, study PRJNA562643) | freshwater metagenome | isolation source: river surface water | place: USA:Blue River Watershed | collected 2017-08-17
AGGAGCTGGAAGATACAGGTACACACGAAAATGTCAATGACTTGCCTGCTCGTTTTCCGGTTCAGTATGTGATTCGGCCGCGTACAGATGAGTTTCATGATTACCGCGGATATGCAGGAAGAATCAGTAGTGGCACGTTTAAGGTAGGAGATACCATTACCGTTTTACCTTCATACCAGTTCATTTTCTGGGAAGCCTGTACAATGTTGTCTCCATAAAGGCTGCATACTGGAATAAACGTAATCTGCTGATCTTCAAATTTTATATTTTCGGCAAAGGCATAGAAATCCGAGACAATATTCGAAAACACGTCCTGTGAAAATTCCACCAAATCCATCTTATTCACGCAAACCACTACTTTAGGAATACGCAACAAAGTAGAGATAAAGAAATGGCGAAACGTTTGTTCCATCACACCATGGCGAGCATCAATCAGAATAACCGATACATGGGCAGTAGAAGCTCCTGTCACCATGTTGCGGGTATATTCAACGTGTCCTGGGCTATCGGCAATGATGTATTTGCGTTTGGGTGTAGAGAAGTAGACATGGGCTACATCAATGGTAATTCCCTGTTCTCGTTCAGCAATAAGACCATCTGTTAGCAATGAGAGATCTACAAAGTCTAGGCCTTTGCGTTGGCTAGAGGCGGCAATAGCTTCTAATTTATCTTTTGGAATAGACTGTGTATCAAACAGTAAGCGGCCAATCAGTGTACTTTTGCCATCATCTACACTTCCGGCGGTATTAAATCGTAAAATATCCATATGAATACAATCGTAAAGTCGGGGTGTGTTAAAAATATCCTTCCTGCTTGCGTTTTTCCATTGCAGCCTCGCTGCGTTTGTCATCAATACGGGCTCCGCGTTCAGAAATAACGGCACTCAGGATTTCATCAATGATGCCATCAATCGTATTGGCATAGGATTCTACTGCTGCCGTACAAGTCATATCACCTACCGTACGAAACCGCACCACTTTGCGTTGGACCATTTCATCAGGCGACGTATGCAAAAAATCAGAATGAGGCCAAATCATTCCATCACGTTCAATAATATCCCGTTCGTGGGCATAATAGATAGACGGAATGCCGATTCCTTCTTCCCGAATATAATTCCACACATCCAGTTCTGTCCAGTTGCTGATCGGGAACACACGGACATTTTCGCCAACATGTATTTTACCATTCAGAATATCAAATACTTCGGGTCTCTGACGTTTCGAATCCCATTGGCCAAACTCGTCACGTACTGAGAAAATGCGTTCTTTGGCACGAGCCTTTTCCTCATCCCGGCGGGCTCCGCCAATACAAGCATCCAATTTCAGTTCTTCCAGTGCATCCAGCAATGTTACCGTCTGAAGGGCATTGCGGCTGGCATATTTACCTGTTTCTTCTTTGGCCTTTCCCTGATTGATGCTATCCTGTACATAGCGTACCATCAGATTGAGGTGAAGTTCTTTGGCGAGCTGATCGCGAAAATCTAGGGTTTCCGGAAAATTATGTCCTGTATCTATATGTAGCAACGGAAAAGGAATGCGGGCCGGATAAAAAGCTTTTTGTGCCAGCCGAACCAGTGTAATAGAGTCTTTTCCACCTGAAAATAATAAAGCTGGACGTTCAAACTGAGCCGCTACTTCCCGAATAATGTGGATAGCTTCGTCTTCTAACTGACGTGGAAACTTTCGCTGATAGGATGCACTCATAGGAAATCGTGTCTTGAGAAAAAATATAATTAAAGATCTAAAATCTGTCTATATCACTCAGGATACCTTTAGTAGATAGAATGAATGAAAATAAAATTTTTCTTACTATCACAAGCTTACTGACGCTTTAAAATGCTGCATATCAACTACCTAAGCCTGTATATTTTTATTAGCCTGCTATTTTACTGCTGGCAGGTTCATGCAACCCACACTCTTTTTTGGAAGCTTCCCACCACCACCGACCCGCACGCAAATCTTCGCCTGGCTCAATGGCACGTGTACATGGGGCACAACCGATACTCTTAAATCCTTTGTTGTATAATCTATTGTAAGGTACACGATTTCTGTCAATATATTCTTCTACTTCTTCCAGTGTCCAGTTTATCAGTGGGTTAAATTTAATCAGCTGATTCGCTTCATCCCACTCCAGTACGTTCATAGACTGACGGTTTTCAGACTGTCCGCCTCTGAGTCCGGTAATCCATATTTTTACTTCTGCTAATGCCCGTTTGAGAGGTTCGATTTTACGTATGTAGCAGCATTCTTTGCGGTTTTCTACCGAATCATAAAAACTATAAGGTCCTTTTTGTGTAAGCAGACCTTCTACGGCTGTTTTTTCAGGAAAGAATGTCTCAATTACGGCTGCTTTGTATTTACCTAAGGTTTCATAATAGGTTTGATAGGTCTCTTCAAACAGCCGACCTGTATCTAACGTAAAAACCCTTACCTCTAGCTTATTCCGGAAAATAATATCTGTAACAACCTGATCTTCATGTCCAAAAGAGGTGGAAAAAGCTACTTTACCTGGATATACCTGAACTAGTAGACGAATAGCTTCCTCTATGGGCTTGGATTCAATTTGAGCTAGTAGACGAGAGATTTCCTGTTGCATAGTTTTTTTCTAATTTGACTGAAAACAAAAGTAATACAAAATCTATGGATTTAATAGAGATTAAAAAAAATATTTTCGACATTCTTTTTTTAAGTCTATAAAAACTATGATTTTTACAATTATTAACACTTTTTTTCTACCTATCGGGCAAAACTACAGTTTTTTTTCAATGCACTGATCAGAAGTTTTTGCTGTATTTGTCCCATGACTATCTCTCTTCTATGTGTCTGTTTCGCAAAAAGACGCAAAATCCATTAGCTTTGCAGTCTGTATAGATCCAGTATACCTTATGAATCTTGAGCAAAAACTTCAGGAAAAGCTGGCCCAACGCCAATCAGTTGATGCCTTACGGCAACTGTCTGTACCATCCAGTGACATGATAGACTTTTGTTCCAATGACTATCTGGGATTAGCCCGAAACCCAGAACTATACCAAGCCATTGAGAAACGGTATGCAAACCTGCACTTGATACAAAATGGATCAGGTGGGTCACGATTAATAGCTGGTAACTATTTGTTTTACAACCAGCTTGAAGGTAAACTTTCGTTGTTGTTTCGGGCCAAAAACGTACTTATATTTAATTCTGGTTATGCAGCCAATACAGCCATTTTGTCTGCAGTTCCTCAGCGAGGAGACACCATTATTTATGACGAATACATTCATGCCAGCCTGAAAGAAGGAGCCCGCCTGAGTTTCGCCCAACGTTTTTCTTTTCGTCACAATGATCTGAATGACCTAGAAAAAAAATTACAAGTAGCAACTGGGCAGCCCTTTGTGGTAGCCGAAGCTGTGTATTCTATGGATGGAGATATGGCTCCTTTAAGAAAAATCCTCAGTCTTTGTAAAAAATACCAGGCAGCTCTGATCTGGGATGAAGCCCACAGTACAGGTATCTGGGGCAAAGGAGGCAATGGAATCGCTTGTGAAACTGAGCAACAAGACGAGATATTTGCCAGGATATATACCTTTGGCAAAGGACCTGGTGTACATGGTGCCTGTATTGCGGGATCTGACGTACTTATACAATACCTGATCAATTTTGCCCGTCCATTTATTTACACCACGGCTCTACCTCTTCATAGTTTGGTCTCTATTGAACAATCATTCGAATATACCATCCGAAATCCTTGGCTGCAAAAAGATATTCATACCCGCATCCAGTTCTTTCGGAAACAACTCGCAGAATATCCTGTTCTACAAAAACATTTTATTGATTCTCAAAGCCCGATTCAGGCCATACAAATTGGAGGCAATGCCCAAACAAAAGCTATTGCTCGCCAGCTACAACAGCATGGGTTTGATATACGTCCCATTTTATCTCCCACTATCAAAGAAGGCGAAGAAAGGCTGCGAATTTGCTTGCATGTATTCAATACAGAGGAACAGATACATGTATTGATACAAAAATTAAACTATTACATGGAAAGTTTATCTTAGTGGGTACAAAATCTAACCTTTTAGGTTAAAGACGACCATTATATCTTGATTATCAAAGTGTTATATATTTTACAGAGCAGATCATTGAATGTTTAACAACCTCTTAGGAATATTTGTTAAACTCTTGTTAATTTTTTTTTTAAATCTTCATGATCCCTAAAAAATATTTTATTACAGCCATTGGCACTGATTCAGGAAAAACCCTTATCAGTGCCATCTTTGCTCAAGCCTTAGAAGCAGACTACTGGAAACCCATACAGGCAGGATTACCCCGAGACACAGAAACCGTAAAAAGCCTGGTCAGTAATCCGGTGTCTCAGTTTCATCCAGAAAAATATATTTTACAAAATCCACTCTCTCCACATGCCGCAGCGTATATGGAAGGAATAGAGATTTCACTGGAAGCTATTTCTGCTCCGATTACTCATAATCCATTGATTATTGAAGGAGCTGGAGGCATTTTGGTTCCCTTAAACGAGCAGCATTTTATGATTGATATAGCCAGAAAACTAGCCGCAGAAATTGTACTTGTTTCAAATCTGTATCTGGGAAGCATCAATCATACACTACTGACAGTCAATGAATTGAAGCGAAGCGGATTGGTTGTTCGTGGCATTATTTTTAATGGAAAAGAAAATCTAGAAAGCCAGAATATCATCCTCAAGTATAGCCGTTACCCGATGTTGCTACATGTGCATCAAGAAGAGGAGATTACACCCAATGTTGTGAGCCGTTATGCTTCCCAACTGAGAAAGGTAATAGTAGAACCTGTACTAAATAACTAAGCCACACCCATAATGCAGATAGCTCCTACCCTAACAGAAGAATTAAAACGTCGTGATCAGCAGTCTGTCTGGCATCCGTTTACACCGCTCGCAGACAGCCATAAGATTATTCCTCTCACAGGAGCCAGTGGTTGCTACTTGCATACAGCAGATGGGCGAAAAATTCTGGATGCGATTGGCTCTTGGTGGGTTAACCTACATGGACATGCCCATCCGTATATGGCAGAAAAGCTGGCTGAACAAGCCTTGACGCTGGAACACGTTATTTTTGCTGGCTTTACCCACGAGCCGGCCATCACGCTGGCAGAAAGGCTATTAGCTATTCTGCCAGCGGGTATGTCTAAAATTTTTTATTCAGACAATGGAAGCACCTCCACAGAAGTAGCCCTAAAAATGGCTTTTCAGTACTGGCATAACCAAGGCATAGAAAAACGGCGGATCGTGGCTCTGGACGGTGCCTATCATGGTGATACTTTTGGTGCAATGGCTGTAGGCGAACGAGGAGCTTTTACTGCGGCCTTTCATCGGTTCTTGTTTGAGGTAGATTTTCTAGACTTCCCACACCCGCATCTGTCTGCCAAGCACATACTTGATTCCTTCGAAAAACTAGCCTCTAGTAGCGAAATAGCTGCTTTTATCTATGAACCTCTGGTACAAGGAGCTGCTGGCATGCGCATGTATGAAGCAACTGTATTGAATGACTTACTAACAATTGCCAAAAAACACCATATTCTGTGCATTGCTGATGAAGTGATGACAGGGTTCGGACGTACAGGTTCACTGTTTGCGTCAGATCACTGTTCTATCAAACCTGACATAATATGCCTTTCCAAAGGATTGACAGGTGGAGCCTTGCCACTGGGTGTAACTGCTTGTACAGAGGCGGTTATGAAACCTTATCGGTCAGAAAATCTGCTGAAAACCTTTTTTCACGGACATTCTTTTACAGCCAATCCCCTGGCCTGTACCGCAGCCAATGCCAGTCTGGATTTATTGCTCACCTCCGAATGCCAGAACAGTATCCATATGATTATGGAGACACACGCACAATTTAAGGAGAAAATAGCGACCCATCCTACCGTTTTGAACGTTCGACAACAGGGAGTTATTCTCGCAATAGAAATAAGAACCAATGCTGCTACTTCCTATTTTAATGAGGTTCGGAATAGTTTGTATGATTATTTCCTGGAGAAAAACCTGCTGCTTCGCCCATTGGGAAATGTGATTTATCTATTACCTGCCTATTGTATTACTTCTGAAGAACTTCAGTGGATCTACCAGGAAATAGAGCAGTTGCTAGAACTCATGCTAGAAGAAAAATAGTCGTTTCTTCTCCTTCCTAAACTATTTTTTTCCTAACAACAGTCCATCAAATAATTTTACAAATAAAAACGATTCTGAAATATGGTTTCTATTTTTCTAACCTTGGTAATTCTTTGTTTTTAAAAAAGCTATTTTTCACCAAATTGCAACACCTAACCTTATACACTTACAATTTTTCGAAATTATTCCCATGAAAACCATTAAAGGCCCTGCGATCTTTTTAGCCCAGTTTATGGGCGACCAAAAACCCTTCAACTCACTAGACACTATTACAGATTGGGCAGTAGAGTTAGGCTATGTCGGTATTCAGATTCCAACCTGGGACAGCCGGTGTATAGATTTGAAAAAAGCAGCCGAATCCCTTACGTATTGTGATGAACTCAAAGGACTATTAGAAGATAAAGGTCTGCATATCACAGAATTATCCACTCATTTGCAAGGCCAACTGGTAGCTGTACACCCTGCCTACAATGCCATGTTTGATGGATTTGCCCCAGCAGAAGTACATGGCAACGAAAAAGAACGTCAGAAGTGGGCTACTGAGCAACTGATTTTGGCGGCTAAAGCCAGTAAAAATCTGGGGCTTACAGCTCACGTTACGTTTTCTGGCGCATTGATGTGGCCTTTTGTGTACCCATGGCCTCAACGCCCTGCTGGATTGACCGAAACAGCATTTAAAGAACTAGCCCGCCGATGGAAACCAATCTTAGATGCCTACGATGAAGCTGGCGTAGATGTGTGTTACGAACTACATCCCGGTGAGGATCTTTTTGATGGCCATACATTTGAAATATTTGTGGATTATCTAAAGGGACATTCCAGGGCCAATATCAACTATGATCCTAGTCATTTTATCCTGCAACAACTGGATTATCTGGCTTTTATTGATTTATACCACGACCGCATCAAGGCGTTTCATGTCAAGGATGCCGAGTTTAACCCTACCGGAAAGCAAGGCGTGTATAGTGGCTATGCCAGTTGGATAGATCGGGCTGGACGTTTCCGATCCCTAGGTGACGGCCAGGTAGACTTTGGGGCTATCTTCAGCAAATTGTCTCAGTATAATTACGATAGTTGGGCAGTATTGGAATGGGAATGTTGCATCAAATCTCCCGAACAAGGAGCCGCAGAAGGAGCCCCTTTTATTGCCAATCACATTATTCAGGTCACTGAAAAAGCATTTGATGACTTTGCGGGTACCGATGTCGATGAAAAGCGTAACAAGAAACTACTGGGTTTTTAATCCTTATTGACCCAATTTTAAAACCTAAAGAAAACCTGTGAAGTATTGGGTAATACCTATGTTCTCTTTAGGTTTGTTTCATTCACCATATTGGCATTGTTAATAATCCATTGCTTGTTTTTTTAGAGAATATTACATATAATATTTTAACAATCAAATAGTTAACTACACATGTAAAATACTTCTCTCAAGATTACGCCATATACGCATCAAAGAACTATAACCTAAACAGTCCTATGTCTGATAAACTTTCCCGACGGTCGGCTACCAAAAAGATTGTAGGTAGTGCAGCACTGCTTACTACTGTTCCCTTATTCTCTTATTCCATGGAAAATACCCTCAAACTCAAAGGCAATATTAACCACTCAGTATGCCGCTGGTGCTACAAAGATATTCCATTTGAAAAACTGTGCCAGACCGTTAAAGCTATGGGCATCACGTCTATTGATCTGACAGGTCCCGAAGAATGGCCGATCCTCAAGAAATACGGCCTTACCTGTGCCATGCCCTGGGGGGCCGGAATGGGTATCGAGAAAGGCTTTAACAACCCTGCCCTACACGATGAGCTGGTTAAAAGCTATGAAGAGGTGATTCCTAAAGTAGCAGAGGCTGGCTATCATTCCATTATCTGCTTTTCAGGTAACCGAAATGGTATCACAGAAGAACAGGGACTGGAAAACTGTGCCAAAGGTCTCAAACGCCTCATGCCACTGGCCGAAAAACACAAGGTAACCATGGTGATGGAGCTACTCAATAGCAAGGTCAATCACAAAGATTACCAGTGTGACCATACCAGTTGGGGCGTAGAACTCTGCAAACGGGTAGGCTCCGAACGGTTCAAGCTGCTTTATGACATCTATCACATGCAAATCATGGAAGGTGATATCATCCGTACTATCCGTGAAAACATCCAATATATTTCTCACTTTCATACAGGTGGAAACCCTGGACGGCATGAGATTGACGAAACCCAGGAAATTTACTATCCAGCCGTCATGAAGGCCATTCTGGAAACTGGATACAAAGGATTTGTCGCTCAAGAGTTTATCCCTACTCCCAAGGATGAGGCAGGTAGGTTGGCATCTTTACAAAAAGCGATTACCCTTTGTGATATCTAATAACATTTCACCATTTCTAGGAAATGAAGAAATAAAAAATACCTCTTTTTGTTCATTCATTAGCTCATTTATAAGGGTTTGTACCTTTCTGTAGTAGCTAGCCAATGTTTAACTACAAGCTAAACAAGTTTTAAACCAGTTTCTAAGGCTTTGACACTTATCAAAGCCTTTTTCTATCTGGCAATATCTTTTCTGGAAACCACTGATTTGCAACCAGATGAATCCTGCTTAACTACAGAGGCTTGATCTGAGCCAGCTACCTTCTGTTCCTGCTTTTGTTCCGAACATGCCACCAAAAATAACCCCAGTATGAATACTACTACTCGAAAAATCATATCTTCAGTTAGTTTATTTGGCTGTGTTTCGCAATGTATGATGACCCAAGGCTATTACCTGTAGTAAACCCACTTTTTATCTGAGTGCAGTTATTGATTGCGTACAATGATAGCAAATTGCGTTGCTCAAAGAAATAAAGTATATAACCACCTGAAAATAATCAAAAAACTCATCATACATTTTGAAATACAACCGAACATCTTAAATATTCTCAAAACCAATTATTTTTCATTCATCTTACCAGAAGTTCTTACATTTTTCCCTGTTCGCTTTAGAATATCATCCCCCAAATCTTCACGTGCTTCCTCAGCTAATTTTTGTAGCTCTTCAACGATTTTAGGGTAGGATTTTTGTACATCATATCGTTCACCTGGGTCTCTTCTTAAATCGTACAAAGCCAAAGCGATTGGTATGCTATCGTTCGATCTACCTGGAAAACCATCAAAACCTGGTTGAAAACCCTCGTAAGTGCGACCGGGATGCTCCAAAACCAATTTCCAATCATCTTTCCTGACGGCTTCCAATGAGTTTCTTCGATAAAAATAATAGAACGTTTTGCGTGGAGAAGCAGTCGTTTTATCTTTCATCAAAGCCGAAATATCAATTCCATCAATTTTGTTTTCTGGCAATTTTAAATCACATAATTTTGCAATTGTTGGCAGAATATCAATCGTTGAACATAATTTATTGCAAATCTGACCTTCTGGCATTTGGCCTTTCCATTGCATGATGCAAGGAACTCTGTGCCCACCTTCAAAACTTGACATTTTTGCTTCTCTCAACCCTCCTGACGAACCTGCATGATTTCCGAAATTGATCCAAGGACCATTATCGCTAGTAAAAATCACTAAAGTATTTTTATCTAAGCCATTTGCTTTTAAAGTTTTCATGATTTCGCCAACAGACCAATCCATTTCCATCATTACATCACCATAAAGCCCTTGTTGGCTTTTTCCTTTAAAATTTGCTGAAGCGTTGATAGGCACATGTGGCATTGAGTGAGGCAAATACAAGAAAAATGGCTTGTTTTTGTTACGTTTGATGAAATCTACGGCTTTTTCTGTGTAACGTCTAGTGAGTTGGGCTTGCCCGTCCATATCCTTAATTTCTTCAACTTTTTCGTTGTTCTGAATCAATGGTAATGGAGGAAACTTTTCCTTATTGCTTCCAACAGCAGCTGGTTTTCCATCATAATCAAAGGGCCACATATCATTTGAGTACGGAATTCCGAAATATTCATCAAATCCATGTTGCAGAGGCAAAAATTGTTTGTGATGCCCCAAATGCCATTTGCCAAAAATTGCGGTTGAATAGTTTTTTTGCTTCAATAATTCGGCGATGGTGGTTTCATTTGCATTGATTCCATTTTTTGAATAAGGCATCAAAGCTCCCGTAATACCTATGCGATTTGGGTAACACCCCGTCATCAGAGCGGCTCTCGAAGCACTGCAAACGGCTTGTGCAACTAAAAAATTAGTAAAACGAACGCCTTCAGTTGCCATCTTGTCAAGATTTGGCGTTTCGTAGCCTTTTGCCCCATAACAGCCCAAGTCCCCGTAACCTAAATCGTCCATAAGGATCAATACGATATTCGGTGTTTTTTGAGTTGGAACAATAGTTTTTGAGGAAGTTAATCCAATTAAAATTACAAAAAGTGCTATTTTTTTCATTTTTATTTTTCTGATATTTTACCAAAAAAAGAACTGTAGAAAAGAGTTTTCGAAAATCGGGCATTTTAAAAACCCTCTTAAAATTCTTATATTTTTGATTGAAAAAAAATTAAATTTTGATTGAATAAATCTTTATAAGTATACTTTTTGTGCACTCTACCCGATGTTTTTTTGCATAAGACAGGCAAAAGGCTGAACTTTGAAGCAAGCACTAAATCAGCTTTTGGGGAATGAAAAACATACTTGGTGAGCAAGTTAGCCAAATGTTAGGTAAAATCCCATTGATAGACAACCTAACAAGAAAAAAATGAAGAGCTCTTTTCTTTTGGGTATGATAGAGAGTAGAAAACAGGGACTAGCAATTGGAAGTATTTATTTTTAATCGGGAGCCCTCCTACCAAATCGTTGGAGTAGAGGTAGAATTGTTTTTTACCTCTACTCGTTTTTTAGACAACTCTGTATTTATTTAGGGACAAATATACAATCCTTTAACATACTTATTTTTATGGATGAATTGATAAACACTGATGAGCTGATTGCCAATCCTCTGATACAACCTTTTTCTACGCCCTATGATGCGTTTCCGTTTGATAAAATTGAAAACAGTCACTATCTACCTGCATTAAAAGAAGCTATCCGACAAGGCAAAGAAGAAGTAGAAGCTATTGCCAATAACTCCGCTCCTGCTACGTTTGATAATACCATTGCCGCTTTGGACAAAAGTGGAGCATTAGTAGACCGGGTTTCGACGGTGCTGTTCAACCTGAATTCGGCCGAAACCAGTCCAGAACTGCAAAGAATTGTCAAAGAAGCGTCGCCGCTGTTATCAGAATATAGCAACGATATTCGACTCAATGAAAAATTATTTCAACGGATCAAAACAATCTACGATAGCCGTGCCCAGCTAAGCCTAGATGCGGAGAGTCTGACTGTTCTCGAAAAAACCTATAAAGGCTTTGCCCGGAACGGAGCCAATTTAACTGGCAGTGACAAAGATACCTTACGAGACATTGACAAACGACTATCTGAACTTTCACTGACATTCAATGAACACATTCTGGAAGAAACCAATTCTTTTACTCTAGCAATCACAGATGAAAAAGACTTGGCTGGTTTACCTGACTTTGTAAAGGAAGCAGCTCAGATGGTTGCCAAAGAAAAAGGTAAAGAAGGCTGGATCATTACGTTGCATGCACCTAGTTACCTGCCTTTCATGACCTATGCCGAAAATCGTGAACTGCGTAAAAAACTGTCATTAGCCTATAATTCGAGAGGTTTTCACAGTGATGCCAATGATAATCAGGAAATTGTAAAAGAAATTGTACAACTGCGTCACAAACGAGCCAACCTGCTGGGCTATGCATCACATGCAGCCTTTGTACTGGAAGAACGTATGGCTGGTTCTCCAGACAAGGTCTATTCTTTTCTAGATGACTTATTTGAGAAAGCCAAAGAAGTAGCTACCCAGCAAATGGACGAGCTAACAGCCTACGCACGCACGCAAGGATTTTCCGAAGAAAGGCTGCAACGATGGGACTATGCGTTTTATGCCGAAAAACTAAAAAAAGAACGGTATTCCATTGATGATGAAACGCTAAAACCGTATTTCAAGCTTGAAAATGTCATTCAGGGCGTATTTCTGATTGCCGAAAAGTTATATGACCTGCATTTTACTGAAGTCTACGACCTGCCACTGTACCATACCGAAGTAACAACCTATCGGGTGACTGACGCACAAGATAATCTGGTAGCTCTATTCTATGCCGATTTCTTTCCGCGAGAAAGCAAACGCAATGGTGCCTGGATGACTAGTTTCCGTGAACAACGCATTCTAGACGGAAAAGATCTTCGTCCACATGCGTCTATTGTATGTAATTTTACAAAGCCGACCGAAACGAAGCCTTCCTTACTGACTTTCAATGAAGTGACTACCCTGTTTCATGAGTTTGGGCATGCCTTGCATGGTATGCTGTCTCAATGCCGCTACGGAAGTACCTCTGGAACAAATGTTTACTGGGATTTTGTGGAGCTGCCTTCGCAAATTATGGAAAACTGGTGTTATGAACAGGAGGCCCTCGCATTGTTTGCCCGTCACTATGAAACCAATGATCCCATTCCACAGGAATTGATTGACAAGATAAAAGATAGTTCCAACTTTATGGAAGGCTACACTACGTTACGTCAGTTAAGTTTTGGCATGCTGGACATGGCCTACCACGGCAAAGTACAGAAAATAACTGATGTAAACCAATTTGAGAAAGAAGCTATCGCCAAAACCAGTCTTTTCCCAGACACTGAAGGCATTAATAATAGTGTGGCCTTTTCACACATTTTTGCAGGTGGCTACTCAGCAGGTTATTACAGCTACAAATGGGCAGAGGTGCTGGATGCCGATGCATTTGAATATTTCCAGGAACGAGGTATCTTCAATACAGCTGTTTCGCATGCATTTCGAGATACAATTCTGGCCAAAGGCGGCAGTGAGCCTCCCATGACCCTATACAAACGTTTTCGGGGAAAAGAACCTTCTCCAGATGCCTTGCTTCGAAGAAGTGGTCTGAGTTCCAAATAACCTACCAGCCTATGTAAATAGTTAAGTTTACATAGGCTTTTTTATTTGCTTCTTTTGATGTACAACAGAGCAAAATATATAACCATTCTGATAAAAAATTAGATTGTTTTACACCCTGATTCGCTGTACTTTAGTAACCTATTTTTGTTATCTGACTCAGTAGGATACATTACACCCTTAATTTTATTTTAATATGGTACGTTCCCAATTGAAAACCAGCTGTTATGCAATCTGGTTAGTAGTGACATGGTTACTTGGTTTTACCACTATGGCCCAACCTAAGTCTCCTGTCTCTACTCCTAAGCCCATGAGACTCCTGATTTTCTCTAAAACTGCGGGCTTTCGCCACAAATCTATAGCCGCAGGTCAAGTAGCTTTGGCTAAACTAGCCAAGGAAAAAGGATTTTTGATAGATACCACTGAAAATTCTGAGACCTTCACCGAAACCAATCTCAAGCAATACAAGGCTATTGTTTTTCTAAACACAACAGGCGATATATTGAATGATGCCCAACAAGCAGATTTTGAACGATACATTCAGGCAGGCGGTGGATTTGTAGGAGTTCACGCCGCTACGGATACTGAACACAAATGGCCTTGGTATAACAAACTAGTAGGAGGATATTTTGCCTCTCATCCTAATAATCCCAATGTACAAAAAGGAACCATGTATGTATTGGACAAAAACCATCCGTCTACCAAAGACTTACCCGATCAGTTTGACCGTACCGACGAGTTTTATGATTTCAGTTCTTATCAGAAAGACTTGGTCAAGCCGCTAATCCGGGTAGATGAAAAATCGTATCATGGCGGTAAAATGGGCGACTTCCATCCCTTGGTTTGGTACCATGAATTTGACGGAGGAAAGGTTTTCTATACCAACTTCGGGCATACCGATGAAAGCTACACAGAAGAAATTGTCCTGAAAAGTCTCTGGGGAGGCATTCAATATGTGACTAACTACACAAGCCTAGATTATACCAAAGCTAAAACCGAACGTGCACCTGAAGAAAACCGATTCATCAAAAAAGTATTGATCAACAAACTGGAAGAACCCACAGAATTAGTTGTACTGGCTGACGGAAAAGTATTATTTACCGAACGTCGGGGACTAGTAAAACTCTATAATCCCAAAAACCAGCAAACCAAGGTAGTTGCCTCTCTGTCTGTCTACCACAACTTTGAGTACGGCCTGATGGGTATAAACGTAGATGCTGATTTTGCTACCAACAAATGGGTGTATTTATATTATTCCAACAATTCAGCCCCCGACACTACCAACCGGCTGTCCCGATTCAAGTTTGATACCCAAAAAGACACCCTGCTCATGCAAACCGAGCAAATTATCCTGCGGGTTCCCATCAAGCGTACCGAGTGCTGCCATACAGGTGGCTCTATTACGTTTGACAAACAAGGCAATCTGTTTCTATCTACTGGTGATGATACTAATGCGTTTACCCAAAAAGGCTACGCACCCATAGATGAACGTCCTGACCGTGACGGATGGGATGCCCAAACTACCTCAGCCAATACCAATGATTTGAGAGGTAAAATCCTTCGGATACGCATCAAAGAAGATGGTACTTATACGATTCCAGAAGGCAACCTGTTTGCGCCAGGTACGCCCAAAACACGACCTGAAATTTATGTGATGGGAAACCGCAACCCATACCGTATCTCTGTAGATCAACATACAGGCTATTTGTACTGGGGAGAAATAGGGCCAGATGCGGGTGAGAATAGCGAAACACGAGGTCCAAAGGGGTATGATGAAATCAATCAGGCTCGTAAAGCTGGGTTCTTTGGCTGGCCGTTCTTTGTGGCAGACAATAAGCCCTACCGCGATTATAATTTTGCAGATTCAACTTCTGGTGAACTTTTCAATCCCGAAAAACCGATCAATGATTCTCCACATAATACGGGTCTAAAAGAACTTCCTCCAGCTCAGAAAGCTTTTATCTGGTATCCTTATGCAGATTCCAAGGAATTTCCGCTAGTTGGCAAAGGCAGTCGCAATGCGATGGCTGGCGAGGTATATTATATGAATGATTATCAGAGAAATACCACGTCTTTTCCTTCTTATTACGATGGAAAATTATTTATCTACGACTGGGCTCGTGACTGGATCATGACCGTTACACTGAATGATAAACAGGGATTTCAAAGCATGAATCCATTTATGGCTGGCACTAAGTTCTACCATGTTATAGACATGCAGTTTGCCAAAGATGGTTCTCTGTACACCCTCGAATACGGCCCTAACTGGTTTGTACAAAATGATGAAGCTACCCTGAGTCATATTACATTTAATACTGGAAATCGGACTCCTGTAGCAGTAGCCACAGCCAGTAAAAAAGTAGGATCCGTACCACTAACCGTAGCATTTTCCTCCAAAGGCAGTCAAGATTATGACAACGATGCTCTCAAATACGAATGGACATTTGGTCATGGAATGCCTAAAAGTACCCTACCCAGTCCAACCATCACATTTACAAAACCAGGTATATACAAACCTGTACTGAAAGTAACCGATGCAAAAGGCAACAGCCACACTACACAGCTGGAAATAAAAGTAGGCAATGATATTCCCAAAGTAGATATTGCAGTTAACGGCAACAAAACGTTTTTCTGGAACGATCAAGCCATTAACTATGAGGTAAAAGTACAAGATAAAGAAGATGGGGATTTGGCCAAAGGCACCATTGCTCCCCAAGATGTTGCTCTGAGTATCAATTACCTGGAAGGTTTTGATAAAACCACAGTAGCCCAAGGCCATCAAGCAAATGCCGGATTCCTAACAGGAAAGAGACTCCTCGAACTCAGCGACTGCCAGGCCTGTCATGCCATGGATAAAAAATCGGTAGGCCCTTCCTATATGGACATTGCCCGCAAATACCCGAAAGCAAGTGACGTTGTACCCAAACTCACTGAAAAGGTGATCAAAGGCGGCGGCGGCGTATGGGGTGAACAACCCATGAGTGCCCATCCACAGTTGAAATTTGATGAAGCCCGTGAAATGGTACGCTACATCCTTTCACTCGACGATACCAAGCCTCGCAAACCCCTGAAAGGAAGTTATATGGCCAAAGAAAAACAGGGAGCCTACATCTTTACAGCTTCCTATACCGACAAAGGAAAAGGAGAAGTAGGTCCTCTGACTACTCAAAAAAGTGTAACTTTACGCAGTGCCACTCTTCCAGCTACAGCCTATGACGGAGCCAATGAAGTACAAAAAGTCAAAAATGCTACAGGTAATGAATCAATACTGGCTCTGGCCTCTAACAGTTATGTATCTTTCAAAGACTTGGATATGACTGGCATTGCCTCTGTTTCCTGTGTAGTATCTGCCGCCTCACCTCAACACCAAGGAGGCACATTAGAAATACATGTAGGTTCTCCAACTGGAAAGCTACTAGGCCAAACATCTGTGCAGGCAACAGGCACCCATGAGGAAACTATTCGGCTGATAACTCCTGTCACAGGCATGCAAACTATCTATTTTGTCTGTAAAACTGCCTCTACTGATAAAAAACCATTGTTTGCCATTGATAGCCTGAGTTTTCAAAAATCTACTACTGCCCAAAGTATGAAGTAGATTTGAAACGTTTTTAAAAACAGAAATCGGTTTGCAAGGTCATTCTTGCAAACCGATTTTTATATAGATTAACTTTTTCCTCCATGCATATGTTATACGTGAGTTGCAGGAATTACCCAAATGGTTTCTAATCACTGTCTTTTATGAAATCTTTACAACAGCAGTTTCAGGTTCAGTTTCAATACCCGGTTCATTTTACCCAAAACTTATTTCAAGTAGATAACTCTTTATTTATAAGTACCTTACCTGCCAATCCAACCACCCCACACAAAGTATTTTTTCTGATAGACAGTGGTGTAGCAGAAGCCCATCCGCATCTTTCTGAACAAATTACTACCTATGCGGCTAGTCATGCCTCCCTATTTCAGCTTTTTTGTCCTCCTGTCCTTATTCCTGGTGGAGAAACCTGCAAAAATACCTCTGAGTGGACAGACAAGATTGTACAGTGGGTGGAGGAGTATCGAATTGATCGTCAGTCGTTTATTACTGTTATTGGCGGTGGTGCTGTATTGGATATGGCAGGATTTGCAGCAGCAATTTCCCATCGGGGCATTCGGCTCATTCGCATCCCAACAACCGTGCTGGCTCAGAACGATTCAGGAATTGGGGTGAAAAACAGTGTTAATTTTTTTGGGAAGAAAAATTTCCTAGGCACCTTTGCTCCTCCGTTTGCCGTGCTCAATGATTTTACCTTTCTCCAAACGCTCTCCGACAGAGACTGGCGTAGTGGCACGGCTGAAGCTATTAAAGTAGCATTGGTTAAGGATGCGTCTTTTTTCGAGTTTTTAGAACAGCATGCTACTCTCCTGACACTACGCCACAATAACACCATGCAACAACTCATCTACCGCTGTGCAGAACTACACCTGGCTCATATTGCTAGTGGAGATCCATTTGAACTAGGTTCTTCTCGTCCGCTGGATTTTGGACATTGGGCCGCTCATAAACTGGAATCTTTGACACGCCATGAAATCCGGCATGGCGAAGCGGTCGCAATAGGCATGGCTCTTGATTGTGTGTATAGTCATTTAATTGGCCTACTGGCATCTGATGACCTGGAAAGAATCCTATCTTTGTTGCAACGGCTTGGTTTTGAATTATATTCACCATGTCTGATAGCACATGATGCCGTCACCAAAAGCTTGTTTGTCTTACAAGGACTAGAAGAATTTCGTGAACACCTGGGAGGCAAACTGACCATTATGCTCCTAAAAACAATTGGGACAGGGGTAGAAGTCCATACCATACAAACAGACGTTCTCATACAATCTGTGCATTGGCTCAAAGAAAGAAGTTTGCAGAATACCATTAACTAATACACTCAAGCGAAAGCCCTAAACCTGTAACTTGCAATTTTTAACTTTTCAATCTCTAATGGTATGCAGCTCTGTAATGATGTTCATCTTACTTATTGCACCAATATTCATGCAGGTGAAAGCTGGCCGGATGTATGGCAGAGCCTGAAAGCATATGTGCCAGAACTAAAAAAACGCCTTTCTCCAGAGGCTTCGTTTGGAATAGGTCTGCGTCTGTCTGACCAAGCCAGTCATACCCTGATAGATACTCACACATTAGCGACGTTCCAAAATTGGCTAAAGGTCAATGACCTGTATGTTTTTACCATGAACGGTTTTCCTTATGGAAACTTTCATCGGCAACGAGTCAAAGATGATGTACACCATCCGGACTGGACAACCCCCCAACGACGCGACTATACAATTCGACTGGCTCGGATTATGGCTCAACTCCCCTCCTGCCCAACAGGTTTTCCAACCAATAACTGTTCTGAGGCAGGCATTTCAACTTCGCCTATTTCTTATCGTCTCTGGTATAACTCCCTGGCAGACATCCATATGGCCATGCAAAAAGGTTGTCTGCACATGGCTGAAGTAGTGAAAGAACTGATTGCCATTTCGTTGGAAACCGGAAAAATTATTCACCTAGATATTGAACCAGAACCTGATGGTCTGATAGATCATGTGGCAGATACCATTGCCTTTTTTAACGAAACGCTGATTCCGATTGTAGCTGGTTACTTGGTAGATACATTGTCTGTCACACACAGCAAAGCTGAAGACCTGGCTCGGACTCACCTGCAACTTTGCTACGATGTATGCCACTTTGCCGTCATGTACGAAAATCCACTAGAAGCTATTAAAGCTTTTCAAGAAGCAAATATTGGTATTGGAAAGATACAACTCAGTGCTGCCCTAAAAGCTACCTTATCCACATCAGTAGCCGCTCGGGAGCCATTGGCTCAGGCATTTCAAAGTCTGATTGACCCTACCTATCTACATCAGGTAGTAGCCCATACAGCAGATTTTTCCACCACAAAACCGACCATTAATTACCCCGATCTACCTCAGGCCTTGGCTCATATTTATGAACCCCACATAGCCGAATGGCGAACCCATTTTCATGTACCTCTTTTTTGTGAAGACTTCGGTTTACTTCAGGCTACGCAAGAAGATATAAAAAAAATTCTATCTTTACAAAAAGCCAAACCTGTCACCAAGCATCTGGAAGTGGAGACCTATACGTGGGAAGTATTGCCCGAAAGTCTAAAGATTCCCTTGCTGGATTCAATCGAACGGGAAATACAATGGGTATTACAAACATTAAACGAATAATCCCTATACTATTAATCTCTTGGCACAGAACGGCTCTATGTGTTTGTTTAAACGCCTAACCTGATATTTTTGCAATGCTTACACTCCTGAAAGCTTATCAGAAAAGACTTGTTAACCTAAATTCATCCAATAAATCTCTTTTGCTGCTCACCCTACCTGCAGGGCAGTTTGCTGATATACACGAGCTGGACTTTCTGGACAATCGTCCTTCTTTTGATATCATTCAGCAACTCATTGCCGGAAAAAGCACCATTCCTTTATGTGACATACAAGACAGTCGCTATGAAAAATCTAATGAAATGAGCAAGACACTGAACCGATTAGCCCGGTCAGCAAATTTTATTGCCCAGGAACGAGGTACACAGGACTTATATGTAGGCTATCCAATGGTACGTGGCAAATTTTCCGATGGCACACTGGTTCGTTGTCCCTTATTATTTTTTCCGGTAACACTGGTACAAGAAAAAAACAAGTGGGTTTTCCAGAAACGAGAAGGTGAAAGTATACAGTTTAATAAGAGTTTCGTACTGGCCTATGCCTATTTTAATAAAGTCAAGATAGCCGATGAGTGGCTGGAAACTGACCTAGATGAGTTGAACAAAGACAGCCTAGCTTTCCGAACCGAACTATATGAGCTGCTGAAAACAAGTCCGCTGGAAATAAATTTTAATCCAGATTCCTTTACCAATACATTGCAAGCGTTTCAATTATTTAAAAAAACAGATTTTGAGGAATCCCATAAAAACGGCGAATTAAAGCTTTTTTCCGAGGCGGTAGTGGGCATTTTTCCGCAGGCAGGTTCTTATCTGATGCCTGACTATCAAAAGCTTATTGACAAGAATCTTTTTCCAGAAACCGAAGATTTTTTTCATGAAAAAATAATTATTCCTCTGTCTGTCTCTCAGCCTTATATCTTTTCGCTGAAAGATATTCGTGAGGAACACCTGCTCACTCCTCTTCCGATAGACAGCTCACAGGAACATGCCATCCGAATGGTTAAGTCTGGACAGTCTGTGGTGATACAAGGCCCCCCTGGTACTGGAAAGTCACAATTAATTGCCAATCTGATAGCCGATTATACAGCCCAAGGCAAACGTGTGCTGCTGGTCTGCCAGAAACGGGCAGCTCTAGATGTCGTCCATGCACGCCTTACACAACTGGGACTGGGAGATTTTCTGGCTCTGGTACATGATTTTAAGCAAGACCGAAAAGCTATTTTTGATCAGTTGAACCGTCAGATTGATAACCTGGATGAATATAAACGGCAAAATCTGAGTCTGGATGCCCTTTATCTGGAACGTACGTTCTTGGCTGAAAGCCGCCGGATAGATAAACACATTCAGGAACTAGAAGAATTCAGGCAAGCTCTGTTCGCAGATACCTTATGTGGCCTTTCTGTAAAAGAACTTTACCTGACCTGTAGCCTCGAAAAACCACATGTTTCACTCAAATCAGTTTATAAGCTTTTCCGTTTTGGCGAGCTAGATGATTTTGTACGCCGCTTACAGATTTATGAAAGCTATACCCACTTAGAAGATCCTTCATATTTTTGGCAGAACAGAGTCCTATTCCATGTATTCACTCCCACTGATGAAGACGTTATTGCAGGGTGCGTAGAACAAATCCCAGAAGTAGTAACCAATATTACTGCTCAGGTACAAGCTGTCTGGCCAGCATCCCTTACCATAGCAAAGCTGGCAACGTTATCCATAGAAGAACAATCTATTCGCCAATGGCTTTCTCCCATACAAGATGAGACTCAGTGGCAGATTTTCCAGGAATACCTGACTGGAAAACATAAAAAAATAGATACTAACTGGCTCAAAAAATACGAACAAGCCTTGCTCAAATGCCTGAAAGGAGAAGGTATTGAGAAAACCTTAGCCGTTCATGAACTACCTGAAGCCCTACAACTATTCAAAAATGCGTCAAAGGCTCGGCAGAATGTTTTTTCATGGCTCTATTGGCAATTCTTTTCGGGAGAAAAAAAACGTGTCCAAACCATTGCTGACAACAATCATTTTACGCTTCAGGCCAGTGACCTAAAAAAGATGACCAGGAAACTGGAAAATCGTATACTATTAGAAAAGCTCACGTCTCAGCTTCAAAAAATCTGGCCCACAGGTTCTTTGTACGAGAAAGATTCCATTCAACAATGGTTTGCCAACCAACGAGCAGGACGAAAGGCACATAAACTCTATAAAGATCTGAAAAGCAAGGATATACTCTCTCAGGCTTTAGCTCTTCCTCTGATTGACTTTCAAAAGAAAATTTTTCAACTGCTGGAAATAGCCCATGAATGGCAGATGGTCAACCTACGTTGGTCACGCTACCTGACGGGCAGTCAAATAGAGTTCTGTTGCCAGCATCCAGCAAACATCCCTTCAGTAATTCAGCAACTGGCAGACGATTTTGATGCCCTTCATGAACTGGATACCTTGAAGATGACTCTCGCCCCAGCTGAACGAGAAGTGATAAAAATATTGACACATTTGTCTCTCCCGAACCAAGACCTGTACAGGCAGGCAGGAATAGAAACTTCTTCTTTTTCTTGGGCAAATATATTTGATAATAGTCTGAGGCTCACCTGGATTGAAGAGATAGAAAAACAATTTCCTGTATTACGAGCTGTCTCTACCCATAAACTCACCCAACTGGAAGATGAACTACAGGCAGCTGTCTTGAAAAAACAAAAATTAAGTCAGAATGTTGTACGCATGAAGTTATGTGAACAAACCTATCGTCATCTCGTTTTCAATCGTCTGAATAACCTGATTACCTATCGGGACATCAAGCATCAGGTCACCAAAAAACGCAGTCTCTGGTCTATTCGCAAACTCATGGCCGAGCTGGGAGAAGAGGTTTTTCAACTGGTTCCCTGCTGGATGGCCTCTCCAGAGTCTGTATCAGCTATTTTTGATCTTTTCGAAACCAAATCAACCTTTCCTGACGAATCTTCTACGACCCCTACTATTTCCTCCAAAATACTTTTCGATCTGGTCATTTTTGACGAAGCCTCCCAATGCTTTGCCGAACGAGGCATTCCTGCGATGTTCCGAGGACGGCAGATAGTAATTACTGGCGACGGCAAGCAATTGCAACCCAGCGACTTGTATCAGATTCGTTATGAAGAAAAAACAGAAGACGTGCCTGATCTGGAAGTAAATTCCTTGCTGGATTTAGCTACCCGTTATCTGCCTCAGGTACAGCTAAAAGGGCATTACCGGAGTCAAGCCCTAGAATTAATTGATTTCTCTAACCAACATTTCTATCAAAATAACCTAACCCTACTTCCTGATTTCCAAATTATTAATCAACCTGACCCAGCCATTCGTTATATTAAAACAGAGGGAATCTGGCAAAACAATCAAAATAGACAAGAAGCAGAATCCGTTGTACAATTGCTCTGGCAGCTTTTTCAACAATACCCAGACAAGGAAGTCGGCGTGGTAACGTTCAACTACACACAGCAAAACCTAATTCAGGATTTACTGGAAACCAGTGCCTTGGAACAAAAGAAGCTACTTCCCTCCCATCTTTTCATAAAGAATATTGAAAATGTACAAGGAGACGAACGTGACATTATTGTTTTCTCTATTGGCTATGCACCTGATACCAACGGCCGACTAACCATGCAGTTTGGTAGCCTGAACACGGCAGGAGGAGAAAATCGTCTGAATGTGGCCGTCACACGGGCCCGCGAAAAGATTTATGTTATATCCAGCTTATATCCACAACAACTCCACACAGACGATGTGCTTCATCCTGGCCCTAAGCTCCTGAAACAATACCTCGAATACGCTTGGCAGGTTTCAGAAGGGAAATACGTGCCTCAGCCCAAAAATCAGACTGCTTTTGTTTCTAAACAATTGTTGAAGGATAAAATTATGGAAAACCCATCCCTACTTCCAGAAACAAAGGATTCACATCTGTATCAAGAATTGCCTTTTGCAGATATTACCCTAAAAAACGCAGATACCTACCAGTCTTTGCTCCTTACAGATGATGACTTGTACTACCAAAGTCCTTCAAAAGATGCCCATGCCTATACACCCTTACTATTGCAAGCTAAGCATTGGACATTCAAACGTCTGTATAGTCGTCAGTGGTGGAAACAGGAAAAACGCACAGGTACACAAAAGTCCTAAAAAAATGACCCTGACTTTCGAATTAAAGTCAGGGTCATTTTCTCCCAGATAGAGAAAGTTTCAGGAAGGCTTAATTTCTATTTAATAATTTGTTATACCGAGTTGGGTCATTGAGCACATCAATAGCGGCTTTCATCTCTTTATCATTATCAAAGGATGCTTCTACCATTCCTTTTTCAAGATAATAACGAGCCACAATTTCTTCCTCTAAAGCTTCTTTAATATCTGTCTTAAATTTCTGTAAGTCAGAATCTTTATTATGATACATTTTATTCTTTAAAGCCTTGATCTGCTCCTGAATATCCTCATAGTATTTCTCTTTTTTGGAATAGGCAATCAATTCCTCTATTGATTTTTCTACCTGGGTGGTATAATCATAGTCTTTGTTTGATAGCCATTTTACAAATTCCTGATACTCAGATTCTGTGATTTTAAATTCACGAGAGCCTTTAATTTTTTCATGTTCAGCAGCATATTTGGTAGCATATTCAAACAAAAGATTTTTTGTTTCCAGGCTTGCCAATATAGAAGGCATTGTACCCCGTTCAATTTCTATATCTGGAGAAATTCCACCTCCATCATATACCACCCGTCCACTTCTGGTTTTGAAGGCGACCCGCAACGAATCAGGAATTTTACCCACACTTCCATCTTCATTCCGATGGCTATAGTCAATGGCCTGAATACAACGACCACTAGGAATATAGTATTTGGCGGTAGTCACTTTCAACTGAGAGTTGTAGGACAGCGGGCGTGTAGCTTGTACCAGCCCTTTTCCATACGTACGTTGACCCACCAGTACCCCTCTGTCATAATCCTGAATAACTCCCGAGACAATTTCAGCAGCCGAAGCACTGCGGCTACTGGTTAGTACAGCCACAGGAATCTCTGTATCTATGGGTGGATTCAAGGCTGTATACGTTTTGTTCCAGTCCGTTACTTTTCCTTTGGTACTTACCACCTCCATATCTTTTGGAATGAAAAGATTAGAGATATTAACCGCCTCACTAAGCAAGCCACCTGGATTGTCCCGCAGGTCAAAGATAATTTTTTTAGCTCCTTTGGCTTTCAATTCTGTCAACGCATTTTTGACTTCCCGTACAGCTCCACTGGTAAAATCTTCCAAGTGAATATAACCAATGTCATTGGTCACCATGCCATAGTAAGGTACATTGTCAATTTTTATGGTTTCCCGCATCAGAGGTATTTCTATAACTTTATCTTGTCCGTAGCGTCGCACAGTCAGTTTTACGGGTGTTCCAGCCTGTCCACGCAACAGTTTGTTTACATCCAAATAGGTCTTATTTTTTAATTCAATGTCGTCAATCTTTACTACCTCGTCTCCTACTTTCAATCCACCACGGGAAGCTGGAGAATTTTCATGAGGCATGATAACAAAGGTTTTCCCATTTCGTGTACCAATCACAGAGCCTATCCCGCCATATTGACCGGTAGTCATGGTGCGGTAATCTTCTATTTCATCCTCTGGAATATAGTCTGTATAGGGATCAAGCGAACGTAACATGGCATCAATACCCGTTTTCATTACACGGTTCGGATTGACTTCATCTACATAAAAGTTGTTCACTTCACGAAATAAAGTAGCAAAAATGTCCAAATTTTTAGCTATTTCGAAATATCGGTCGCCAGGGTCTGTAAATGCAAAGCCTCCTAGTAAAACTATAGGAACAGCTACTATCACCATCATTTTGCGTATTCTTCGCATAGCATCAGGGAGATTGGATGAGATGTTAGGTATTTTGAAAACATAGTTTTCCTCTAAAGGAAAGTCTTCAAAAATTAGTAATTATTTAACGAAAAGAAAAGGAAATAATTGTTAAAAACTTACCAGCCACCTGTTTATACATTTGTTCCTTCAACTCTTTTCCAGACTGCAGCAAATTTTTTCTCCAAAACATCACTGGGTAATATTTCTTTGGCAATATAAATGACTCCTATACACAAGGGTAATTTTTCCAGAGGAAGGTTTGCCAGCATCTCATGTTTGTGCAACCGATAGATTTCCCGCAAGCGTCGCCGAACCAGGTTACGTTTGTTGGCTCGTTTAAAATTCTTTTTGGAAACAGAAAATAATAGTTGTGGATAGGCCACCTGGCTGTCCGTGCGAGGAAGCCAGTGTAACCGGAAGGGATATAAATAAACAGAGGAACCTTTCGTAAAAAGTTCCTCAATGAGTTTTTTACTACACAATTTTTCTGATTTAGAAAAATCTGTGGTATATGGCAAAGAGTGACTCATCTGCGGAAAAGAATTTTATCAAATAAAATAGATCTTCCCTGCCAACGAGCCTGTTTACCAAAAATGTAGCGTTTACTTACGCTTTATGTCTTTTTTCGTCAGAAACGGTTAGTCTTTTACGACCTTTTGCACGGCGGCTGGCAAGCACCCGACGACCATTAGGTGTAGACATTCTTTCACGAAAACCGTGCGTATTTCTTCTTCTGCGTCTGGAGGGTTGAAATGTACGTTTCATTGGTATAACTAGTTAATATTTTTGATTCGATTCCGAAAACAGGGCTGCAAATTTATGAAAAACTTTTAAAAATAAAAATATTAATGCGTAAAATCATTAATTGTTTACTAAAAAAACTGGTGGGTGTTAGCTTATTCCTGATAAATAGTCTGTAAAACCGTCTGCCCTACAGCTTTAAGCGTATTTTTATCTATAATGTCCATATTGTCGGCATGGGTATGATGATAGTCGCCAAAATAACCATCTCTTGACATGGCAATAATATCAATCATTGGAATTTTAGTGTAGTTACTTACCAGCACATGGTCATCTATAATACCAGACACAGGGATATTCTGAAAATACTGTCCATATCCAAGTGCTTGACCAATCTCCCATACCTTATTCATGATACTTGGTGCGACCTCCATAGAAGTCTGCTCTTTGTAAAATGTGGCGTTCTTACCTCCTGTCATATCCAACAAGATACCATAGTATGCAGAATACCCCGGCTTATGCAAATTCTGTCCCCAGTACCGAGAGCCCAAACAATAGTAAGAATACATGTTAGGATCGGAGGGAAATTCGCCATCTTTGGCAAATTCAGGAATTCCATAGTCTTCTACATCAAAGAAAATAATGTCTATCCCAACAGCTGGTTTTTCAGTAGCTGTTGCCAATATACGGGCGACTTCCAGCAATACACCTACCCCACTAGCTCCATCGTTAGCCCCGTCAATGGGTTGTTTTACTTTTATTGTATCCTTATCAGCAAATGGACGGGTATCCCAGTGAGCGGCCAACAAAATACGTTTGGAGGCCTGTGGATTAAACGCCGCAATGATATTCCGAGCTGAAAGTTTGGTTCCATCATAGGCGGTAGTCGTAAAGTCCTGTGCGGTTACACTGCCTCCGTAGGCTTTTAACTGAGCAATCAGGTAATCTCCACATTTGCGATGTGCTGATGAATTAGGCACCCGTGGCCCAAAAGCTACCTGTTTCTCCACAAAAGCATACGCTGAGTCTGCTGAAAAAACTGGAGCTTTGGCCGTAATAACAGAGGGAGGCGTAGTAATAGTGGTATGCTCTGTATTTTTTGAATCTCCTTTACAACTATACAACCACATACTTCCAATAGCACTAGCAAAAAGCAATATCTTTTTCATCGTATAAGTAGTTCGTTTTATTTAGTTTATCATGCCAATTGGTGGTATCTGAGTCTATCAATCAAACATTGGTTTAGTTGGTAACTGATATGCAAATCAAGGATTGAGAACACCATTCCAACCCTTGATTTGCATTTTAACCTACAGATACTATTTTTTATTCTTCATAGGCCCAGGTAACTCCTATTTTCGTATCCCGGACTACCACGCCAATTTGCTTGAGGTCTGCTCGGATCTGATCTACTTTGGTATAATTTTTCTCTGCTTTAGCCTCTTTATAAAATTCTAACAGACTATGTAATAAGGGTTCAAACGCCTCTGGCTTTTCCTCTTTCAAGCCCAGAATATCTTCTATAAACGCTACATACGACTCTTTTAGCATATCAAACCCTTCTTTTCCTATCTCTGCCGTTTTTACCTGTAGGGTCTGAAGCTGGTTAATCTTCTTGAGAAAATTAAATAACTCAGCAATAGCCACTGCAGTATTAAAATCGTCGTTCACTGCATCGTAGAAAGCTTGTCGGATGGCACTGATTTCTTGCAAGTGTTTTTCTTGAACCATCACTGTTTCATCTTCCTGATAGGTACAACTCTTCAAGTATACCAACCCATTCAGTAGCCTTTTGTACGCTTTAGCTGCAGCCTGCAAGGCATCATTACTGATGTCCAGTGTACTTCTGTAATGAGCCTGCAAAGCAAAAAAGCGGAAAGTCATAGGGCTACAGGCTTTTTCCAACAACACATGATCTCCTGTAAACAACTGGTTAGGCAGAATTGAATTGTCTAATTTCTTGGACATCTTCTGTTTGTTGATTGTCAACATATTTGTATGCATCCAGTAGCGTACAGGTTCTACACCATTGACACCTACAGCTTGTGCGATTTCGCATTCGTGGTGTGGAAATTTCAGGTCCATACCTCCGCCATGAATATCAAACTGTGTTCCTAGATACTTTGTACTCATACAAGTACATTCCAAATGCCAACCAGGAAACCCATCACCCCATGGTGAAGACCACCGCATGATGTGTTCGGTAGAAGCATTTTTCCAGAGAGCAAAATCCAATGGATTCCGTTTTTCAGCCTGTCCGTCCAGTTCTCGGCTTTCGTTTATCAAATCCTCTATGATTCTACCTGAAAGTTCGCCATAGTTCTGATGCTTTGCTTGATAAGTATTGACATCAAAATAAACTGACCCATGCGATTCATAGGCATAGCCTTTGGCAATGAGATCTTTTATGGCATTTATTTGCTCCACAATATGTCCAGTAGCCGTAGGCTCAATGCTGGGAGGGATCATGTTCATACTCAATGCCACCTGATGAAAATCATTGGTAAACTGCTGTACAATTTCCATTGGCTCTTTTTGTTCCAAACGGGCTTTTTTGCCAATTTTATCTTCTCCCTCATCTGCATCATTCTCCAGATGTCCTACATCTGTTATGTTTCGCACATACCGCACGTTATATCCAAGATATTTCAAATACCGAAACACCACATCAAAAGTCATAAAAGTACGTACATTGCCCAGGTGCACATAGTTATATACGGTAGGTCCACACACATATAATCCTACATGGGGGGGTGCCAAGGGTTCAAATAGTTCTTTTTGCCGGGAAAGAGTATTGTAAATTTTTAAAGGTTGTGGGTTCACGTGTATAAGACTAAAAGGTATACTAATTTTTTTTCTAGGAAACTGATCCAAAGATAGAGAGGTTTTATTTTTTTAAAAGACACCAGTCATAGAATCTACCCATATTTTCCCTGGCTTGTCACAAAGTATTTTTCCAGTTCGGCTTCAATCACCGCATAGGTCTGATTTTTCAACATCTCAACATCCTCCAACGTGCAACCTTCCGTGGAAATAGGTTCATGAATGATTGTTTTAATTTTGTGCCTACGAAAAAGCAGTTTACCATCATCTGGTAATATCTGCCAGTTATAAGGAAATGTGATCGGTACAATGGGTGTTTGGGTTTCTATGGCCATCCGAAAAGCTCCATCTTTGAAAGTAGTCATCTGTGGTGGTGTTTTAGATTTAATCCCCCCTTCTGGAAACACCACAATACTGCGGCCTGTACGCAAAAAATGTATTGCTGTATGTAAAATACGATACCGCTCCATCTTGCTTTCCCGATTAACTGGGATATGAAGTTTGCGGAACATATAGCCAAATAAAGGTACTTTTGTGATCTGTTGTTTGCCAATAAATGCATAATACTGTGGAAGTACTACTCCCATTACGGCTATATCTAAATAGGAAAAATGGTTGGCACAAAATACAAATGTCTGTTTTTCAGATAATTCTGCCCGTTGTTCTATTTCTATAGCAATACCACACAATGGAAAAAAAAGATGCCCCCAAAGCCTATTTAAATAATGTGCAAACGGATACCATTTCTTCCGCTGCAAAAACAAAACAAAAAATGGAAAAAGCAGAAAAAATAAGCTTAAAAACCAGAAATAACACCAGAAAGAATATAATCTTTGCATATAAAACGTACTAAAAAAACATCCGTATAATACAATATAGCAGATACCTGTTCTGTTTAGGCTTTGTAGCTTATCATAGCCTCAGCCACTTTTAGTAAAGAATACGCAAATTAGCCAAAAACCTCTGTATTGCCTGATAAAGTGTCAGTAAAATTTAGAACGGAATTATTAAGCCTATTATTTTGCCACCAAATGATCATTCTATTAATAGAACCCTCTTCAGGAATTGGAAAATCTACCATAAACTATTTTTCTGAACGAGGCAGGACTGCAACTACGCTCCGCCCCGAACAGAGGTTTGATGAACATAATACGAATAGTTCCAGCACATTTTCGGGAAAAACGTAGCGAAACCATAATAATATTACATCTATTCAGTGGACTCGTCGCATTCCCATTATACACAATGAGATGAGCTGTTAAAGTTTTTTCAGAAAGGGTACAGTTTGAGCTACGACCTTTTCAAATGTATAGAACCAGAAACCATCCAGACAGATTTTTTATGACCGTTCAATGGAACTTTAAAAAAAGAAGAGTTAACAGTCTACAACAGCTATTAACAAGTAACATTTGCCAATAGCCAGCAGGCAGGCACAGATGTACCAGATCCGGAAGTACCCAGACTGTATTCGAAGCTGCAACAAACACCAGTTATAAGCTAAGATACCTACATACCAAGCTACAGGATTCTATCTCTCCGAAAAGTCGTGCTACTTCTGGCATTGGTAAGAATTCAGGCAGCAACTGGCCTCAAAAGATAAAAGATGATTCTTAAATCCAGTCAGCCCATGATCTTGTCAAAAGCACAGGTCATGGGCTAGCTTATAAATACACATTTTAGGCAGACAATCGGGCAATAAATCCTTCATCCATTTTAATAAGACTAATGACCGTGAATCCTTTGATATTTATCTTCTGTAACTTATCAATCAGTCCTCGAAGTTTACTGGCTTTTCCATTTTTATTATCATACAATGATGTTTTCATAATTTTGGTAAAGATTAACATGTGCTCACATTCATCTTTGCCCAGAATCCGAATCTGCCGCTGAATACTATTCAGCAACTGGCTAAACAACTCATAGTCATTAAGCAAACAATACTGTAATGCCAGCAACAGCTTTACTTCTAGGTGAGCAATCGGATATTTTTTCAGCGTCATTTCATTGAGCAGATTATTCACCCAACGAGAAGATTCATCATATTTCTTTGCATAATAACAACAAACCGCACGATATACAATATAACCTGTATACTTGGGCAGATCATAGGGATCAGCCTCATAGTCCTGGAATAGCCCTTCATTTTCTTCATACATCACATGTTCAGTATCCATGCGGATGTGCCGCTGTATTTTCGTAAAAAGAAACTGAGCCGGATAGGTATACAAACTATAATTTGTCAACAGGGTACTAGCCGCATCATTGACCTCATCAAAATATTTTTCTGCTTTCTTGTATACCTTGTAATGGGTATAATATTCCAGTTTAAGAAATTCAAAGACTAGTTTGAGGTGATAGTAGACAGAATCTAGGTTATATTGTTCAAATATCTTTTCAACATTGGTTAAGATATCTTCAATGGGCTCTTGATCATCATCCAGCTTCTCAGCAGTTTCTACAAAAAGACGATGGAAAATATTCATACAATTCTGGTACACATACAATCGGTGCGACTTGTAGAGTTTACAGACATTTTCCATTTCCCTATTCAAATAGGTAAGTTCCATTTTTTCCGTTTCTGTACCGGAAAGTGTATAGTTACCGTATTTTTTAAAGTATTCTGCCAGCAAATCTTCTGCCTTGTCAATGGCCAGCATATAGGCGACATGACGGTTATAACTTTGTGAATAGTTATAGAAGTCTGGCGAGTTGATATGTAGCTTTTTAAGGCTTTTATAAATAATGGTTAACTCATTGGAAAGATCATAGTCCAGTAATTCTTTTTCCAGTTTTTTCAGGGTAGCAACGGCAATAGCTCTTTTCTTGGTAAAAAGGATTTCTGTGATATTGGCTACTTTTTTCAGCAAGTCTGTACGTGGACTTTCCATTTGCTGAAGAAGGTACTCCTCTATCTTTTGATTTAGGCGAGATCGTAATGTATAATACGCATTTGTATTCACATCCAGCTCTTCCATAATCTTGCTATCAGACAATTGCTTCTCTCGCATGAACTTGAGCAAGTAGGCAGATTTTTCTGCATTACTTGTCATGAGCTGGTTGTAAATAGACTCATAATCATCAGGAGACAACTGCTTGATAATATTTTTGAGCTTTGCCATAATAATTTATTATAATATGTTATTTAATACTTAGTTTAAATTATCAAAAGTATTTCTAAAAGTTGAATCCTTTTAACCGAGTGTGGACAGAAAAAGCAGTAATAAACAGAACTTGTTCGTTTCCAAAGAATTATACTACTAAATGACAAGTATACTAATTTTTTTGTATTTCCAACACATTGTACTACCTGAAGGTGTTTTACTCCTGAAAGTTAATAGATGAAATGGTATCTAAGCAATTTTCATAATCTACCCTACTTGTAAGAATCTAATTTATAAATAGGCCTAGTATAGGTTTTATATATACTTTTTTTAAAAAATAACCACTTTTACTACATACCTTTAATCAGGGCTGTAGATTTGACGTGGTTACTCTATAAAAAGTATTTTTTTGAGTCTAAATATAAAAAAATAAAGAAGAAATTTTATATAAACGATAAATATTTAAACAAATTATTCACAAAATTTTTCTATAGACCCAGAATTTATTTTATCATCTAACAGTTACCTATTAAAAAGGAATTGTAGAGAGACTGCATGTTTTTTTTCGTAAAAATCAAATCTATTTATAAATACGTAAAAATCAAACAGTTATATAATTTTGTAGATGGTCTGATATTTTCAATCCAGACAATGTTTGTTATTTTTGTATCTCCATTCATTTATATATCCATTGAAGAATAAAAATTTCGTACAACTCTATCAGCAAGATTCTGTGAATCAAGCCCTCCGATCATGGATTGATTCTACACTTGTAGAGCTCCCTGCACATTTGCAACTAAAAGGTATTACTGGCAGCCTAGATGCAGTGATAGGGGCTGCAATTTGTCTCGATAATTCACAAACACATGTATATATCTTACATGAGAAAGAAGAAGCAGCATATTTCTTAAATGACATACAAAGTTTGTTACCAGACAAAGAAATACTCTTTTTTCCTACCTCGTATAGAAAGCCTTATCAAATAGAAGAGATTGATAATGCCAATGTACTGCGCCGTGCAGAAGTACTCAGTACGGTTTCTCAATCTTCCCCCAAAGGTGATGTAACTACGGTTCAGGAAAAGGGCTGTGTGATTGTTACCTATCCAGAAGCCTTGACAGAAAAAGTAATTAGCCAGAAATCACTGGTACAAAATACGTTTATAGCTAGGGTAAGCGAAAAGCTGGATACCAACTTCATTGCTGAGTTTTTGTTGAGTTATGATTTTGAGAAAACAGACTTTGTCTACGAAGCTGGGCAATTTTCTATACGGGGAGGTATCGTAGATATTTTTTCATTTGCCAATGACCTACCCTACCGTATTGAGTTATTTGGTGATGAAATTGAAAGTATTCGTACATTTAATCCGGATACACAGCTTTCTGTAGCAGCTATTTCTCAGGTTTCAATCGTTCCTAATATTCATAATAAAATTATGGTAGAAGCACGGGAAACATTTCTGAGCTTTCTTCCTCCCCAAACAACCTTATGGATAAAAGATGTTGAACTAACCCTAGAAGTTATTGACAAATATTTTGAAAAAGCAGTAAGTGTTTACAAATCGGCTTCCGATCCCAAACTTATTTCCAAGCCGGAGGAGTTATTTAACACCCGCAAGCATTTTCTCCATGAACTAAAAGAAGCCAAAGTCATTGAATTTGGCAAACGATTCTATTTTAAAGATGCTCAGATCATAGACTATCCTTCCCATCCTCAACCTTCTTTTAACAAAGACTTTAATCTGCTCACAGCTGATCTACAAGACAATCTTACCAAAGGCTATACAAACATTATTGCGGCAGATTCTATCCGGCAATTAGAACGGTTAAATACTATTTTTGAAGAAATAAATCCCTTTGTCAAGTTTCAGTCCCTCAATCTTGCTCTCCGTGCAGGATTTATTGATCCCAACCTCAAAATTGCCTGCTATACCGACCATCAAATATTTGACCGTTTTCATCGCTATAAAGCAAAGGAACGCTTCTCTAAGTCTAAATCCATGACAATGAGAGAGCTACACACCTTACAACCAGGCGATTATGTCACACATATAGATTATGGAATTGGCCGATTTGCAGGCCTGGAAAAAGTAGAAGTCAATGGAAATCTTCAGGAAGCCATTCGCCTGGTATTCCGGGACGACGATCTTCTGTATGTAAGCATTTATTCCCTCCATAAAATATCTAAATACGCAGGTAAAGATGGACTCCCTCCTCAAATGAGCAAACTAGGCTCTCCAGAATGGGAAAACAAAAAATCTCGCATCAAAAAACAGGTAAAGGATATTGCTAAAAATCTGATTAGCTTGTACGCCAAACGAAAAACAGCTCCTGGGTTTGAATACTCAAAAGATAGTTTTTTACAAGCTGAATTAGAACTGTCCTTTTTATATGAAGATACCCCTGACCAAGCAAAGGCTACCGCTGATGTCAAGAAAGATATGGAACAACCCCATCCTATGGACAGGCTGGTGTGTGGCGATGTCGGGTTTGGAAAAACAGAAGTGGCTATTCGAGCCGCTTTTAAAGCCGTAACCGATGGAAAACAAGTAGCCATACTGGTTCCTACTACTGTTTTGGCCATGCAGCATTACAAAACCTTTAAGGAAAGACTAGAAAAATTCCCCGTACGGGTCGAATATGTCAATCGTTTTAAAAATACACAGCAGATCAAGGAAACCTTACAAAAAGTAAAAGATGGAGTTATTGATATATTAATAGGTACGCATCGGATTGTTAGTAGTGACGTAAAATTTAAAAATCTGGGATTACTGATTATTGACGAGGAACAAAAATTTGGTGTTAAAACCAAAGACAAGCTAAAAGAAATGCGTGTCAATGTAGATGTACTTACCCTAACAGCAACCCCGATTCCCCGTACGTTACATTTCTCGTTGATGGGAGCCCGTGATTTATCTATTATTGCAACTCCTCCACCCAACCGCCAGCCTGTAACAACAGAGGTTCATACCTTTGAGGAAGAAGCGATTAGGGATGCAATCAGCCAAGAACTCCGGCGAAACGGGCAGGTTTTCTTTGTGCATAATCGTATTGGTGATATAGAAGGCCTAGGGGACATGATTCTGAAATTGGTTCCTGATGCTAAAATTGGCGTTGCTCATGGACAAATGGAAGGAAGCAAGTTGGAAAAAACCATGCTTAAGTTTATTGATGGTGAATATGATGTACTACTCTCTACTAATATTATAGAATCAGGTTTAGACATACCTAATGCCAATACCATCATTATTAATAGAGCTCATCAGTTTGGACTGGCAGATCTGCATCAAATGCGAGGGCGAGTCGGGCGGTCTAACCGTAAAGCATATTGTTATTTGCTTACCCCTCCACCAACAGTCCTTAGCCCAGATGCACGGAAACGATTACACACCCTCGAAGAATTTTCGGATTTAGGTGATGGTTTCAAAATTGCGATGCGTGATCTGGATATTCGTGGCGCAGGAAATTTATTGGGAGCAGAGCAAAGTGGATTTATTTCCGATCTTGGCTTTGAAACGTATCATAAGATTCTGGATGATGCCATCCAAGAGTTAAAAGAAGAAGAATTCAAAGAGCTGTTTGCCCACGAACTTAGTGTCAAAGAACTGCTAACCGATTGTAGTATTGAAACCGACCTACAGATCATCATTCCAGAAACGTTTGTACCCAGTATTTCCGAACGATTGAATCTGTATTCCCAACTGGATAATATAAAGGAAGAATCTGAACTCGAAAAGTTTCGCATCGACCTTACAGATCGCTTTGGTCCTCTACCAGACGAAGTAAAAGACCTGATTGAAATGGTTCGCTTGCGATGGATAGCCGAAAAACTAGGATTTGAAAAAATCACATTGAAAACTGGTAGCATGAAGAGTTATTTTGTATCAGGCGAAAACGAAAAATATTATAAATCTGACATCTTTGGCGGAATTTTACAGTATATTCAGCAAAATTCGCGGCAATGCCGACTCAAAGAGTTGAAAGACAAGCTGGTACTTATCTTCGATGATATTCCCTCTATCTCTCAAGCAAAAAAAATACTGGCAGATATAGAATCTCGTGTCACAGTGGCTGTGTAATCAGTTTTTGCTTATTCTTTGGGTTCAAGTAATTGCGGATAAAAGCAATATGCTGTATATATATTTCGTTTTGAAAGGCAGCCTGACAAGATTTTTACAAGAAAAAATGCCCTATATAGGGGAACTTTTGTAACAAAAGATTAAAATTGCACGTTTGAAAAAGACTAAAAAGAAACAATCAATCGTTTTTTGCATACGAAAAGGTGGGTATCTGAAAAATTTAATGGCCGAAAGAAGGATTCGATTGTGGGGTACTTCAAAACGGAGTCAATCAACGAAATAATTTAAGTGGTTGCCTCCACTGGTGTTTTTTCATGGATATTGGTTCAAATGTAGTGGTTCATTATCTTACTGAATTCGCAATTTTATTACATACATTCACTTTTAAAGGGTAATGAATTTATTATCCGACCAAAACCTTGCATTTTCGTATCGGAAAATAAAGTGAATATAAAGGTATACCAAACCGTAGTAAATGGGTGCTCTTATATAATGTATAAGAAGAAAAATTCTAATGGCATACCTACTAAGTATAGTAGAAAAAACAAAAATAAGTGTTCTATAAATCCATTCATTTTTAACAGAAACAGGTATGAATAAGCTTTGGCGTTCAGCAACACACGCTTTGTTAGCAGGGTCCTTATTGCTGGCACTAGCGTCGTGTAAAAAGGACAAATATCCCACAGCCGCCAATCCGGGTAAAGAAAGTACGGCAACTGGCTTGGCTTATAATGATGATGACGGTTTTCAGGTGCCAGATTTTGAAGGTCAGCCTCAAGGCCCTAATCTTGTATTCATTGAAGGCGGTCGGTTTGTAATGGGTTCAGCAGAGGAAGATTTGACTAACACACACGATAATATAGAAAGAACCGTCAGTGTACAGTCATTCTGGATGGACGAAACAGAAATTGCCAATATTCACTGGTTGGAATATCTGTACTACGTACAAAAAGATTCTTCAGAAGAATTTTATCAGTCTGCTCTTCCTGATACAACGGTATGGACTAGCGAACTGGCGTTTAATGACTCTTATCGTGATCATTACCTGCGGTATCCTGGCTTCCGCTACTATCCTATAGTAGGTGTATCCTGGAAACAAGCGGTTGATTATGCGACATGGAGAACAGATGTAGTAAACAGAAAACTGGCAGAAGATGCAGGTATTGAGCCTCCTACAGAAGCTGGAGGCCGTATTCCACTGGAATCTGGTGTGGTATTGCCAAACTATCGTCTTCCATCTGAAGCAGAATGGGAATATGCTGCATATGCCTTGATCGGTGTTCAATACCTGGACGAAAACCAAACCAACAAACGTTTATATCCTTGGGATGGTCACGCATTACGTAATCCGTATGGCAAGCAGATGGGTCGATTCCTGGCCAACTTCAAAAGAGGTCGTGGTGACTATGCAGGTATTGCTGGAAAACTAAATGATGGAGCCTTGATCACTTCACAGGTATATGATAATCCTCCAAATGATTTTGGATTGTATAATATGGCTGGTAATGTGAACGAATGGGTATATGATGTATATCGTCCTCTTTCTTATCAGGATTTTGATGACCTGAACCCTCTACGTCGCAGTGGATATCTTGACAAAGCAGATAGCTACGATAAAAAGAATAACAATTCATTGATTGATGACCAAGTACGTGTATACAAAGGAGGTTCTTGGAAAGATGTAGCCTATTGGCTGTCACCAGGAACAAGACGGTATCTGGAAGAAGATTCTGCTACAGCTACAATTGGTTTCCGTTGTGCCATGATCAACGCAGGCTCTAACCGTTAATCACAAATCATTTCAAATAAAAAACCCTCCATCGAAATGGAGGGTTTTTTATTATAGTACCGATCCTGTTACTGAGCTACAGCCAAGCATACAATACTTACGTCTCTACAACCTGCTTCGAGGATCACCTCTGCACAAGACACTAAGGTAGCACCAGTAGTAACCACATCATCTACTAACAAAATCCGATTCCCAACGATAGGTTCGTTATCCAATACCTTAAATATTTTTTTAGTATTCTCATACCGCTCCAGCCTTCCTAGCTTTGTTTGTGTTTTATTTGCATAGCTACGCACCAGAACGGAGGTAGTATAGGGTATGCCCATTGCTTCTGAAAGTCCTTCTACAATAGATTCACATTGGTTGTATCCTCTCTTTTTTAGCCTAGACATATGAAGTGGAACCGGAATAATCAAATCAAATTCCGTTTGTAGATTTCGGGATTTAAGTTCATTACCATACCACTTACCCAAAAGTTTCCCAACCTCCTGCTTATTATGATACTTAAGTTGATGCAGAAGATGCTGTACAGTACCCTTCTTGATAAATTTCAGGTAAGCCCATGCATATTTTATATTTACTTTTCCTGCAAATTTTCTACTCAACGTATTATCCCTCAGAAGATGATCGTTTGTTAGGGGTAGTGCATATTGGCAATGCAAACAAATACATTCTTCGCCCGTTACCAGACTATTGGTACACATGAGGCAGTATTCTGGAAAAAACAAGCTGATAAAATCCCGAAATAAACGCATAGACATGTATGTATACTGGCGAAAAGAAATATGATTGGACAAATTTAGGAAGGTTTCTTTTAGAAATGCCTTTAAAATAGTTTTACATTCTGTAGATTTGTAGTAAAAGTTGTATACTCTTTATCATTTGTTTAAAATGACACATTCACTGGTTGAGGAATTTAATGACTATCGGAGTCGGATGAATACCCAGATTATGGGAGCCGATAATCTGGTATTAAAAAGATTATTTAATCTGGACACCAATTGCTACGAAGCAGGAACAGTAGACGTAGTTGCCAAAGAGATGATTGGATTGGCTTGTTCCATGGTACTCCGCTGCGATGACTGTGTAAAATATCATCTCGGTAAATGCTATGAGCTCAAAGTACCTACATCTCAAATATTTGAGGTATTTTCCATTGCCAATCTGATTGGCGGCACCATCGTTATTCCCCATCTTAGGAGAGCCGTAGAATATTGGGAAGCTCTCAATGTCCAATAAAATAACAGTTTTCTAATATCCTGTTCTCAGAAATAAGAAAACAGGATATTAGAAAACGAGCTCTACTTATCTGAAGGATATATACACTTAACCAGACCCATGAAAATATGGAAACCTTGATTGATACAGAATGGAATAATTTGTTGGATACGCTGGAACACATTGTAGGAAAACGACCCGCAGATTTGAATGGAGTGTTGTTTCTGATAGGTGTGCAGGAACTAGGAAAAGGGATAAAAAACTTTTCAAAAGAACAAAAACAGGATTTGATGCATATTGGGATATGTAAAGTATTAAGTTATTCAGGATATTACCAACTAGATTTTATTGATAAAGACGGATGGCCACACTGGGAATGTATAAAAAAACTTCCTTATACCGATTTATTATCTCAGGAACTGCTTTTGAAAGAACATGTAGTCGAGTATTTTAAAAAGGCAACCCTCCTTTAAATCAAAGCTGTTTTACATCTACTAATCACCACCATTCAACTTTCCAGAAACAGGTATCTTCATACAAACGTATGCAAATAATTACTTTTAATGTGAATGGACTACGAGCTGCTATTCAAAAAGGATTTTTAGATTGGCTAAAAACAACCCATGCAGATATAGTCTGCTTGCAGGAAGTAAAGTATGATGCTTGCCACACACTAAATGATGTATTTGCGGCACTGGGGTATGAGTACTCATTCTGGAATCCTGCTCAAAAAAAAGGCTATAGTGGAGTAGGTATACTTTCGAAAAACAAACCTCTGGCGGTTACCTATGGTAGTGGTTATGAGGTCTCTGATGCTGAAGGTCGTGTGGTGTGTATGGAAACTGAGTTGTTCATCATAGTTAACACCTATGCTCCCTCAGGAACATCGGGCGAAGAAAGACAGAATTTTAAAACCCTCTGGCTAAGCCATTTTCAGACTTTCATTACCAACCTCCAACAACAAACAAACAAGCCACTGCTTATCTGTGGCGATTTTAATATTGCTCACCAAGAAATAGATATTCATAATCCCAAAATCAAAGCCACAGGATTTTTACCAGAAGAGCGAGAATGGTTAAGTGGGTTTCTTACTTGTGGGTTTATAGACGTGTTCCGACAGGTACATCCCGAGACACAACACTATTCCTGGTGGACTTATCGTGCCGGAGCCCGAAGCAAAAATCTAGGTTGGCGTATTGATTATTATTTTGTAAGTGAGGTTCTCAAACCAAAAATCCGCCACATTGAAATGCTAACCTCTATCCATTTCTCCGATCACTGTCCTGTTTTACTAGAATTAGATGGGTAAAATTTCTATATCTTATTGGTAATCAATTGTCTCTCTAGAATTTTCTATTATTTTTGAAACACGTACACAACCTATCCCACTATGTGTAAAAATATTACCCTCGTCATCTGCTGTCTCGTTGCTCTGATGAGTTGTAAAAATTCTGAAGAAACACAGGAACTGACCGCAGCCAAAGGCAACAGATATTATGGAGGCATCTTACGTATCAGCAAATCTGAGTATTTGCGATCCCTGTATCCACCTTCCATCATTGATCCTGTTTCTGCAAGTGTAGCCTCTCAGATTTATGACGGACTTTTTTATTATGATGCCAATAACCACCGTCTCAATCCCTGCCTCCTTAAAAAGTATGAAGTCTCTGCAGATAGCATGCTTTATACATTCTATCTCAAAGAGAAGGTCTTCTTTCATGATGATGTCTGCTTTACAGATGGCAAAGGACGAGAGTTAACAGCCCAGGACATAGCCTATTGTTTTACCAGACTATGCACACAAAGTCCTGATAACCAAGGGTATTATATATTCAAAGATAAACTAAAAGGGGCTAATCAGTATTATACATCATCAGCTAACAGCAAATTTCCATCTACAGGTATAGAAGGAATACGTATTATTAATAAATATACGTTACAGCTCATTCTTGACAAACCTTCGCCAGAACTGCCTATGCAACTGGCTCTTCCTTTAGCTTTAATTTATCCCAAAGAAGCTATTCAAAAATATGGTACGCTTCGAACCAAAGGTGTCGGAACAGGTCCGTTTGTCTTAGAAGAAGTTGAAAGAGATATTTCTTTGGCCTTAAAGAGAAATCTAAAATATCATCGTACAGATGCTTTTGGAAATAGGCTTCCTCTGCTGGATGGCATTAATTTTCAATATATACCAGATAAGAATTCCGAACTAGCCAATTTTAAACATGGCAATGTCCATGTGATGTACCACTTTCCTACAGATCAGTTTTTGGAAATATTAAACCTAGTGTCTGATACCTCACAACAGGAATGGAAAAACACAGTGCTCGTACATACGCCCGAAATGACCACGTATATGATGGTATTTAATTTTAAGAAGGATCCTTTTAAAAATATATCCTTACGAAAAGCCTTTGCTTATAGTATTGATAAAAGTATTCTACTAGGAACGATTCTGCGAGGCGAAGGAAATGACATAGCCCGTCATGGCATTGTTCCTCCTTTGTATAAAAACTACCCCATTACCCGTGTAAATAGCACCGGCGTAAATACCGATTCTGCGAGGTTTTATATGGAAAAGTCTAATATTCCCCCTTCTCTAACATTATCTTTCTATGCAGATGGCTCCAGAAATACATTAGTAGCAATCTCAATTGCAGAACAAATAAAAAACACTTTAGGAATAGAGATTAATCTCGAACCTCAGTCTCTGGCAAAGTTTTATGACAACGTGCTGGAAGGAAAGTTTGATCTCGTACTCATGCCTAAGACAGCTCAGATACCTATGCCAGAAAATTTTCTTGAGATGTTCTATGGAAAAAACATCACCTCTGGACAAAAAAGCTACCCTAATTTCAGCCATTATCAAAACATAATATATGACAGGCTGTATATACAAAAGCCTGACTCAACTCATTCAGAAACTCCATTAAGCCTGGCAGAAGACCTGCTTATCCAGCATGCAGCTGTTATTCCTTTGTGGTATGATGAAGGGTATTATCTATTGCACAAAAATGTAAAGAATTTTCCTATCAACTCTATGGCTACAGGCATCTACACGGAAGTTTATTTTTCACCTCATTCAAAACCCATCCAATAATATTCTTTCTTCAAAATCAGCCTATAGCTGATTTTTTTGTTTTTCAAAGGAAAAACAACTAACTTTTCTATCTGTTCGTTATCTAGATGTACATAACGAAGATAGAAATCTATTTTACAGATCGACAGTGTCGGCACCCTTTCTTTATCTATATAACTTATTAATAACTGCTAATATATATGCGTTCTTTTGATATTCTTTTACAAAAACTAAATGAATACAAGCACAAGTATTATCGAAATTTACTTATTCGTGGATTACTTGTGGGAGGGGCATTAGTTTTATCTGCATATTTGTTTGTAAATACCCTGGAATTTTTTGGGCGATTTGCTCCAGTGATACGAGCGATTCTTTTATTTTCATTTATAGGTATAACAGCTTATGTATTGATTCGTTATATCGTAGACCCGATCATGAAGCTGGCAAATATTGGCAAGCCTATGAGTGATGAAGAGGCCGCTCGTCAAATTGGTGTTTATTTTAAGAATATTGATGATAAGCTTTTAAATACAATCCAACTCAGAAATGTGAGTCATTCACAAAATGATTTATTACTGGCTAGTATCGAACAACGTACACATCAGCTTAGTATTATTCCTTTTTCTGAGGCGATAGATATAAGCTATAATCGTCGGTATTTGAAGTACCTTATCCCTCCCCTACTTATTATTCTTCTAGTAGCAACCCGTTTTCCTAAGTTTTTTACTGAAAGCTC